>SMTZ1_10004581_pt1 | contig 13877 bp, 14 predicted proteins | sample DeeMarSWOR136_30_FD_25667 | JGI IMG/M metagenome (IMG submission 25667) | reverse complement strand
CTGCGAAGACCCAGTTGGAGTCCCAGGTGGGTAGCCAGGCGCGGGTGATGTTGAGTAGTGTGTCGTCGATTGTTAGGTAGACTTGGTATGCAAACATGTTGGCGGTGTCATATGCCCAAGCGGTAGCGTTGAAGCGAGTCCCAACAGAAGTTGTACTGGCGTCGAATAGAAAGTTCCCGTTTGAAGTGGCAGGATTAACAATGGCTATCTCGGTGTCAACTCCCTGAACACTCAGAAGAGTTAAGGGGGCTCCAACTATGAACAGCAGCAGTCCAAGGATGACTAGTTTTGCGATTTTCATTTCTATCTTCTCCATTTTCTCCTCATGATGTATGCTTCAAACTAGGCTTTGTCGCCTATAATAGAGTGCCAGCATGCTTCATTAGTATTGCGGCTACTGGACTATAGAAGATAGTTCCACATGCTTCGCAGCGTTCAAGAGTAGACTAGGAGATCCAGTTCAAGGGAGGAAGGCTTTTCTGCAAGAGAAGAGGAGGAAATTGACAAGGTGGAACTCGTAGTCACATCTGACGCCGAGCTGTTGACAGGCCCCCCTAGGTTTTTAGTACTTGACACTGTCTCGCCGCCGTTCCGAATACTTGGGATGTGTTGACCACTCATTATATATTGTGAACGTGAACTCATACTTCTCTGAGGATAGCCCAGTTGAGCAGCGGGTCTGCGGAAGAAGATATTGCGAAAACTATAATGAGGATCATTCAGGAGAAGAATCCGGAGACTGTGCATCAGCTCTCGAGCCTTGTGAAGGAGGAGGCTGAGCTTTCAGAGCAGAAGGTACTGGACGAAGTCTTGAAGTTGCAAAGCGAAGGAAAGATTGTGCTGAAGAAACCTTCGGAACCGGTGCCGTGTAGCTTTTCTTCATACTTGAAGACTGGACATGCCCGTTGGTACTGGATGACGCTGGTTCTCGCCTCTGCAACGGCGCTCATAGTCTTCACGGTTCCGGAAGACAGGTTGCCTTTGGCCTATATACGGAATGTGCTTGGAACTGTGTTCGTTTTGTGGCTGCCCGGCTACAGTCTGACCAAGGCGTTATTCCCAAAGAGAGCCGAGAAGGACGCTTCAGAAGGCCTGGACCTGCTGGAGCGAATAGCGTTGAGCATAGGTCTCAGCTTGGCATTGGTACCGATGATAGGGCTGCTGCTCAACTACACTCCGTGGGGCATAAGACTGACCCCGATAACGATAAGCCTACTGGCTTTCACAGCAGTAGCGGCTACAGCGGCAGTAGCAAGAGAACAACAAGCCAGAATCACAATAGCCTGAGCCCCCGTGCCGGAAGAATGACGTCTGCCTCGAGAAGGTGCGGGAGGACCGTTTCGGAAGAGGCCAGATATTTCAGTTTGTCCTCTCTGGGATCGAATTCGGGCAACAGCTGTGCGGTTCTCAGTTCTTGTTATGGTAGGGGAAGTTGCACTGATTTGTCGAAGTCTTTTGCGATTGTCGCTATGTCTTTTGTGCCTATTTTGCCATTGCGGTCGATGTCGGCTTCCTTGTTCCTTTTAGGATCTCCTGGAATAGTGCACGTGGCTTGCCTCAAGAGCAAGCAAACCGCGTGCTCAAAGGAAACGCGAGCGCAGCCTGCATTTCACAATAAGAGGCAAATCCAGAACCGCAACGTAGAGTCTTGAGGATCATTGTTACATAAAACTTTTAAGTTCCCGAAAGAAGCAGAAATTATCAAAGGGAAAAAGGAGAAGATTTGAGAAGATATTCTCTTATAGGTGTTACCAGCCTTCTACTTTCATGCATTCTGGCTAGCTCAGTATTCGCGTGGCACTACAATGACGGCACTGAAGACTCTCTGTTCGATAGATTTGGACCCAGAGCGGGGAAACTGCTCATACGCCTTCACGCTGACGAAGCAGCTGAGTGGAACGCTCTCAAAGACGGATACATCGACCTGACAGACTGGCCTCTCTCAAAGACGGTCTACGACGAACTTGCCGCAGATTATGATAACGTCATAGAGATCGCCAATTACGGTCCTGAATTTGGCTTGTTTCTTCTTGACATGAACAGCAACAACAACCAGTACATGGGCAATCCGCCAGATCCAGCATACGCAAACCCAGTCGCAGACCACAATCCAGCCACAGGCAACCCGAAGATCGACGGGGGCTCCGGCCCCGCCAATGATTACAACCCGATGAGCAGCGTTTGGCTGAGACGCGCAATCGCTTACTTGATCGACAGGCCAGGTATCATCGCCGGTCCCGCCATAGGTGACGGCTTCGGCTACCCTGCATTTACCGCGGTTCCACCCGTATACGGCAAATACCATCTTGATATAATTGGTGATCCCACTGTCCCGTGGGCTTGGAGCTACAATCCCGCGGCCTCGACGGCCCTGCTGGATGCAAACTGGTTCCCGATAAACCCTGGCACGGGCTACCGGTATTGGGACCGCAACCACAACAGCATTGAAGAGGCAGATGAACGGGTTGAACTGATCTTCTACATTAGAAGCGACGACCCGCCTCGATACCACATCGGCACAGTCCTCCTCGCTGAGTTGCAGAACATCAACCTGAGAATCAACCACCAATACTCAACAAGCGGACCAACATTCATCGAAGTCATGGTGAACAAAAACTTCCATCTGTATACGGGCAGCTGGAGCCTAAACGTCAACCCAACGCACCTGATTTTGTGGAGCTGGGACTACTACTGGCATCCAGGCTTCAGCTACAACTACTGCGGGCATAATGACCCAGAATTCAACCAAGCAGCCGAGGGACTCTTATATACCAACACTCAGCTTGAGGCTGAAACCTTCGCATTCACATGCCAATACAGGCAGGCGCTCATGGTGCTCAGCTCACCAATCTATTGTCCCGCAGGCAACAAGGCATACTACAAGACCAACACAGGAGGACACTTTAGCGACCCAAGTGAGACCGAAGTATGGGAAGACAGCATCGTTAACATACTCGGCCACGGCATCGACAACACTGACACCCTGTTAAACATGCACACCGTAGGACACGAAGACGACCCGGGCATGGTGATCGACTGGGGCTTCAAGGTTCCAGAGATCAAAAGGCTGAACCCAGTGTACACCAGTTGGCTATATGACTGGAATGTACTCGACCTCTACTACGAGAGTCTTGGAGCAAGGAACGCAAGTAACTTGGGCCAATGGCTACCGTGGATCGCAAAATCCACAATCGTAGACGCATACAGCCACCCAGTCTTTGGTGTATGCAGCAAGATCCGGTACACGCTGCGACATGACGCCAAATGGCATGACGGAACACCAGTGACAGCCGCTGACGTCAGATTCACCTTCATCGAGCTTCAGCAGATCCTATACAACCGCGGATTGCCAAACCCGTGGTGGTGGAGCAACGTACAGGACATACTCAGCTTCACAATCATGGATCCCTTCAACTTTGAAGTGCTGCTCGACTTGAAAAGCTACTGGGCAGCCAGCTGGATAAGCGGCAACATCATACTGCCCAAACACATATGGAAGACAATAGCAGAGACAGGTGACCCACAGGCCGTCCAGCCAGACCCAAACCTCATAGGAAGCGGACCCTGGAAATTCGTGGAATACAACAAAGCTGGAGCTTACCTCAGCAGCGACAAGTATCAAGGCGGCCACGACGTATCTCCGCTGTCCTTCTACGTCAAGTCACACCCAGACTTGGATCAGAAGTTCGATTTGGGCGAAGGCGAACACATAACCGTCACCGTCCAGAACGAGGACAGAAGAGACAGCATCCAGTATGACCTAACCGTGACTGTCCAGTACAAGACAGGCCTGCCAGTCATCACAACATACACAGGCGCCACGCTAATCGCGTATGAGAAAAGAGACTACGTGATTCCACGAGTAGACATGTACGGCATGTTCGAGGTCCACGTCAAAACAGGAGTCGTATGGGAAGGAAAGACAATCACAACAGACGTCCGCCTCTGGAGAGGCTACGTGACAATCAAGGAAGACATCACTGGGAGTACATACTACAATGACATAGGCATGAGCACATACCCCTACAAGTCGCAGCTACCTTCACCAGACACAAAAGTTGACATCAAAGATGTAGGCACAGCCGCCAAAGCCTTCGGCTCATACCCAGGCCACAAGCGTTGGAGCATAGTTGCTGACATCAACAGCGACTACTACATCGACATCAAAGACATAGCCGCCATAGCCAAGATGTTCGGCTGGATAGGGATCTAACGTGCGCACCCGCATCCAGTAGGCGACACTGGGAGGAGCGTTGAATCAGTATCGCGCGCGCTATTGTAATTGGCAACACAGAATTCGGAAGAATTGCCATCGTCATCTGTCGAGACTTTCTTGATATGGATCTAAGAGTCGAATTGAAGAACTTCGAACCTCCAGTAGACATCATTATCAACCCCGCTTTTACCCCAGTCACTGCTGACTTCAAAGCAGCTCACTTTGACGCTCGTCGATCAATATATGCCTACTGTTATTTTGCCAATGCTGCAGAATTCGGAGACTCTTTCATATATACTCCGGAAAAAGAACGCGTCGAAAGAATCATACCATCAAAAGAAGAGAGCTTGATCTATAAGGAAGTCAGTCTCTTCAAACTGCGATCAGAACGAAAAAAATGGGAGATCAAAGAAAAGAATAGGAGACTCTTTATTCAAAGCACCCGGTAATGTTCATATGTGCTCGCACTGCACACGTCTAAACCCAAATGCGCGGGCGAATCGGGCACACGCATCAACCAGGCCACACAGAAAGAAGCAGTGAGCTGGTATATCTACAAATACTCTCCGTGCACACCTTCATTTTCAGAAATCAGCGAGTGCTTTGAGAAATCCTTTTAGACTCATTCGCTTTCAGAATGAAGGTCAATTAAGAGGGAAGACGCTTGAGAGAAGCTGAAAACAGCGTGTTGGCAGCACCTTGCGGTCTCTACTGTGGAGCCTGTATTGATTATCTAGCCTACGAAAACTGTCATGGATGCGGGTGTAGTTGTGGAAAGTGTGCTGCTTCAGAACATCATAAGAGCTGTGAAATCTACAAGTGCTCCGTCGAACAGAAAGATAATGAGACTTGTGCAGAGTGCAAAGAATTTCCTTGTTCGATGCTTATTCAGTTCTGTTATAACCCTGTTTGGCTTCATCACCTGCCAGTGATAGAGAATCTTCGCAGGGAGAAAGCCTTAGGGACTGAAGAATGGCTGAAGGAACAGAAAGAGATCTGGAAGAGTGAATGGCATCTTAAGAGATGGCTTTGGCTACAGAGAGAATGCGAGAGTAGACTGGAAAGATCACTGAAAGAATGAGAAAGCATATTCACAGTGCGCGGCAAGCTGTTCTTCTTTGCTAGGGGTTGACGCCTCTCTGCGGATGTAGCTTAACCGATAAGCGAGCGCGCGCGGGGAGAAGGATGCCCGCGCGCTGGGCAATTTGTGACTTGTCGAAGAAACAGCGGCAAAGGTTTAATACACCAGTCTAGATGCTTTTCCAGAGAGGTATATTGAATGTGTGAGTGCGGCTGCACAGATTCCAAGAAACAGGTGAAAGATCCGAAGAAGTGTTCTCCTGAACAAATCGCTGAATGCCATCCAGAATCTGAAGGTCACCCTTGCGAGAAAAAGTAAGCAGGCTAGTAAGTAGCGCACGCGCGCGCAGGTCTTTGGTGCTAAGTTAGCTTGGGAAATCGCTCGCGTATAAGGTGCTGAATGAGACTCGTTTTTCTTACTCTGGACCGGCTGTGGAGCCCCCCGATGTATTAACATCTACATCCGTAGGCTCTCCTACGTATTTGAGGTGAGAGCCTCCACTGACGTCACCCTCTAGACTGCCATCAAGGTTCACTGTTGCACTACTTCCACCGCTCAGGTTGACGGTTGCATTATGAACCGGGAAGTCAGAAAGGGTCAAATGGCTTCCACCAGAGCCGCTGACGGTCAGGACATTGGCTGCTCCTTCCATTGAAATGCGGCTTCCGCCGGATAGAGTGAGGATGAAATCATGCATAGAAGCGAATCCCGTGGCATTGCCCTGTGTTCCTCCTGAGAACTCCAGCTCATACAGCTCAGGCATCGCGATTCTGGCGCGCAAGCTCACATCGTAATAGGTGTGGCTCCATTCCAGACCTATTATCAGGGTCTCTCCAGTCTGAGAGACAGTGATGTAGTCGAACATGTTGTCGTCTGCTGTTATACTGATACTGTATGAATCTGACTGGTCAATCTCAACTTCAAAGCCGCCTCCGACTTTGACGGTTGTGAAGCCGGTGAAGTCCATTGTCTCAGTGTCAAGCGATCTGGAACCGACTACGTCGCCGAGTGGTCTCCAGAATCCAAGCCAGACTGCTGCTATGACTGCCGTCAATATAAAGCCCACTATGATGATTACGATTAGCACGATGACCAAAGTGCTGAGGGCGAACTTGTTTGCTTTCAGCTGCTTTATTCTCATACAGGATCGGTCATCTCACTTGCTGTTTCAGTATTAAGAGTTCCGGGAGAAACCTGGTTCTGGTGCCGCTTGCTGTGTCAATGAAGCGCGCGCTACTTCACGTGCAGACTGACGGCTGAAGTGAAAGTGAGCCGCGGGGAGTAATGTACCAGCTTATGCGCACGCGATTTCCCTGTGGAAACAGTTTGCGTCGTGGAAGGCGCCTGTCGGTCATTTGATGGAGAATTCTTCGTCCAGTTCTAGTACAATTACCTTAGAGTCAGAGTTTGCCTCCACTTTTTCTTTGAATCCTGTTGGATCTTCATCCCACGTGTGCATTGGAATCACCGTTTTCGGCTTGATCAGGAGTGCTGCATCAGCAGCTTCAGCATTGTCCATGGTGTATTTGTCTCCAGTCGGCAGTAAGGCAACATCAACTGATCCGAGCTTATTCATTTCAGGGATCAGGTCAGTGTCTCCAGCATGGTAGATCGTTTTGCCTTCAGTTTTGATTAGGTAGCCCACTCCATAGCCTTTGGGATGCCAAGGCCTGCCAGAAGGCCTGAACCTTTTATGATTGTACGCTTCAACTGCCCTGATCTTTATGCCATCTATTTCTGTTTCTTCTCCAGGCTTGAGAGATCTGACATCTCCTTTGACTCTTTTCGAACAGTTTTCGGGAGCGATAATCACACTGTTCTCCTTCTGAATTTTCATTATCGTTTCAGGGCTACAGTGATCAGCGTGCCCATGTGTTACCAGTATGACGTCTGCTTTCTCTGAAGGCTCAACTCCTTTTCCATACTTCTTGAGGTCGATGTAGACGATTTTTCCAGAGGATTTGATCTGAAAACTTGCATGCCCCAGTGCTCTTATAGAGATTCCCACTAGGCATCACTACATTTTCAGAGGCAAGTTAAGTTCTTATGGCTTGTGGAAGAAGCAAAATATCCATAGAGAATGCCTTTTTATTCGGCAATCGTCAATGACTATGCAAGTTGGTGGATTTGCAGATGAAAACTGAGCCTTTCGAAAATGTCAAGGATCAGATCGGTTTCTGCGGGATATGGTGTGGTAGTTGTCCAGCAGGCAGTGGGGCAATCACGGAGCTAACAAGAATGTATGAGGAAGTCGTCAAGAAGAATAAAATGGAGAAGTGGGCTCCAAAAGATTTTGACTTCAGAGAATTCATGAAAGGACTTAGCTCCATTCAGAAAGTAACAGCATGTCCCGGATGCCGCAAAGGTGGCGGTAACGCAAATTGTGATGTGAGAATCTGTGCCATAGGAAGAAATATGCTCAGCTGTAGCCAATGTGATGAGCTTTTGACGTGTAAGAAATTCAAGACATTTGAGGAAAGCCATCCCAGAATAAAAGAGGATTTGAAGAAGATCAAGAATGTTGATCAGAAGAAACTCGTGGAGAAATGGACCGATGAGCTGAAAGCCAAGTTTCCTTCTTGCATCCTATTCTGCAATGCAGTTCAGTCCTAGTCTCCACACAGAACAATCGTTATCTCACTTTTACACTCTTTTTGTTAACAGTATCTCATCTGCTGAAGAAACCAAATTACACCAGGGTTGTCTAAGCGCGTGCGATAGGCACGAAAATTCTTTTATTAGCTATTCTACAAAGTACTTCATTCGGGTAAATTTGCAGTGAGTAAAAAGCCTGAAGTTAAGAAACCGGTTTTGGACAAGGCAACAAGCACCCGAATTATGAGGCAGGTTCCGAGCCATGAGGGATTTCATTTCTTCAAAGCTCCTAGAGACTCAACTGGGAAGACTGCCACAAGCCTAGCTGACTTCGTTGAAAAGCTGCGGGCCGTGGACATTCGTTCAGTCAACTTCCATTTTCCCCGGCAAGACTTTGAAAAGTGGTTTCGAGACGTTATAGGCGATGTTGAACTGGCTCGAAGAACAAGCAGGATAAGAAAAGAGAGTCATGGAGAAAAACTCAGAAGCGAAATCATGCAGATAGCGAAAGGACGCTTAGACGAACTCAAAGCAACTCAGTCGAAGTCATAGTCAGATGCCTATCCTGTCCCGTTTTCAGGGTTCCCGGTGCGCGAGTGAAAACTATGAATGAGAAGGGTGTGGAAAAGGAAGGTTTCTTCAGGGACTTGGTCTACTTTCCAATAACAACCAATGTTGTTGGTTTGCCCATCATCTTTCTACTATAAGCCGTTTCTCCCGCGCGCGGCGCAAATTATGATAATACACATCGCGCTCGCCATCAGCCTGCTTGGCTTCACCGCGCAAAGAACCTTTGCCAGAAAAAGAAACTGTATCGCCTAGTGAGACTCCTGGATATGTCTCCTCACACGGAAACCTTAGGACCCCCCCTAGTTTTTTAGGGGTCAAAGTTGTCTCAGACTCTTCAGGATGCCTAGCCTGTTTATGCAGGCGACTGCTTGCGAAACGCAAATGGCGTATCATGCTCTTCTGCGCGTGAGTGTGCTTTGGGCGCAAGGCTAATTATGTCAGGGCGGGTTGTGTTGATCTATGGATCTGTTTAGTTTTGTGGCAACAGTTATCTTGGTGACTGCTTCGGGAGCTCTGGCCCCTGGCCCACTGTTCTTTGCCACTCTCTCTCGTGGAGCCCGATCCGGCGCCAAGACAGGCATAATCTATTCTGTTGCTCACACGCTGGTCGAGTTCACGCTTGTGATGCTTCTGGCTTATGGGCTTTTGACAGTTGCCAGCCAACCGGTCATCAGACTGGGCGTAGGAGTCATGGGCGGCATCGTTCTTCTCGTGTTTGGAGCCAAGCAGATCTATGAGTTTCTGAGATCGAAGGTTGAAAAGGTTGAGGCTGAGGCTGGGACGCGGAGTCTCCTATTGACGGGGCTGGCTTTCACAGGTTTGAATCCGTTCTTCATTGTTTGGTGGCTGACGGCTGGAGCGAACTTGATCTTCCTCGCGTTAGAGTATGCTTCTTTCGCCGGGGTGGTCTTCATGTACGTGTGCCACGTGTGGATGGATTACGTTTGGCTCACGCTGATTGCTCATCTCTCAAAGATCGGCGCAGATGTTGCAGGACAAAGATGGTACAGAGGGCTCATGATATTGTTCGGAGCAGTGCTAATCTACTTCGGTGTAACATTCCTCGTAGATTCTCTCAGCATCAACCTCAACGTGTACGGTTGGGGCAGTGCGTTCACGTGAGATCTTGGTCTTAGGCGGATATTGGGAGCCCGCGCACATCATGATCCAGCCGAGAAGCCACAGTGGAACAAGAACCGGGAGAACTGCTAGGATGAACAGGCGCTTCAACATGCCGCTTTCTCCTGTATGGAAGGCTAGGCAGATGATTCGTTGATCCATGTTCATAAAAGCCTTAGGAAACCAGAATCACTATTCAGAATCCGCATTTCGATTTCAAGAAGGCGTGCGCCTCACCCTCGTAGTTGACAGGTGACAATCTAATGCGCGTATTGTTCAAGTTCAGTTATCTCCTTCCTGAGAAATTCTTGCATGGGAACATAGGAGACGGTTTTTCTCAGCTTTCCACTAGTATCTCTATCGATTTTTTCGGACAGTTGGAATTTTACCTGCATTCCTTCTCCGAAAAGCCTCCAGATTTCGTTTCTTGCTTTCTCCAAAACTTCCTTCTTGTTAAAAAAGCTCTCCTTGACAGCCAACTGTATCGTCAACTTGCCTCTTTTTTCTTGAATTACTCTGAACTGTCTTATTCCCTCAAAGTCCTCAAACGGATATGGGAAAAATACTGTAGGAGAGACGATCCTGCCATCCAAAGTTATTAAGAAGTCGTCTGCACGCCCTTCCAGAATCTTCATCAGAGGCAGCGATCTGCCACATGCACAACGTTCTTCAGCAGGAACACCTACATCGTCGAGTCTGTATCTTATCAGGGGCATCCCATAGTTGGTCAGACTCGTGCACACAATTTCTCCATGTTCACCTGGCGCAACTGCCTCTCCATTATCGACAAACTCCATGACGACACTATCAACATTAATATGATAACCCGAATGCTCGCGACATTCCCATGCCAAAAGACTGAACTCACCACTTGCGTAATTGTCCAGTAACTCAGCTTCAAACGCAGAACTGATCAACTTCCTACTCCAATCATCCAAAAGTTCAGCACCTGTAAAGATTAAACGTGGCTTCAGAGCAACCATTCTACTGGAGCAAATGTCTGCCAATATCGCCAGGGAAGAAACGTAGCCTCTGATAACGTCTGGCTTGTACTCTTCAAGAAGCGCCAATTGTCTTCGAGCATCGTCGAAAATTGAGACATATTTTCTCCTCACAATCCCAAGGTGATGAAACCGTTTTTTGGTTTGCTGAAAACTGCGTGGATCGGCGATCACTGCCATTTTGTCCCTGAGTCTCAGCTCATTTTCCAACAGAGTCCGAACCCACACTGCTCCTTCAAAATCTGCAGTGTTCCTATCAACGATTATGGTCAACGGCACGCCAGTTGAACCGCTTGTCGTTCTTTTGAAACATCTGCTGACATCAACGTTCCTGGCGACAACATCATCAAGAGTACTGGCTTGAATTTCAAACTTTGATGTCAACGGAGCTTTGGCCAAGTCGGCGACAGATTTGACATCATCAGGTTTGATTCCAGCCTTATCGAATTTCCTATGGTAAAATGGCACGTTTTGGTATGCATGCCTTACTATAGCTCTAAGACTCTTCCGTTGTCTGTCGAGCAGGCTTGAATGGTGCAATCGCAAGTTTCTTCTTAACTTGTATACATGCGATAGAAAGCGCGCAAGTGCCAAGTGCCTTCCTTTCTCTCCTATGGCAATGGCAGCATAATTTTCGTATATAACTATTTTCCATATCCTTTTCTCTATAAGCATATTATAGAAGATTCTTTCACGAGTTTGCTCCCGCTACCCGTGCGCGCGCTAATCTGGACCCAACAAGCCTTTTCTCCATAGCACTGCAGCCCGCGCGAGTATGGTATTACCACTTTCCTTTGGAGCCTCCTCCGCCGGAACGGCCGCCACCGCCTTTGGGGCCTGAAGGAGTTCGGCCTCCTCCGCCAGAACGGTCTCCTCCTTGATACGATCTTCCTGACCTGTCAGCTTTGACTCTGCCTGTTTTGACTAGGTAGGCTATGATGATTATGACTACGCCGATGACTCCGAAGATTGCGATTATGAGGATTGTTACCCACCAGGGTATTTCTTGTTCAGCCGTCGCTGTGTTCTCATAGAAGTATCTCTCTCGGATCGGGAGTCCTCCGTCTTGAGCTGCTGGTATCTTCTGTGCTAGAGCAGCAACTGTGTCATACAAGCCTTCGCCGTATTTTTCTTCCTGAAACTTCGGGATCAAGTGCGCTTGGGCGATCCAGTTGCTCTCAATGTCTGTTATGTCTCCTTCCAGTCCGTATCCTACTTCGATTCTCCATTCCTGTTCTTCCATGGCGACTAAGACGAGGACACCGTTGTCTTTCCCTGATTTGCCTATCCCAACCACGGGGCCGTTCGGAGTGTCCAGGGGCAGTTCATTGAAGATGTATACGCCGAGCTTGACTATTTCGTTGATCTCGCTGCCCTCTTTCGTGATGCCGTGGCCGCTGAGTGACTGGACGAGGTAGATGACTATCTCGGCGGTGGTGTTCACATCAACCTGTCGAAGATAAGCCTCGATAGTGTTTTGCCACTCTTGGGGGACAACCTCAGCGTTTACAGCCAAGATCGGAGCTAGGATGAGCAGGGACAGAAGACTGCAGACGATTCGTGCTTTCAAAGAAGCGTTCATCTGCGTCTCCTAGACAATGTTGTCAGTCTATCGGCACCGGCGGAGGTTCTTCTGCACCAACCTTTGCTTCGAAGTATGTCCTGCGTTCGAATCCCCATCCAGGCGCCCACATGTTCGCTGGGAAGACTCTGACCGCACGATTGTAATCTCTCGTAGCCTCATTGAATCTCATACGTTCAGTCGAGATCCTGTTCTCAGTGCCCTCCAACGTAACCATCAGGTCCTGCACTACCTGAGAGGCTTTCAAGTCGGGGTATGCCTCGAAAACCGCGATCAACCTTGATAGGCTTGATTCCATTTCGCCCGTCGCATTGTTGATTGTATCCATGTCTCCTGTCTGCATCGCAGTGGCCCATTGGGATCTAAGCGTGGTTATCTCTTCAAGCACCGAGCCTTCATATTGAATGTAAAGTTTCGTAGCATTCACAACTCGGGGTATCAAGTCATACCTTCTCTGCAGCTCCTGCTGAACTTCAGCCCACTTCTCATCCACAGACTCTTCAAGGCCCACAAGATTATTGAAGGTTCCATAATACAGAAAGAAGATGACGCCGCCGGCTATTAGGACGCTCAATATCAAGATTAATGCTATCCATTTCCCGTTCAAGCAATTCCCGCTCACACTGGAAGAAAACCAACGTAATATGATTTGCGGTGAAACCAAACGCTAGTGGCAAGTATCGAAAGGAACCGTCTGAAACACAAACGGCAGCGCACACGGTGTCAAAGGCACTCAAGGAATAGAATGTCAAGAAGCTTTTTTATGCCCGACAGCTTTCTAAGGTAGAGTACCCCTAAAGGAACTCAGCCAACTGGATTGGGAGTCTGTGGACGATGGAGAAGAGCTTTCTTCCGGAGAGATCTGTGTTCTCTGGACTGACTCGAGAGAGACTTGCAAAGCTGAAGTCTAGGGCATTGCGTTCCGGAATATGGTTCAAAGCGTTGAGAAGTATTGATAGAGCTTTGTGGAACCTCACAATACGGGTCACTAATGTGGTGCAAAGCTTCAGACTGGCCAAGGCGTTATTTTCGATCTCGCTCAGAGTGGAAGAATATCTTCTCAAGGGATTCTCATGTTTTCTAGAAGATGTTGGCAGGCCGATAGCTCACAAGCTAAGTCTATTCGCAGAGAGTTGGGGCAACAGATCTGCCAGAAACTGGAAAAGTGATGGGTCCTTCGCAAAGTTCCTTGCAGTGATGCACATAAGCAGTCCTGGAGTCGGTAGACTGTAGAGTCAGTATGCGGGACGAAGAGGCGCACTACTGAAGTGTGAGTTCATGACGCTTCCTCTGTTAGAGATCATAGCTTTGATGTTCCTCTTGTTCATGCTAAGTTGGACAGCCTATAGTCTGCCAGCTCTCATAGTCGGGGTCAGACAGATACGGATTAGAGAGAAGAACAAAGAGTGCAGTAGAACATCTTCAGGAAGGGAAAGATCTCCGTTCTTCTCGATAATTCTGCCGATGAAGGATGAGGAGAAGGTTGCGGGAAGAATACTGGACGCTTTGACAAGAACAGATTATCCTAAGGATTGTTATGAGATTCTCGTAGTGGACGACGCGTCAAGAGATGGAACTGGAAAAGTCTGCAGGAAATTTGAGGAGAAGTTTCCCAATACGGTGAGATATTTCCGCAGAGACGTGTCCCATGGAAAGTCCTCTGCTCTAAATCATGCTCTAGGATTCGCTCAAGGGGAGATCGTCGGCGTCTTC
>SMTZ1_10010186_pt1 | contig 13880 bp, 12 predicted proteins | sample DeeMarSWOR136_30_FD_25667 | JGI IMG/M metagenome (IMG submission 25667) | reverse complement strand
TCAGCTTTTACTAATATGGATATCGATAGAGCTGTGATGGTTGCAAATTCCCAAGATAAAGTACCTCCAACTATAAGATTTTATACTTGGCAACCACCGGCGATTTCTATTGGATATTTTCAAAGTTTGAATGAAGAGGTTGATTTAGAGGTTTGTGAGAACCTTGGTGTTGAATACGTTCGTCGTATCACAGGTGGTGGTGCTGTTTTTCATGATAAAGAGCTTACTTATAGTATTGTTATTTCTGAGTCTCATCCTTTAGTTCCCAAAAATATTTTAGAAAGTTATAGGAGAATATGTGGCGCAATTATTAAAGGATTAAAACATCTATGGATAGAAAGTAAGTACGCTCCAGTAAATGATATTATTGTAAATAATAAAAAAATTTCAGGGAGCGCTCAGACAAGAAAATTCAAAACCGTTTTACAACATGGAACTGTTTTAATTGATGTTGATGTTGATAAAATGTTTATGTTATTGAAGGTACCAAATGAGAAAATAAAGGATAAAATGATTGCTGATGTTAAACAGAGAGTTACATCGATTAAACATATTTCGGGTAATATTGTATCTTTTAATGATGCAGCTGATGCAATGAAAACTGGTTTTGAAGAAGAATTTGGTATAGAACTTGTTGATGGTAATTTGACTAAAGAGGAAATTGAGCTTACTAAAAAGTTTGAAAAAGAATACTTCTCAACAGATGAATGGAATTATAAAAGATAAAAAGTGTTAGATTAATTACAGGAAGTTATGAAAATTAAGGTAAAGAAAGTAAATGCATTTACTGATTCTGTTGATGGTGGTAATCCTGCTGGTGTTGCATTAAATTCACCGGATTTAACTGATAAACAGATGCTTTATATTTCAAAGGTGTTAAAAGTCTCTGAAACAGCTTTTGTTTTTTCAAGTGTAAAAGCTGATTTTAAACTTAGGTTTTTTACACCTGAAATTGAAGTTGATTTATGTGGTCATGCTACAATTGCAACTTTTTTTACAATGGCTTTGCAAGATTTTTTTCCAGATAAAATAAACAAAATTGTTACACAAGAGACAAAGGCTGGGATTTTTCCGGTTAATATTGATTTTACAGAGGATGGAAGTGTTGTTAGGGTTATGATGACTCAAGCAAAACCTATATTAAAAGATATACATTTAGATATATTAAAAATCGCAGAATCACTTAAAACTGCAAAAGAAAATATAAATGATAGCTTACCAAAACAAATTGTTTCAACAGGACTATTTACTTTACCAATTTGTATAAAATCTTTTGATATTCTAAAAAAAATTAAACCTGATTTTCAAAAAATAAAAAAAATTTGTAATGATTTAGGTATAGGTAGTTTTCATTTATTTACATTTGAAACATTAGAACATGCTTCTGTGTATCATGCAAGAAATTTTGCACCAATCTATGGTGTTAACGAAGATCCTGTTACAGGTACAGCAAATGGTGCTGTGTGTGGTTATTTATTAAAAAATAGAATTATACAAGAGAATAATCTTTTGTGTGAGCAGGGAGATATAATGGGTAGACCGGGTAGAGTTTTTGTTGAGATAAATAAAAATGTTGTAAAAGTGGGCGGAAGAGCTAAAATTGTTGAAGAAAAAGAAATTAAATTATAATTTATTTTCCACAGATATTTTAAATATTTTATATACTTTTTTGATATTCTTTAAAAATACATAAAAAGATATATTTTAATAAATACAAAAATAGCTTTATTAATAACTCTTTCTAATCTGTTAAGAATATTTTAATTCTCAAGATAAAAATATTTAAAAGAAGAAATATATTAATTATTTTTAAGATGAAAGTATATGGAAAAAAACAATAGTCTAAGATTATTTATTTTTGTTATATTATTTATAATTTTATCAGTTGTACTTATACCAATATATAATGGAGCAATACAGAATAAGATTATAATTAATGATTATAACCAACTGACTGACTCAATAACTCAAAATTTTATTAATAATACATGCGATGGATATACTTTGATATCTCCTCGTGAGGATTATCATCCTATTTTAATTGATATGCAAGGACGGATTATTCACGAATCTTCAATATATGGTTTTCCTGCAAAAATGTTTCCAACAGGTTTATTGATTGGATCACTTATATCAAATGAAAAGTTTGGTAATCTAGGCAGGAAAGGAACATTATACAAATTTGTTATAAAAGAGGAATGGAATAATTCAATCATATGGGAGTTTAATAATTGGACTAATGAATGGGCATTTCAACACCATGATTTTCATTTAGTTGGTAGTCCAGTTTATTATTCTCCAGTTAATAAAACTAAAATTGATGGAAATATATTGATTCTTGCAAGATTAGATAAAACTTATAATAAATCAATTAGTTGGTGTTATTTACAAGATGATGTTATTTATGAGGTTGATTCAAATTGTAGCCTAACAGGTTATCAATGGCATTCAAATGATCACTTTGATGAAATGGGATTTGATATTATATCAAAAATTGGTATCTATTTTTGTCCTGCTGGACAAGGTTGGTTACATCTAAATACATGCGCTGAGGTTGGAAACAATAAATGGTATCAACAAGGATACGAGCAGTTTAGTCCTGAAAATATTATCAGCTGTTCAAGACATGCAAATTTAATTTTTATTATAAATAAAACAACAGGAAAAATAGATTGGAAAATCGGTCCTAATTATTACACAGGCCTTGAAAAAAAACTGGGTCAAATAATAGGGCCTCACTGTGCCCATATTATACCTGAAGGTCTTCCTGGTGAAGGAAATATGCTTTTATTTGATAACGGGGGACTTGCAGGTTATGGACTTTTTGGCGGATTTATAAATTTCCCTAAAAGATATTATCGGCCATATTCAAGAATTATTGAATTTAATCCTATAACTCTTGATATTGTATGGGAATATAAAAAAATTATAAATCAAAATTTTTCATTTAGAAATAATGATTATTTTTTAAGCTGGTTTGTTAGCTCAGTTCAACGATTACCAAATGGAAATACCTTAATTACAGAAGGAACAAAAGGAAGGATTTTTGAGGTTAGTAAAGATAAAGATATTCTTTGGCAATATGAATATAAAAACACTGGAATATCTCTTCGGAATAATTGGGTATATAGAGCATATCGTATTCCTCCTGAATGGGTTCCTGGAAATCCATCGGGATACACACTTTGGGAAACTTTATACGAATAATTAATTTTGAATGATAATTAGTAAATCAGAAATTTCTGATTAACTAATAATAGTTATACCAGATAGGAAGTAATATATAGAACAAACTTAGTTAAATTGTATATTAAAAGATATGATGAAAAAAATTTCAAAATATTATATTGTATTATTCACTACATTTATTATTAGTAGTAGTTTTTGTAGTCAAACTTTTGGTAATCAAATGTTTTTTAATCAAAATCAAAAAAGAATTTTTAATATTGAATGGGAACAAGTAGTTGACGAAGGATTTAGTAATGTTAATAATGTTCATGCATGGTCAATGGAGGAATATAAAGGATTTATATATGTTGGAACTCGAAATTTAGTAGATGGCTGTCAGATTTACAGATCGGAAACAGGTAATGAAAACACTTGGATAAAGGTTAACCATGATGGATTCAGCGTTGATAGTAAATCTGAAGGTGCAAGACACATGATTGTATATGCTGATTTATTATGGGTAATTACTATTTCATGGGAGTTTGGAGCACAAGTTTGGGTAACAGATGGAGAGAAATCAGATACTGATGATATTATAAATTGGAAAAAAGCAAATACAAATGGTTTTGGACGAGGAAATATTACTAGAGAAACAAGAGGACTTGCTATTTTTAATGATAAATTATATGTTGGCTCTGGAAGTAAAGACAATCATCCTTTACTTTATCGATATGATGGTCCGACTGAGTTTATTAATATTGATCAAACAAATTGGACCTTAGTTAAGGATTGGTATGAAGATCCAGAATATAGATCTAATTTATTTTTAATCGGAGATTTAATTAATTTCACTGATTCTGATGGAAAAAATTATTTGTATGCTACCTTAATTACCGGAGTAACACCGCTGTATAGAGATTTAATTAAAAATTTTTCTATTATAAATCTTTTAAAAACCTTAAAAATTATGTTGTTTGAAAAAGGACAGATATGGAGATACGATTCTATAAATTGGGAACTAGTTGGTAATGAAGTTTTTAAAACTACTAATCAAATGGTATCAACATTTGTTTCTTTAAATAACTCCCTATATGCATGTACAGCAAATTGGCTTGGAGGAGAAATTTGGAAAACGGAGGATGGTATTAATTGGAATCAGATTATAAAAAGAGGTTTTTATAGTCCTTTTAATTTTTGGATTTGGAAGTTATTTGTATATGATAACAGATTAATTGTTGGAACACTTAATCCTGTATTAGGTTGTGAAATCTGGGCAAGTATAAATGACTCTCCAATGCGTAAAAAAGATTTCATAAAAATAAGTAGACATGGAATGGATGGATCAAATATATTTACTTCTAATTGGACTGATTTAAATTCTAATCTAACAGGTACAGGCTGTGAGGTCTGGAGAATTAAAAAATATTGAAAAATAAAAAGTTATGTTATTTTATCCAAATCAACCTCCATTCCATCATATGCAGCGATAATTTTAGTGTCTAAACTCTTAGCAAGATTTTCCGCAATTTCCCATGGTTTTGATTTTATCATATTCATACCAAAATGAGTAAGAATTCCAAGCTTAGGTTTATTAATTGATAAAATATATTCAGCATCCTTAAGAGACAGATGATCTATCTCAGGTCTTTCTTCTAATAACACAACGTTGATAATTAGTACATCTCCTTTATAATATTTTTCAAGTCCTTTGAAATATTTAGTGTCAGTTATTATAGAAATTGAACTATTTTTTCCATAAATGTTTAAACCGTAGGTTTCTACACCATGTATATGTTTAACTGGAGTAGAAAAAGAAATATTGCCGATTTTATAGTTTTGTTTTTCCTTTAATATTTCTATCTTCTCAACATGATTTCTTACATATTTTAAAATAACAGGGTCATCTTCAAATGCATCTTTTGGTGCAAAAACTACTCCTCTTTTTTTAAATCCACCATTGGTAATAGCTTCAATTATTATATTAATATCATTTGAATGATCTATGTGTCTATGTGTTAGTATAACACCATCCAGATCAAAAGGATTTAATTTTGGTTTGCTTGAAACACATCTAACAAGTGAACCAGGGCCAGGGTCAATTATTACATTAGTGTCATCAAGTGTTAACCAAATCCCACCAGATGATCTTAACTGTTTCATTACAACAAAACGTGCACCAGCAGTTCCTAAGAATTTGATTCTATTCATGATTTTCACTAGATAATTAATAAAATTATATAAAAGGCGTAGTTTATTTTTATTTATGAATCTTTTTGAATATACTTATAATCTTGTTCGTCAGATACCAAATGGAAAGATTTCATCTTATGGAATTGTTGCAGAAGCACTTGGTGATAAAATCGCTGCAAGAGCAGTCGGTCGTATGATGAATCAAAATCCAAATGCTGATACTATGCCTTGCTTTAAAATAGTTCATTCGGATGCAAGACTTGGTGGTTTTGGTCTTGGAATAGAAGATAAAATTAGAAGATTAAAAAAAGATAAAATAAATGTTGAGGATGGAAAAATTATAGATTTTAAAAATGTTTTGTTTAAAGATTTTAAAACAGATTATCCATTAAAAAAATTAAGAAAAGAGCAGATTGAACTAAGTAAAAAAGTTATTTTGAAAGATAGTTTTTCTAAAATAGAAACTGTTGCCGGTCTTGATATTGCTTATCCTGAAAACGAGTTTGAAGATGCCTGTGGTGCTTGTGTAGTTATTGATTACAAAACAAAAAAAGTTGTAGAGGAAAAAACTATTTTTTGTAAAACTAATTTTCCTTACATTTCAACTTATTTAACATACAGAGAACTACCATTTATAAAGAAACTAGTTAAAAGTTTAAAAACCACGCCAACAGTTTTTATGTTTGATGGAAATGGTATTTTACACCCTTATGGTATTGGTTTAGCTTCTCATTTAGGTGTTGTTTTTGATATTGTAAGTATAGGTGTTGCTAAGAGTTTATTATTCGGCAAAATTAAAGATAATATTGTCACAATTGATGGTAATAAAAAAGGACTTGTATTTTTTTCATCTAAAAAGATAAGAAGACCGATATATATCTCACCTGGACATAAAATTACTATTAAAACTTCTTATAAAATTGTTAAAAATTTAAGCTCTTTTAAAATCCCTGAACCTTTAAGACAAGCCCATATTTTAGCGAATAAAAACTTAAAATCATAAATCAGCAAGATCTTTACTTGATACAGCAGGAATCCCTCTATTTTCAAACCATTTCTTGTATTGTGTTAATTGTGATTTTTTAAGCTCCTTTTTATGTAGATATACTCCTTTTACATTTGGTGTTGCCTTGATTGTTTTTTCAAAGATTTCTTCGTTTATATTGCCCGAATCTATCTGATAAGTTGGTATCATATGACCAAATGCAACATTTTTTCCGAGCGCAACATCAGTAAATCTTGGTGCATAGTGACCTCCTCCAATGCCAATTAAAACAGGAATATCATCAATTATTTCTTCTTTATAATTAAAAATTGATAATGTTTCTAAAATAGATTTTGAAATAATATTTGCCGGTTCTTGTTTTTTCCATTCTTCTTCACTGCTACCCACTTCAACAAATAGTGTTGGTATATTCATATATGGTCCATGATGAGTCACCTCAAAACAAATCTTATGATAAAGTTTTGCTTGCATGGCATTTTTTTTTATTACTCTCAATACTTGCGTCATTAATATCGGTGATGACTCAACAAGTGTTTTTGGTTTTCCTCCAAATTTTGCTTCAGCAAAATTTCCTATTGGATGAGTTGTTAATGTTGGTGATCCTGTTTTACTTCTATGACGAGAAACAAATATTGCTAGTTTTAGTTTTATATCTAGTTTTTCTAAAATCTCTTTTTCCAAATTTTCATGTTTTATTTTACTATCGTTTATCGTAACAATAATTATATCTTTCATGCTTGAATTTTCATAAACTGGATTATCATATAATGTATCTATTTCATCCCATTCTGACTGTATTAAAAGCCCTTTTTTTATGTTTGTACTAGCTAAATCCTGATTAGAAGATACAATTAAAACACTTATTTTTTTCACCAAGGATAATGGAACAAAATAAATCCTTTTTAATCTTACTCTTTTCTGAAATTACTATCTTTTTTTAATAATTCTCTAATTTTTTGCATCCTTACAACAAAGTGTATCCTATCTTCCACATCACAGATTTTTGAAATGTATTGTAATTCTTCTACTTCTTGTTTAGTGGATAATAGGCCAATAACTATCATATTTTCAAATTTATTTTTATATTAATTAATATATAATAGTTATTGTACAAATGTTGCCAGAGCAATATTGGAATTTTATCTAAAATATATTTTATTTTTACAGCGAATAAAGTTATATTAAAATATATATAATAATATATTCAAAGTTAATCTTCTTTATATATTAAAATATCTATCTCTAATCAGGTCTTAACCATTTTATAATAGCAACTGTAAAACCTAGAATTATAGGTGCCATTATAATGTAGTAAATTATTGGAAATTTTCTTAAAAATAAAGTTATATCAAAGCCATAATAATAAAGTATAACCACTAATACAAGTAAAATTGGAATTACTAATGCAAGGATCAATGGCAATGATTCTCTATTCAATTTATATCCCTTCTCTAAATTATATATATAAATTGATATCTTTTAATATATCAATAAATATATCTTAATAATTTTTATTATCTTTTTCAATAGGAGAATATTCTCTAGTTCCTGTAAATATTTCATAAATCTGACAATTTGTAAAATCAATATTCATATCACTAGGTCTATATTTACCATCTTGGGTATCCCAAAAGATTTCAATACTATTTGCGTCAATTGCTAAGACTATTCCTTTATATTCTATATATTCACCATTTACATCCTTATAAGTACGCTTTACCCTATCTCCAAGCTCAAAAGCATCATATAATGAAGGAAATTTTTGAATTTTCTTTTTTGTTTTGTAATTTTCTAGGAAGTTCATCCTACCACCAACTAATATGATATCGTTTGTAATTAATCATATATAAAACTCTGCTGTAAAAATGTCAAAAAGAAAAAATATAAGTTGTATATAAGATTTCATTATATATTTGGTTATCATGAAAAAAATAATTTTATTAGTAATTATCAGTCTTATACTTACAACAATATTTACATTTTTTAATATTGGACAATGTGACGAAACAATTAAAAACATTATATATATTGGCGGCAGCGGATCTGGAAATTATACTAAAATTCAGGATGGAATAGACAACGCTTCAGAAGATAATACTATATTTGTTTATAATGGAATCTATTACGAAAATGTTATCGTGAATAAAACTATTAATATAATAGGTGAAAATAAAGAAAGTACTATTATTAATGGACATATAAATGGACTAAATAATAACATTTTAATTGTTTTTTACATATTAGCAAACCATGTAAACATCAGTGGTTTTACTATTACAAATAATATAACTAAAAATAACACACTTGAGTCTTTTCTTTTTGGAGTTGGAATTCTAATCAAAGCTAATAACACAACAATTCAAGGAATTATAATAAAAGAAAGTACAATTGGAATTTCCTTAGAAACAGCCTATAATAACACGATTATTAATAATACAATTTTAAATATCTCAGGAATAGGTATTCAATTATCCTATTTATGCAAAGACAATTTATTATACTATAATAATTTTATCAATAACACAGAAAATGCAAATGATTATGGAAACAACAGTTGGGATAATAACCTTCATGGAAATTATTGGAATAACTATAATGAAAGTGACAAAAATAATGATGGAATAGGTGATATACCCTATAATATACCAAATGGAAACAACAAAGATAATTATCCACTGATGATGCCATATGATGGTACCTTTAGATTAAAAGAGTTCTATGTTGATTATCCATCAGTTTTCACAATGCTTATAATAGGAATGATTTTAGTAATATTATTTCTGATACCTATTGCATATTTTTGGAATAAAAAAACAAAAAAATAAAAATAAAGTTTATGTAGATTTTATAGTACCTAGCACAGGTTCGAATATTAAACCTTTATCCATTAGAGAGTTTAGCGCTTCCTCTATTGAGTCTTTATCTAATCCAGCTTTTTCACATTTTTCGGTTATTAAATCCCAAGGTGCTCCATCTTCACCTTCTACTTTTTTTATTAATTCTAAAACAATATTTTCTGTTTCCTCGAAATTATCCTTTTTTTCATCTACTTTTTCTTTAACTTTTTTTTCAGATTTATTTTCTTTTTCTTCCTCTTCGAATAATTCTTCTTCTTCTTTTTCAACAAAATTATCCTTGTTAGGTTTCTCTTGCAGATCTGGCAAGGTTTCTCTTCTTGGTTTTAAATATTGAAGTGATTCATGTATAAGTCTAACATACTTGTTTATATCTATACTACCATAGGATTTTAATGCCTCTACTATACCTTCTGATAAATCTGTACTATAACCAAGTTTTATTAAATCCTGAGTATTCGACTGGTTCATCTTCATTGCTTCCAGAACCGCATCAATTCTATCTTTTGTGTGTTTACACGTCTCAAGAATCCACTTATCTCTAACATCAGCACTAACTTCCATTATATTCTCAGGTCTTAAAGAAACATAAAGTGTTCCAACTTCCGGAGAATACGTTCGTGCTTTTCCAATAACTGCAACAAATGCAGGGACTTCAATTTTTGAAAGAATATCGGTAACATCCTTTTGATATTGACCGGAATACAGAGTAAAAACACCTGTTGGATCAGATATATGTGCTCTTAGTAGTTCTCCGTCTTCAGATATTTTTTCTACATCTGTAAGAACTCCTATTACAAATACACGATTAACCTTAGCACCAAGTGGGGTAACAATATAGGAAGGACTCATTTCACCTTGACCTTTTATCTCAACAGTTGAATCATTAAACTCTCCGGCAAAAACTCTCCATGCTGTTTCACGCTTCATAATAACTCCTCAATTTCTCTGAATAATTTTTCAGCATCATCTTTTATATCTAAATCAACTAGTTTAACGTCTTTTGCGATTATGTTGGTACCAAACTCGTCACCAAGTGCATTACCTCTTAAACTAATTTTTTTTGCAAAAAGAATTTTATTCATCTGGTTTAACAACTCATTTTCATTCATCTTTTTACATTCTTCAAGAGTTTTTCCAAGGAGTTTCTCAGAAAGCTCTTTATTTAAAACACTACTAACAGATCCAGTTCCATCATCCACAACCAGCTTGAGTCTTAAATCAATTTTACCATCAACTTTTCCATGTATACTACACTCGTTGTTCTGCAAGCTACGGCTACATTCAGAGCAACGCATAATAACACCTGAACCAGGTCTTATTTCTAAAACGGTACCTTCGACTTCAACATCAATTGCACCACGTTTTTCAACCAGACTATGTATTGATATCTTACTTATTTGTAAATCTTTCTTTAAAATTTTATTTTTATCAAGTTTTTTAACAGTTGCTCTTTCATCAAAAGTTAATTGTGGGATACCTTTCCATGATTTTACGTATCCACCAGTTATTCTAATAACATCTCCTTCTTTCAATTTAAAATCATGCCATGAAGTAAACTGGGCTTTACCTGTTTCATCTGCAATTATTCCTGAAAAAACTTTTTTTGTAACACCATTTATTTCATTTTCTCTTTTATTTAACTCAGTTATTTTTACTTTTATATCAACTGCTCCAATACCTGAATGTAGATCTTTTACTTTTAATTCTCTTGGTTTAAAAGCACTTTCAGGAAGTTTATCTTTATCAGTTTTTATTATTCTTGATAGATCTCCTAGATTTAATTGAATACCATTTTGCCATTCTCTAGTATAAGCATTTGATATCTCTACAACATCTCCTTTTTCAAAATCAAATTCACTGCTCCAAGCAGTAAAAGAGACAGTACCACTTTCATCACCTAAAATACCATAGAATATTTTTCGGTTATCACCTTTTACAGTTATTTCTTTAGGATTTACAGTAATCAAACGACATAGTAAATTTACACTACGCTCATTTGGTTGAAGATTGGAAATAAGTTTACGCTCAGAAGATTTTCCAGAAGAAAAAACTGCAATACCACCAAATTTTTTAATCAAAGTTTGTTTAGCTTGATCTAGAGGAACTCCATATTCCATAAATCTGTTTAGTTCTTTTTGAATTTCTTCCCTTGATACATCTTTGTCTAATTCACTTAATGCATTTAAAACATCATCTACATGAGATTCAAGATCATCCTTAACCACAGATTTAACCTCCCAAAAAAAGTGATTGTTTATTTCCTATATCAATGTATCCTTATTTTTTTAAAAACTAAGCTAAACCATGAATATTTTCTTTATCATCAATATCAATATTTTCAGAAATAGGTTTTGCTGGAAGTCCAGGCATTGTCGTAATTTTTCCAGTCATTGGAACAAGAAATCCTGCACCTGCTGAAAATTTGATTTCTCTAACTGTTATTTTAAACCCCTTAGGTCTACCTAACATTTTAGAGTCATCTGAAAGTGAAAATTGTGTTTTAGCAATACATATTGGAAGTTTATCCAAACCTAATTCTCCACATAATTTAATGTCTTGTTCTGCAGTAACTGTATAAGTAACTCTATCTGCCCCATACATCTTTTTAGCGATAGTTTCAATCTTTTCTTTAATTGGTTTATTTAAATTGTATAAATATTGGAATTTTGATGGATTATTATGTATCAAACTCACCAACTTTCCAGCAAGTTCTATTCCACCTTCACCACCTTGTTTCCAAATATCAGCAACTGCACAATTAATATTTTTTGTTTTACAGAAATCCTCTACAAAATCAATCTCTTCGTCTTTATCATTGATATAACGATTTATCGCAATAATAACTGGAACGCCAAACATTGATATATTCTCTAAATGTTTTTCAAGATTAGATAAACCTTTTTTCACAGCATTTATATCTTTTCCATGACCATGTCTTTTTAGTGCTTTTATACTTACAACCATTACAACTGCATCTGGTTTTAAGTTACCAATTCTACAAACAATATCAAAATATTTTTCTGCACCAAGTTCTGATCCAAAACCTGCTTCTGTGACAACATAATCTGTTAGTTTTAAAGCCATTTTTATTGAAATTAAACTATTTGTTCCGTGAGCAATATTTGCAAATGGCCCTCCATGTACAAAAGCAGGAACTTTTTCTATAGTTTGAACAAGATTAGGTTTTATTGCATCCTTTAATAAAACTGCCATGGCACCAACTGCTTTCAGATCTTTTGCAGTAACAGGTTTATTGTTATAGGTATAAGCTACAATCACTTTACTTAGTCTTTTTTTTAAATCATTCAAATTTTTAGATAGACATAAAATAGCCATAACTTCAGATGCAGGAGTTATAGCAAATTCTTCTTCATGAGGTACACCGTCTTGTGGACCACCTAAACCAACAACCACTTTTCTAAGAGCACGATCACTTATATCCATGACCCTGGGCCATACAATGTATCTTGGATCTATATGAAAAGCATCCCCATGATGAATATGGTTATCAAGTAAACTTGCAAGTAAATTATGTGCACTAGTAATTGCGTGCATGTCTCCTGTAAAATGAAGATTAATATCCTCCATAGGTAAAACTTGTGAATATCCACCACCTGTAGCCCCACCTTTCATACCCATTGCTGGTCCAAGTGATGGCTCTCTAATGCAAAGCATTGTTTTTTTACCAAGTTTTGATAGTGCTTGTGCAAGACCTATTGTCATTGTTGTTTTACCTTCTCCTTCAGGAGTAGGATTTATTGTTGTAACAAGAATTAATTTACCATCTTTATTATCTTTAATTCTATTAAAAATTTTTAAAGAAATTTTTGCTTTAAATCCTCCACAAGCAATTACTTCATCTTTTTTTATTCCAATTTTTTCAGCAATAAGATAAATATCTTCTAATTTAATAGATCTAGCAATCTCAATGTCTGATTTCATAGCAAAAAGAAATTAATCAAGCCGTACTTATAAATTTGCAAATTATATCTTATTATTAACAATTTTTAATATATCTTCGGTTTTTTTGGAAGTATTTTTCTGTAGTTCATTAAGTTGAATATTTATATTTTTTACATACTTTTCATCTTTTATTGAATTAAGATTGATTTTTACATTTAAAATGGCCGCGTCAACACCTGACTTAGCCATAATAGCAGAAATAGCTGCATCTGTTATTGAGTTTTGATTTCCTTTTTCTGCAATAACTTTTGCTAAATCTAGTATTTCTTCACATAGCTTTGCAGTTTCAAGTGGAACACCTGCTGCAGTTTTATAACCTTCTTGAATTGCTTTTTTTCTAAATTCTATTTGTTTCTCTGTTTCTTTAGGCATTTTAAAAGCCTTTATAACGTCGTTGAAAGCTTGGGTATCTTTGTCAATAAGTTTTGTTAATTTTTTTCTTAGTTGTTCACTTTTATTTAGTACTTTTTTTATTTCGTCTTGAACTTTTATGTATTTTTCTTTTCCAATTGTTAAATTACAAACCATAGAAGAAAGTGCAGAACCAATTGCACCAGAAAGTGCAGCAACACTACCACCACCTGGAGCTGGGCTGCTGGATGCTAGTTCAGATAAAAAACTATCGAGTTTCATTGATACAAGGTAACCTGCTTCTTCAACCATATCGTCTATTATTTTTTCTTCTGGTGTAAATG
>SMTZ1_10006891_pt1 | contig 13883 bp, 15 predicted proteins | sample DeeMarSWOR136_30_FD_25667 | JGI IMG/M metagenome (IMG submission 25667) | reverse complement strand
CGGCCAATAACCTGGAAGTAGTTTGGCTTCGTGCACGAGATGATGTCTCCCATCCTGTATCGAGGAAAGACCACCGATGAGAATATGAGCCTACCGTACTCCTTCGGTTTCAGGTCACAGAGAAGCTTTATGCCCCGGCCGGTTTGCACCTCAAAGAGATAGGTATCATAGTTGGGGGTGATGAAGGGCTGATCATCAAGCTGCTGCCCATACATTCCCTCAGTCCCGCCATACATCTCAACCACGGCAACATTTCCGTAGAGTCCTGCCAGGGCTGGTCTGTACTTTGTCTGGATGCCAGATACACTGGTGGCTGCAATCAGGCTGATCTTCCAAACATCTTTGGGATATAGCCGATGCTTCTTCTTCAAGTAGCTCCCAAACTCGATAATGACCGGTGTTACCCCGATGACCATAGAGACTTTCTTGTCACGTGCCTTCTCATAAATCAATTCAAAGCGTCTTTCCCAGTCGTCCTTTGCTATGCCGCCGCCCAGCGCATCTATTTCATCCTGGTCCGGCACCAGCTGCAGGCGAGCGTTTCTAGCGTTGTATTTGGTATATATGCCTGAGGTATAGCCGCAGAATACCTCCTTATCCCCGACCCACATCGAGCGCACTCTTGAAGGGAAACCGATGTTTAAGTCCCAGCCAGCCAAGATGTCAAACCTTTGCTTCCGCTGCACGTAATTCAGCAAGCCACGAGCGCCGCATTTGGTCTTATCCGCAAGGTCACTGGCTGTCATAGGTACCAGTTTCGATTCACCACGCGTGGTACCGCGGCTCAAACCCCACTCTATAGGCGGCTCCGGCAAAAAGGCAGAAAAATCTCCGGCGATTACCTTGTCAATGTGAGGTCTCAAATCAGCATAGGTGACCACAGGGAATGCTCTTTGAAATCCCGGGATATCTGAGATCTTATCAGCCCGGAAATTGCGGCCATACTGCGTCTGAGCGTAGCCCTTTAGAAGCCTGGCCAGGGTCTCCTCTTGGGCCCCGCGAGGATTGGCGATCGATTGGAACCAGGGATCAAGCAAGGCCTGCAGTGGATTAATTCCGGTATCAGCTGAAGCCATCTTGTCGTTTATCATCGTACTATCCTAGCATCGGGCGATGACCGTTTCAAGAGAAGGTATCCCGATCAGCAACAGGTTTTTGGTCGCGTCAGGGGCTTGTTGAGAAGTGACGGCCTACTGTAACTTCCGACCCAAGTTGTGGTACGCAAATGGCCGCTGCTATAATGCAAGCGAGAGAAACGCGCAAACTCTTAATCAGATAATTGGGAGGAGCTAGATATGGCGGTCAAGACTGAACAGGAAAACACAGTGTTGAGATTGTGGATTCTGTTGCCCCGAGTAGGCGATGCGTTTAATCATAGCCATGATCTGCTATTCAGTAAGTACGGCATTACTACGGAGCAGTGGCGAGTGCTTTCGGTTGTTAAGTCCCGAGGACCTTTGAGGCCAATTGATATAGCATCGCTCCTAGAACGTGCCCCAAACAGCATGAGTATGCTGGTGGACCGCATGGTGAAAGCTGGGCTGGTCAGAAGGACAAGGGATCGAAAGGACCGCAGGGCAGTGTTTGTCAGTCTCACCAGTAAGGGCAAGGAGGCCATTGAACCGGCAGTTGTAGCCGGTTGGGAGTTCATCCACAAAGTCGTGTCATCGCTATCAGACGATGACCAGCGTGCCCTGGCCGATATGCTTGAGACGCTAAAATGCGAGTTCAACAGCTACATAAACCCCGAAATGGGTAGGGCGGAAGTTACTAAGAAAAGCCTTACAGCGGACCCCAATTTGTACAAACGGATGTTGAAGAACCTTCTTCCCCCTGGCTATCAGCTCAAAAACAAGCGCGGCAAGAAGTGACAATGCGTCCAGGGAAGTGCTCCCCAAGATAAGGCGCTAGTAAGCTAGTTTCCATTCCTGCATCATCTCAGACTGCCAATCAATTCCTGCTGCCATTTCTGTGAGCGAACTCCTGTCCATCATAAGCAACAAGGTCGTACTATACAGTACCACCTGAAGCCAAACCGTCAAGAAGGAGGTATCAGGGATTCCCTCTTTCTACTCTCAGGGAATATCTCTCGTATCTCCTAATCAGGGTGTCACAGGTTCGAATCCTGTACGGCCTACCAAAGCTACCGGACAAGATCCTCTCTCTGATTCTTGGAGGAATCAGGGTGTCAGAACACTGGGTCTGCCGACACCCTGATTTCATATATCTATACGAGAAATGTCAATCCATGAACATGGTCTGGGATCTACTGTTCCTTAGGGCCACCCAGGCTCGACGGTATCCTGATAGGCGGTTGTCAGGTCAGCGCTGCTCATCACAATGTTTCCGTCCCCTGTCTCATATGGAACCGAGGCTTTGGGATAATCTACACAGGCACCCCCAATTCCTTCCCCTGTGTTGGCCTTGAAAGTAGTCGCGCATCTATCGCATACCAGGATGTCCTCATCGAGAGTAAAACCGATGGATCGGCATGGCGGGCAAACATTTGCCCGGACATAGGTTTCCCCATCCAACACATAGGCCATGAAGTTCATACTATGGTCTTGTGTCTCTACTTCAAAGTGGACATTCCAGTTGCTCTCGACCTCACTTACCGGTATAGACACAGTATCGCTGGCTACCTGCGGTTCAATCCACGTCGCCTCTATCGGTCCCGAAGGCGCTGGATCAGAAGTTGGGTCAGAACACCCGACAATGATCAATGCCAGGGAGAGTATTAGCACTCCTGCTATCGTTTTTGTTAGCATCGCTTGTATCTTCCTTTCTCTTCAAGTGAGATTTCCTTCATAGTCTCTTTCTTTACTGGCTCTTTACATATCCCCTGCCTTTCTCTGGTCATAGCCTATTTGTCACCGCAACAACTCGGAGCCCTGGGTTTATCAATGCTGCTGCAACAACCCGGAACAGTTGCCTCATCAGTGCCGCCGCAACAGCTTGGAGCAGCGGCTTCACTTGTTGTAATAGATGTGGTATCGTCGAACACCTGCGGTTCAGTCGACGTCGCCTTTACCAACTGGCTGCTTTCTATGCCATTATCACTATGTACCGCTATGCCTGACACCAGCGCAAGCAGCGCCAGAACAAGTACTATGTTCTTCAAGGCTTGTTGCCTCCTTCTTGACTGATCCTATCCACAATCTGACCATCTTGGAGAAGTACGAGCGCTTTGGCGTGCCCAGCTATCTCAGGGTCATGGGTAACCATAACAATGCTGCGACCCTCTCTGTTAAGCTCATTGAACAAAGCTAGGATTTCATTCCCTGTCTTACGATCCATATTACCTGTTGGCTCGTCCGCTAGAATAAGAGACGGGTCATTAACCAGAGCTCTAGCAATGGCTACTCTCTGTTGCTCGCCGCCGCTTAGCTGGCTGGGTTTATGTTCAGCCCTTCTTTCCAGTCCCACTCTTTCCAAGATATCCAACGCTTTCTGGTCTCTATGATCCGCCTCGCAGAATGTCAAGGGCAAGAGGACGTTTTCAAGGGCGGTGAGCGACGGAATCAGATGGTATTGCTGAAAGACGTACGCGATCTTGCCCCTCCTAATATCAACAAGGGCATTCTCATCTAGGTTATCGATGCGTTCACCGTCTAGCAACACTTCGCCGCTGGAGAGATGATCCAGACCACCGATGACATTCAGAAGAGTGGACTTCCCACTCCCCGAAGGCCCCATAATAGCCATGAAGTCGCCCTTATTCACAAGAAGGGAAACGCTATTCAAGGCAACTACTTTGGCTGGCCCCTCTCCATAGACTTTCGAGATGGTCTTGATTTCTAGCACTCTGATTACCTCACAATGACCTGAAGGAATCGGCGACCTTGATTCTGGAGGCGCGGAACGCCGGGTAGACGGTCGCTATTACTGCCATAACGGTAGCGAGAGCCAATGCAGGAAAGAAGTACTCAGGCACATAACTAACAGGTACACCATCAAGAATCAGCGGCCCCACTACGTATGCTAGTAAAGTTCCTACTACATATCCAAGAAGGCCTCCCGCTACTCCAATGATTATGGCTTCGTAGAGAAAGATCTTAATTACCTGATTACGTGATGCACCCACCGCTCTCATTATGCCGATATCCTTGATTCTTTCGTGAACCGAGCTCAGCATTGTGTTGACTACACCAAAGCAACCAACAGCCAGCGTGATTCCAGCCAAGGCCAGCAGAAATCTGTTCACCTTGTCCATCATGCCCATTTCGGTTTCGGCTATTTGCCTTACGGCTACTGCCTGAACTCCCGGGATATTCCCGTTGATGGAACCCGCAATGTCTGACGTGGGGCAAGCACTGCATAGAGCACGAACGTCTATCGAGGAGACCAATCCTTCTTTTTCGAATGCCTGCTGTGCTGTTTCAATAGGAACGAAAACCTGGTAATCGTCATCCGAGCCTGTCTCCTCGAGAATACCGGCGATGGTAACCTCCATCCCGTTGAGTGCAACCTTGTCTCCTACACTGAGTTGCAGTAAATCGGCTGCAATTGCGCCTCCCAGAGCCTGGTCTGCATGTTCGAGGTATTCCCCCTCCCGGATTCTCCACCACGTCTTGAGCTGGCGCTCCTGTTGCGGATCGACACCAACTACTATGACAGACGTTCCTTTTATCTCGGCGCCCATGTAGAGTCTTGGAGCAATCGTGGCGATATCACTGTCATCTTCAATACCTAGTGCCTCCTTGATCATGCCGTCTGCTATCTGTCTAACCTGTGGCAGGTTATCCTCGGAAATGTAATTCTCTCCAACTGCCAAAGTGCCGAGGCTTAGGCCTCCTAATCCCACGTCGATATCGCTGATGGCGGGCATGACCACTAAGTTAGCGCCATATTTCTCCAGCTGACCATATATGTTCGTCTCACCGGCAAGGCCGATTGTGAGCACAGCCACGATTGTTGCCACACCGATAATCACGCCAAGCGAAGCGTACAACATGCGCTTCTTTCTTCGTGTGACGTCCTTAACGACTATCTGATACAGTTTCATCGAATCGTCCTTAACAAGCGGTTGCACGCTTGCTTTGGATCATCAGCCAGGTCATCAGCATCTCGTTTCTCTCTCTTCAGCTGTAATACTGCGTTCATCCAAATAATTCCCTTGCCTGTCGCCTCAACCCAACTGCAGCGGAGCTAGGCATGTCAAACCCCAGGCTGCAATCTTCTGCGCAACTATACCACATTGTGGTAGTAGAAGTCAACCACATTGTGGTAGCATTATGGTATAATTGCTGGTAGATCATGAGAGTTGTTTGATGGATAATAGAGAACTCTCCAGAATTCGGCAGTCTCTGGGAAAGACGCAAGAAGAGCTAGCACGTCTGCTATGTGTTTCAACGAAAGCGGTGCAGAGCTTCGAACAAGGGTGGAGGAACATTCCTGCGAGTGCTGAACGGCAATTGCTGTTTCTTCTATCGCTGAAGAGATCCTCGGATAAGAGCTCCAAACCTTGCTGGGAAATACGAGACTGTCCCGAAGAGTGGAGAAGGAATTGCACTGCCTGGGAATTCAGTGCTGGGTATTCTTGTTGGTTTATTAATGGGACGTTTTGCCAGGGTCAGTATCAAGGAAACTGGGAGAAGAAGATAGAATTATGCCGGCAATGTGAAGTGTTTCTGTCGATGTGACTGACTTCCTGGTGCCGGTAGGTGGTAGTACTCCTAATCAGGACATCCATCTAACTAAGAAAGCCACAACGCCCCCCACAAGTAGCACACCACCGGCAGCTATAGCGATAATCCTGTTTTTTCTTTCTGCGGCAGTTAATTCAGGCCAGGGTTTCTGCTTCCTTCCTATAGAAATCCCAATAGCAATACCAGCACCAAAACCCACTGCTAAGCCAATCGCATATCCTTCCATTACTCTGACTCCTTGCTTCGCTTTGCTGCCATTATATTTCAGTTTGAATCACTTCGGCCAATGGTATCCCGCAATCTACCTTGATTCACTTGTGATTTCACATTTCTGTCTTTCATTTCTGCGGACGTTTTCGCGAGCGGGATCCTCACCTTGAAACCACTACTGCATTTCGCCGTGCATGGACTTGTGACCGTGAGTGTTTTGCATTAGTATTGTAGTATATTCCGCGCCCTGCAAAGACGTGGAATTCGCTTGGAGGTATGAAAGATGGCTATCGAATCCCCGAAGTATCGAACAGTGCATAAGGACAAGAAATTCGAGATTCGCGAGTACGAGGAATATATAGTGGCAGAAGCTGAAATCGATGGTGAATTCGGTTCTGCTTTGCAGAAGGGATTCAGGGTACTGGCTGATTATATTTTCGGCGGCAATAAATCTAAGGTTCGTATCGATATGACTGTGCCGGTGACGGAGCAACCTGTGTCCAGTGAAAAGATCGATATGACAGCCCCGGTAACATCGTCTCCCATTGAGGAAGGCAAGAAATACAGGATAGCATTCACAATGCCCTCGAAATACACTCTGGAGAGTCTACCCGAGCCAGATAACAAGACGATATCATTCCGCAAGTTGGATAAGCATAGGGTTGCTGCGTTACGGTTTTCGGGTAGTCTCAACAGCGGACTGGCCACGCGTAAAGCCAAGGAACTGGAAACCTGGATCAATGAAACCAAATACTCGAAAAAGGGCGGCTTCGTCTTTGCGCAATACAACCCACCATGGATACCCGGCATCTTCCGAAGGAATGAAGTACTGACCGAGGTTTGACAAATAGCCGTCTGAGGTGATGAAACCACCGTCGAAGGTACAGGACACATAGATCCAAGACTGTCGAAGATAGTCCTGTCAATTGTGAACCTGGCTGACTTTCTCTGTATCGTTGGGATCGATGGACTTGCTAACGCGCCTCCGGCAAACAACAGCACAACAGGGAGTTGCTGGAGAAATATCCAGCGCTTATCGTTCCTGACTGTAATGTAATGCACTGTTAGTCATGGCTCTCGAAATGAAGAACACCGAAGAACTACCAGAGCTGATAGAAAGCCTTCTCGCTTCTCAACGCTTCGCTGTCATAGCAACGCAGTCGGAGGAACAGCCGTACAGCAATCTGGTAGCCTTTGCTGAAGCAGACAATCTGAGAAGTCTCCTGTTTGTGACCAGCAAGGACACCAAGAAGTACTCAAACACTGCTGCAAATAGAAGAGTCGCTGTACTTGCTGACAACAGGACAAATCAGCCATCGGACCTTAATAGAGCGATAGCCATCACTGCCCTGGGTACTATTGAAGAGGTCGCCACAGATAGCAAAGATTACCTTTCAAGAATCTACCTCTCCAAGCATCCTCAGCTCGAGTACTTCTTGCGCAAGCCATCAAATGCGCTCATGAGAGTTGCCGTGACTGACTACATTGTTGCCAGTTTTGAAACCGTGAGGCATCTGCCCATACCACAACATTGAGCCACACCCGTGATTGGTTTCTGCCAACGCTTAACCTGTTTATTACCACCATGAACAACAGGACGGTGCCAAACAGGATCATCTGAAGCTAAACCGTCAACAAAAAAGTATCAGGGATTAGTTCTCTTCACCTCTAGGCACATACCTCTTATGTCTTCTAACTCAAGTTGTTGTAGGCAAATGGCCGTTGATATAATGCAGGCGAGAGAACCCAGCAGGCTCTGCGTGGAATAATGAGGAGGACATAAATATGGCTGTCAGATTTGAAGCGGAAAACAGAGTGTTGAGCTTGTGGCTCTTGTTGAACCGAGTGAGCCCTGCGGTGCATCTTTGCCAGGATATCATATATGGTAGATATGGGCTTACTACGGAGCAGTTCGGAGTACTTGCGGCTCTTAAGTCTCGTGGTCCTTTGAGGCCAATTGACCTTGCCCTGATTCTGGAACGTGCCCCAAACAGCATGAGTATGCTGATCGACCGTATGGTGAAAGCTGGTCTTGTGAGAAGGACAAGAGACAGGAAGGACCGGAGAGCAGTTTTTGTGAGTATGACCAGCAAGGGAAGTGAGGCCGTTGACCCGGCGATTCCGGCGGGGTGGGAATTCATCCACAAAATCATGTCACCGCTATCAGACAGTGACCAGCGTGCGCTTGCCGGTATGCTTGAGACAGTAAAACTTGAGCTAGTCGGTTACCTGAATCCCGAAGTGGATAAGGCTGAGATTGTCAAGCACAGTTATACGAGAAACCCGAATTTGTATAAACGGTTCTTGAAGAACGTTCTTCCCCCTGGATATGAAGTGAAACGGAAGGGCAGGGAAAAAAGAAAGACCGTGCGAGGAAGATAGTGCCCTAGTAAGCTGATTTCGACTCCTCCATTATCTCAAACTCCCGAGCAATCTGTGCTAACATTTCTGCTAACGAACTTCTCTCCACCATAAACAACAAGGTGGTGCTGTACAGTACCACCTGAAGCTAAACCGTCAACAAAAAGGTATCTGGGACTACTTCTCTTCACGCTCAGGGACAAATCTCTTGTATCTTTGCGTTACGGCAAATACCGGGATGTTTGCCATTCCAGGCGTATAGTTATTCGATACCATTTGGCTTCTCAACTACGCCTGAAGGCTAGGCGCAAAGGTATGAAACTTCAATGCTATTACAAATGACCACAACGCAAATGCACCTATAGTCAACCTTTCAGATAAGCCAACATATGAGCTGCCCTGTGTTGTGGCTACCAGAGTCATTATTCCAGTAGCAAAGACTATTAGGAGAGTGACAATTGAATAGATACTGTGACCGCTTGATCCAACTCTTCTAAACCAAAGACCTACGAGCAAAATTGCGACCATTGATCCTATAGATTCTAGCCCCACCAGTATCAGGTGAATAGTACCAGACGTTGTTGGAGGAGTACCCGGGAGGTTCATGGTAAAAAAATTGGATGACAGAAATGAAAGTACTGCAATAACACCGAGGATAACGAAACCAACCAGTCCTGTTGAAGAATTAAGAGGCGATGCTTTTGACCTGAATACTGAAAATAGCCCAAAGCCAAAAATACATGAAAGGACATAATTAATGCTGAATGAAATATCCAGATAGAGCTTATTTGGCGCTCCGGAGATAACTAATTCGCTGATTGATTGTGACAAATGGCTGTATCCTGGTGTTATCAATCCACCTACGACTATGGTTACGACAAAGATAATCGGTGCAATAATCCCAAAAATAGATATCGTTTTCGGATTCATTCGCTCCTCACTGGCCATGTGAATGACTACGGAGCTCAGGATTCAGTTGCTCCATAATACCCAGGGTATTTCGTGTTTCCCAAATCTCTGCTATTTTACCTTCTTCAATCCGATACATAGACAGGCCTGTATACTCAACTGTCTTACCTGTCGGCGGCAAGATTAGAAAGTTGCCTTCTGATCTACCGCGTGCTTTCCAACGTGCAACGACTATGTCGCCTTGCGCAAGAGTGAAGTATTCCGTAATCTCAAGATCAGGGAATGAACTCCACTGCTCGCCTAACCAGGTTCTTACACCATTTATGCCATAGTAACTAGCTTCACAAGGCATTGCTGTCTTGTGAATGAGAATTTCACCCAGAGCTATTGGATTGAGTGATTCCAAATCATGGTTAGTCAGTATTTCCCTAAGCCAATTCTCAACCAAAGTGCGGCTCTCCTCGGTGTCAGTGTTGTGATTACCCGAATAGGGCGGATTAGTCATCATATGGTTAGCCCGAACTAGTTCAAGAGAACCGCCGGCAATGCGATAGATCTTCAAGTCGCGGACACTGGTATCTTTCGCATACTGGGGAGGACTGAATGCAACAACCACATCATTGAAAGCAGTCAGATTATCATATTCTTCGTCACTCTTGCCTACAGTCTGTTGAAACAGGCTAATACTTGCCTTCTCTGTTTCATCTAGGTCACGCGATGGTAGAGGTGGTGCAGCTCCCATCTGCTGTGTTTCAGCAAGCGAGTCCATTCCAAACCATGCCTCCGAAATCCTGCCATCCTCAATACGCACCATGTTCACCATGCCGTACTCCAACCATTTGCTGGTTGGCGGGATTCCATGATACGGGACGCCCGTGAAATGACCATAAGTAGGCAGTAGCACTGCCAGATAGTCTCCTTCAGTAATCATCACTGGGATCGGGTGCCAAGAATCTGGCAATGCTGCTTTGAAGTCCGACCACACCTGGACCATTCCCTCGGGTCCTGCCTGAATCGTACCGCCAATCGGATGATGAAGAACATAATCCGGCGCGACCACCTCGCGGACAGTGTCCCAGCCATTGCTATTGAAGGCTTCAATGAACCGGGTCGCGGTAATCCTGTTGGTTTCCTGGACTTGCTTGGGTTTTGGCAACGGTTTGTGCATAGCTGCTACCGCCTTTGAAGTAGTCGAGATGCCAGAATGAACCGATTCGTCGGTATTCTAACACTCTTCAACAGCCGATTGGTATTATCCTTGTATTCGCTCTGGTGAGAAGATACCTTATGCCTCTAGGTCGAAGAGGCAGCTCTGCTATCCACGCATCAATGCCGGGATGTTTGATTCTTTCGCGGGTACGAATTGAGTTGAGAATCACTCGGCGGATCGTGGATTGTGCAAGACGATCGGTTCGGTAATCAGTTGTTGCGCGCCACAGTTATGACAACATGGCCTTTTTTGTGGCCTTTTTCAACGTACCGGTGAGCTTCCGCCATTTGCTCCAAGGGATACACTTTGTCAATGACCGTCTTTATCCTTCCCGCTTCAACAAGGTCTTTGAGGAAGTCCAGGTCTTCCCTCTTCACCTCGCCTCCGGAATCCTTGATAACGTTGAGATAGATTCCCCCCTTCTTCAAAGACTTCCTAGCTTGTGAAGACCGAAGTTTGTCTACAGCGTCAAAGATAACGTCATATGTTTCGTCGCTTTCAGTGAAATCCTCTTTGGTATAATCAATGACCTTATCCGCTCCCAGAGACTTCACTGTTTCCAGATTCGCCGTACTGCAAACCCCGGTAACCTCTGCCCCAAAGTGCCTGGCAAGCTGTACCCCGTAGCTGCCGACACTACCCGAAGCGCCGTAGATAAGGACTTTCTGCCCGCTCTGGATATTCGCTTTTCTAAGAGTATTCAGTGCTGTAATTCCCCCGGTAGCGAGGCCGGCGGCGGCTTCCTGAAAGGTCATGTTGGTCGGCTTCGTTGTCACCACGCCTCCTTTGGCCCCACCATCGTCCTCGGGCATACACTTGTACTGGGCATGAGCCCCGAAGCCAAAACCGGTAAGCGCAAAAACCTGGTCGCCTTTCTTGAATCGCTTTACGTCTTTGCCTACCGCTTCAACTTCCCCGGCCAGCTCCATTCCCAGTACAGACCGTTTTGGCTTCGTGATACCTAGATATAGTAGTTGTGGCATGTACTTTTATCAGTACTTCATTGTCCTTGGGAACAGGTTTTTCTACCTCTTTGAGCTGAAGAACTTCCGGCGGTCCGTATTTTGTGCATACAATCGCTTTCATGTGTATTCCCCTAATTCAGTTTGATTTGGTCATTTCCAGAATTGTTCACCCAGATTCTACTACTATCCTATCCCTGGTCGAATATCGGGATGTTTGATCCTTTCGCGCTATGATCAGCTCTCTGACAATGAGTGGCTGACTATTCTACCCACCCTGTGGCTTGCCTAGAAGTTGTGCAACGGACCTGCACTCTAGCATATTAGGCAATTATCTCATAAGGGGAGGTAAATACTCTTGTCTGGTCACTCAGTGGGCAGGGATTTAATGAACTCACCCACCAGATTCATAATCGCCAATTCATGCTCCCACGCCTCGGCATCATGTTGCAGGTAAAACGGGTAAGACGTAGCGACAATAACCATGTCGAGTTCATCCAACCGGGCGATCATCTGTCCGCCGTGTCCCATCGCGTAGTCGAAATGGTGGTCTCCTGCCCTGGCAGACCACCAATGATAGCCGTATCCGATGTCGCTGATGGAAAGGCCCCAGTTTGCCGGAAATCCGCCAGTCACATTGATATCCTCCGAGTACCTCTCCAAGGAGTCGTGCACCCAGTCGCCGGGAACGATCTGTTTTCCATCGAATGCACCATCGTTGAGATATAGCAGCCCAAACCTGGCTGCATCACGTGCCATCAAGTGTAAGTCCGCACTGCCGTTGTTGTGGCCGTCCGCGTCCGTACCCCATTCGCCCGCCTCCACGCCAAGTGGCAAGAACAGATTCTCCTCAGCGTATGCCTTGAGATTCATGCCAGTCGCCCGGTCTACAATGATGCCCAGCCAGTTGGACGATAGATTACTGTAATGGAACTCCGTTCCTGGATCGGCGACGAGAGGGAATTCTTCTATGAGAGGCGGATAGTGACCCGATAAAAGGCCATCCCAGAAGGCAGGGTCACTCTCTTCCCAGGGATATCCAGCGCGCATTTGAAGCAACTCCTGAATCGTTATCTGCTCCTTCCTCGGGTCAGTTATTTGGTCCGCGACCTCCGGGAAGAAATCTAGCATTTTCTGGTCCACACTTGACAGGTAACCCTGATCCAGAGCAATCCCGACCAGTGCCGAGGTATAACTCTTCGTCACCGATTGCAGCCGGTCCTTCTGATCAATCGAGCCTTCATTGAAGTAATCCTCAGCGATGAGATAGCCGTTCTTAATAACCAGCAGGCTATAGAGGGTCTCTAATTCAGCCGCACTGTAATACACCCGCGCCACCAGCATCGGATCAAGCCCCTGCTCTGCCGGCGTCGATGCCTCCCAGTCATCCCCGGGGAGCGGTGTGTAGTCAATCGCCAGGAGGTCCTCAATCGAGGGGCCGCAACCAGCAAGTGCTGACATGACCACGAGCACGATGGTGATCATCAAGAGAGGATACTCACGGAAGTTAAAGCGTACCAAAAGGCAACGCTTGATGTGACCCAGCATTACAGAACTTTATCCGTCTTACGTAGCATAATATCATATTCGCCGAGATATAGGGATGTTTGCCTTTTCATGGGTACATCTCGGGACGGCGATCACGGGGTATAGCCTGTCCCGCGTAGACGCTTTTCTGGGCAATGCGTATAATCCTACTAGGCTTCACGAAAATCAGGCAATTGCACGGAGGGATAGCAATGAAGTTGAGGATTTTCTTAGTATTCACGGTACTTACAAGCTTACTGTTCCTATCGTCATGTATTGTAACTTCCTATGATTTCGAAGTCGACATTTCTTGCGCTGAGTTTGACCAGAGCAATCACCGCAGTGGCGAGTTTGAAGTCCAAATCGGTGATAAAATCAGAGTGGAGCTGTGCTCAAATCCAACAACAGGTTCTGAATGGGATTATGAAATGACTGTGGCTAACGTATTAAAGGAAGAAGATCATGACTTTGAGGAGCCCGAAGGAGATGATCCTGGAGCCGCTGGAATAGAAACCTGGACTTTCGAAGCAGTTGAGACAGGGACAACTGAAGTGCAAATGGAATACAGCCAACCCTCGGAAGGTGGCTTGAAGTCACTATGGACCTATAATATGACAGTCACTGTCCAGTAAGGTCGTTTGACGGAGCAGCAGAATACGAGGAGAGCGTTGCTGCTCCCTGATACATTAGAAGGATGTCACCACGCGCTTTTCGGGGTGTTTGCCTTCACACAGGAATGATTCAGCGTTAGTGCTCACGATTGGCCTAATGAATCTAGTAGTGACACTGAACATCTCCGATATGTTAGACTTCCTCTGGTACAATCATTTCGTGGAGAGACGACACGTATTGAGAGACCGTCTGCTAGACTTGACTCTTGAGGTTGAAGAAAGCTTAGAATGAGAAGGTGAATAGAGCCGAACAGAAGACTTATCCTAGAGGTAAAACATGAGGAAAGTAATACTACTGATACTGATAGTCCTTGCTGTTGCTCTAGCGGTGTATTTTTCTACACGGGCTACCCCGGAAATAGACCCGGAATTGCAGCAGAGACTT
>SMTZ1_10004576_pt1 | contig 13889 bp, 6 predicted proteins | sample DeeMarSWOR136_30_FD_25667 | JGI IMG/M metagenome (IMG submission 25667) | reverse complement strand
TCTCCTGGCCTTGACGTCGCCGAAGATTCCTGAACAAGTACCGAGGACCATCAACCGGTCCGCTTCGACATTCCCTTTATACTTGCCCATGACGACTGTCCAGGGGGGAAGATTTTTCCACAGCTTGGGCTTCCTGTCCTTGATCATGGAGAGCCAGTCCAGAAGCATTCCATGGCATCCTCCGTCGCAGTAAGGCTGACCACAAAAAACTCTCCAGCCGCAGTCGATGTTCTCGATTCTCATCTCACCGAGATCCAGTCCTTCTGTCATCTCCTGGAGATCAGATAGGGAAAAATCGCCTGAAATTTCGATCTCATCCAGGTCTATCGGTCCATAGCCTCGTTCGTGGGCGAGACGGAGATGATGGATGCTGCGAGGGTCCAGATGGAGGATGTGGGCGCAAACAGCGTCGTGGGCGACGGGATTCTTAGCCATGACGATCAGTCCCAGATCATGGCCGTGCTGGGTCAGATGATTGCCGCCGAGAGAGATTTCGATGGCATCAGTAGCGATAAAATCGGGGGAGCCGACTTCCAGCAGGTCCACGATCTTTTCATCCAGGTTATAATTGTGGTTCCACATCCTCTCCTTATCTCTGAGAATGCCTACGTTAAGCTTGATGGAAGCGGTCATCCCCTGGGTTAAGGCGTTTGTTTTCAGCTTGGGGAGGTAAACCAGAAAATCATTCTCGGCGATTTCCTTTGAAGTAGTGATTTCATCATGAATTTTCCCTCTTTTGAGGGGGATAGTTATCTTCCTGGCCTCCTCTATCGGGGAGAGTTTCACGTTGTGGGTCTTTTTGAGTTTATGATAGCCTGCCCTCCGGAACATCCGGGAGGTCGGTAGTCCGGCTCCGCATTTCTCGGCGATGGTGATGCTCGAGATGTCTTGATTTCTTTGCTCTAGAGCTCGGAGGACACCGTCCAGAAATTCTGACCGGGTGAAGGCGGAGGGTGCCACTTTATGATGAGCCATGACCACGTTGGGCTTGATGGTGATCCGTCCGCAGACTTTCTTAGACAGGGCCAGCTCTTCGAGGCCCTCTTTTACGGCAAGAGCGATGAGATCCGGGTCATAATCGGGCACCCGACGGAGGATAACTTTTTCTTTTATTAATCTCCTCTTCTCTAACTTCATTTCCGCAGGCGTAATGCTGTATTTCTTATCATAAGAAAGAATCGTTGTCAAAGAAGGATCAGACAATTTCAGCATCTTTTTTCCGTGATAAGGGTGAGGGTGGGGGGTCGTCAGCACGCTGATTTCCCCAGCGAGGCTTGTTCCCGCGGAGCTTGTGTCCGTAGAAACGGGTAACAGGAATGACGGCTTAATCCTAAGTGTCTGATATAAATACGTCTCTGATGCAGATAGGATAGAATTGCTGACTTATATGAACTGTCCTTCGGCGATCATGACGACCCTGCCGCCAACATGGACGTCTATATCTCCCCCCTCTTTTTCCTCAGCCTTAAGGTAAAGGATTGATGGTCTTCCGATTTCATAACCCTGCTCAACTTGAATATCGATATATCTTTCTCCGATATATCGGTTCTTCACTAAGTATCCAGCCAGACAGCCGTTGGCACTTCCCGTCGCCGGGTCTTCGGAGACACCATAATAATCGGCAAAAAAACGGACATTCAAGGCATTTTCTTTGTTATAAGCTTCGGGGCAGAAGACGAGGATGGCTTTAGCGTCTAAATTTTCAATCAGAGCATAATATTTATCGCTGACAATTTTGGCTTTCTTAACAGCTTCCAATGTTTTCAGAGGGACGATGATATCTGGCACCCCTGTTGAAACCTCTTCGATTGGAAATCTTTCATCGATCTCCTCTTTATCAACCGAAAGCACCTGAGAAAGGGCCCCTGGATCCAGAACCTCACCGAAGGTCGGGGACTTCTGTTCCATCCATAACAAGTCAGCCTCGCTCCCTCTATAATTGAAGCTGACGGGAATTTGTCCTATCTTGAGGTTCAGGTTTACCTTTGGTACAGGTTTTTGAATAATCTTTTGCTGAATGATAAAGGCCGTTCCCAACGTCGGATGCCCCGCGAATGGAAGTTCATTCTCCGGAGTGAAAATGCGGACATCGTAGCCGCCATCCCTTTCTTCCTCGGAAAGGATAAACGTCGTCTCCGAATAATTCATCTCCTTGGCGAATCTCTGCATATCCGTCTCGGAGATCTTTTTTCCCTCCCTAAAAACAGCCAGCTGGTTGCCAGCATATTTTTCCTCAGCAAATACATCGACGATATAGAATGCCTTGGGCAGCATTTTTGCCTCCTTTTTTCGGGAAACTCATAATACGATTTTAGAAAGAAGGGAAAATACAAATACTATCTTTATCATCTCTCTCTTTTCGTCATCCCTGCGGAAGCAGGGATCCAATCCCTTTTTTTTCTCTGGTTTCCTGCTTTCGCAGGAACCTGCCTGCGTGCTTCGATACCCATCAGCCTGAGCTACTCCTTAACATACCGGGGGTAAGTCTTTTTAGCTCTATCGGCTTTTTCGGTATCGATATCCACGGTGACGAACGGCTGCTCCCGGGATGTCACCCCCAGTATCTCGCCATCTGGCCCGACAATCCAGCCCTGTCCGCCCATGGCGAGTCTTCCCTCTTTATGGCTGACGCGGTTCGATGACAGACAATAGGCACCCGAAACAACAGCCGCAGCCCGTCCCCCGGCCAGCCATTTATCCAGAGTTTCTTTGGGTGTGGCCCTGGGACAGGCGATCAGGTGGGCTCTCCTTTTCCCATAAGCCCGTGCCTGCTCGAAGAACCAAAGCTCTGTGCAGATCATGAATCCGATCAGTATCCCTCGAGTCTCGATCAGGTTAAACTCACCGTCGCCTCTTTGGTACCAAGAGGCTTCCCAGAATCCTTCTTCATCAGGCAAATAGGACTTGGCATGAACAGGGCGGAAACCTGACTCCGCTGACCAAACATAGGCCTCATTCATTCGCTTCTCGCCTTTGTTGATGGGGCGGGTCCCGAGAACGAGGGCAGGCTGGAGTCCCCATAGTCGTCTCTCCCACGACTTATTGGCATCGATAGCCTCCTGCCAGGTCTCCTGGTCAAAATCAGGTGATTCAGCAAACCAAGAGGAAAAAATCATCTCAGGAAGCAGCACCAACCGGCTCTCATTCGCCCTGATATGGGCTACCAGCCGATCCCAATCCTGCTCAATATATCTTGGGTCTGGGTTCAATTCACAAACAGTGACCTTCATGATCCCCTTCTCTTGACTTGAGCGGAGCTGGAGAGGATATGAAAAGACTTACTCTTTAATTCCCAGAAGATCGAGCATGAAGGCAAACTCGAGCGCCGTTTCCTTATGCCTTCTGAATCGGCCAGAAACACCCCCGTGGCCAGCTTCAAAATTCACATGGAAGAAAAGAGGATTGTCATCGGTTTTCAGATGTCTGAGCTTAGCCACCCACTTGGCCGGCTCAAAGTACTGGACTTGAGAATCGTGAAAACCTGTCGTGGCCAGCAAAGCTGGATAATCCTTAGCTTCCACGTTGTCGTATGGAGAATAGGAGAGCATGTAGTCGTAATATTCTTTTTTCTTGGGATCACCCCATTCGTCAAATTCGCTGGTCGTAAGGGGGATGCTGTCATCCAGCATCGTGGTGACAACGTCTACATAAGGAACCCCCGCAGTTATGCCTTTAAAGAGATCGGGGCGCATGTTCATCACGGCGCCCATCAGCAGGCCCCCAGCACTGGCTCCAGCAGCAAACAGCTTTCCAGAATTGGTGAATTTCTCAGCGATCAGGTATTCGGCACAATCGATAAAATCGGTGAACGTATTCTTTTTTTTCAGCAGTTTGCCGTTCTCGTACCAGTCTCGGCCCATCTCCTGCCCCCCCCGGATGTGGGCGATGGCATAGACGAACCCTCTGTCTAACAGACTGAGCACAGGAGAATAAAAGCCCGGATCCATCGACGCTCCGTAAGACCCGTAACCGTAGAGCAGTAGCGGATTGTCGCCGTTTTTCTCCAGGCCCTTCCTGTAGACCAGGGAAATGGGAACTTTGGTCCCGTCTCTGGCTGTGGCATAGTGTCTCTCAACCATGTAATTCTCAGGACTGAAATCACCCACCACTTCTTCCTGCTTGAGGAGGGCCTTCTCTTTGCTGACCATATTGTAGTCATAAACTGAGTTAGGGGTGGTTAGTGATGTGTATCCATACCGAAGGAGATCTGTATCGAAATCCGGGTTTTGGTGAATATAGGCCGAATAGGCCTGCTCTCCGAAATCCAGATAGTGCTCTGACCTGTCCGTCCACTTGATGATCCGGAGCTGAGTCAACCCGTTTTTCCGTTCGTTGACAACCAGGAAATCCTTGAAAATCTCGAATTCTTCCAACAGAACATCGTCCCGGTGGGGGATGATGTCTGTCCAGTTCTCTTTGGTTGTTTTATCGACAGGGGTCTCCGTTAATTTGAAATTTTTGGCGTTCATATTGGTGAGAATGTAGAATTTATCTTGGTAGTGATCGACGGAATATTCAAGGTCTCTTTCTCTGGGTTGGATGACCTTAAATTCGCCATCCGGATCGTTGGCATCCAGATAACGCCATTCGCTCGATAGAGTATGAAAAGAGGCGACAAACAGGAATTTCTTCGACTTGGATTTAAACACAACGGTGTTAAAGGTCTCATCCGTTTCGTTGAAGACCTCTTTATCCTCAGAGGCGAGGGTCCCCAACACATGCTTCATGATCCTGTACGGGCGGAGAGTAGTTTCGTCTTTGAAAGGATAAAAAACGCTCTTGTTGTCGTTGGCCCAAGCAGCTCTCCCCGCGGTATTGTGAATTTGATCCGTCAGTGTTTCGCCGGTCCGCAGATCTTTAAAATGGATGGTGTATAACCTTCGGCTGACTGTGTCCACACCAAAGGCAATGAGGTTGTTATCCATGCTGACTGTGTAGCCGGCCACATGGTAATAATCGTGTCCTTCGGCCATCTCGTTCACGTTTAACAGGATTTCCTCTTCTCCCTCCAAACTCCCCTTCTTCCGACAGTAGATCGGGTATTCGCCTCCTTCTTCGTAGCGTGTGTAATAATGATATCCCCTCTCTTTGTACGGCACAGACATGTCCGTCTGTTTGATCCTTCCCACGATTTCATTGAACAGATTCTCCTGGAGCGCCTCTGTGGATTTCATCATGGCCTGCTTGTAGGCATCTTCGGCCTTAAGGTACTCCATGACCTTGGGATTGTCCCGTTCGTTCAGCCAGTAATAATAATCTACGCGGGTATCCCCGTGGATGGTCAGCTCCTTCTTGATCCTCTCCGCCACAGGGGGCTGGAGTGCTTCTTCTGGGGCCTTCTTGCATCCGTTGACCGGAAAGAAAAGTAAGATGAGGATGATTGCCCCGAGGATGGCTTGGAGACTTTTTTTGTTGATTGATAAGTTTTTCACTGTTTCCTCCTCTGCATTTTTCTTCACTACAAATGCATGAGTAGCTTTTATCACTGAAATATTTTTATGTCAATTGCTGAAAAAAAAGATTTGGATCTCCGCTGCCTGACACCTGTCTCCACAGGTGCAGGCTGCTCAGGTACAAACTCCGCAGGGACAGGCTGGTGGGTTTCGAAACACGCTGGGCTTCCCCAGCGAGGCTTGTTCCCGCGTAGGCGGGAAACCAGTCTTCTTCCCGTCATCCCTGCGAAAGCAGGGATCCAGAGATATCTTAATAAGAATCCTTTGTAGCTCTAGATTCCTGCCTCCGCAGGAATGACGGGAAGGAACGCAGGAATGACGAGGGGAGGGGACTGGATCCCTGCTACCTGACACCTGATTGCTCAGGTGCGGGCTGCGCGGGAATGACGAGAAGGGACTGGGTTCCTGCCTGCGCAGGAATGGCCAAAGGCTTTGAAATAAAAAGTTATCTGTGCGCTTTTTTACTTGTTATTCTCGATCAGCTTGAGGGTAAAATCCATGACGGTATCCCGATCCTCCAGAAGATCCGCGATCGTCGGCGAGACAGGATAATCGGGAATAATCCCTCGATCAGGAGGATAGTCAGATACCGCCATCGTGTACCTGAGCATCGGAATCCTGACCTTGATTTTGGTGTTGGGCAGAGTCAGCGTGGGCATAAAACCAGATGTGTTTCCGTAATAACCGGCACCGCATTCTTCGCCGATAAAGACGGCCTTTTTGTGATAATGGATAATCGAGGTGCACTCCCCGGCCCCTGAAAAACTTCTTCCACTGATCAGGACGTACACTTTTTCCTTGAATGTTGGCTCCATCGGTTTGTGCGTACCAAGGTTGGGATGCCCCAGCAGGTCGAATGTCCCTTCCTCATTAGGCCTATACCTCTCCTCCGGCAGTTTTCTTCGTTCGGGAGGAACATCAGTGTACTCTAAAAAGGGATACTGCTTTTTATTCATCCGGAGGTGCTTGTAGTATGGGTAAGGCTTTCCCATCAAGTAAGAAACCGGGAGCCGACTGTACAGGTCATCCCCCCCGCCGTTATTCCTGAGGTCGATGATGAGATGTTTGACTCCTTTTTCCTCCAATTCTTTGAATGTTTTCTTGAGAAAAAGAGGATAATCTATATCAGCTTTCTGGTAAGCCCCGGATCCAAAGGTGTTTATGGTGAGCACAGCCGCATTATCCTCGTACTCTAAAGAGATCGGGGGCTCGGGCTTTGCTGCCTCCGGGTACCTTTCCTCGAAAATTCTGTTCACATCCTTGGAGGAAATTCCCTTGACTTCCAAAGTCTTGATGTTCTCTGTTTCGTATTCCCGGTAAGTTAAAGAATAGTCCTCCCTCTGGCCGAACACGAGGTTGTAAAGAGTGCCGAAATAGGTTGTCCTCTCCAGCTTCCGGAATTTAGATGTCTGGATATGGGCATCTGAAGGAATGAGCGGCAGCATTTTCTCGATAATCTCGGAAGCAGGATACCCGTTGATGGAGATCAGTTCGCTCCCCATGATGACCTCTTTTTCGTCACTGTAATTCCGGAAAAGATACGCCTTTCCTCCAACAAATCGCAAATTAAATGGAAACATGACAGGCAACGTCTCAGCATATTTCGCAGAGGAGGAAGACAGGCTTATCCCTGTATGCCCATCGTTGATGCTGGCTATCAAGGGGACAAGCAACCGGTAAAATTCAATTTCTGTCAGCGGTTGGCCTAAGTTCTTTGATATGTCATCGAACTGCTTATCCAGTTCTTGTTTCGGCGTGTAACGGTAAAGGCCGGCATGACCGTCTTCCAGGGCATTCCGGAAGATGGCAAAGTCCTGCTTGAGCTGCTCTACAGAATACTTCTTTTCTGGATCAAACTCACTGTCTTTGGTTTCCTGTGAGGCTGTGGATTGGAAAAGGAGAAAGATGAGGCCGACTACAGAAATGAACGAGAGGATTCTGTGTTTTTTACTCATGCAATCCCTCCTTTGTTTGCAGTTCTCCTGTCTCAATATTAAAGCTCTGCTTAATAATACGAAACAGGCTCACTCTATTTCTGCATCTTCTTCCACTTGGGGACGCGTCCCGGAGTCCAGGGAGCTCCCGCTTCTTCCATGGCCTTCTCCAAATTCTTCAGATCAACCTCGATCAGCTTCCGCAGTTTCTCGAGCTGCGGCTCGAATTCTTCACCGGCAATCCTGTACTGATCTCTCATTGTTTGGGTGGGGGCTGAGGTGGATCGCCAGTGGCCTCGGACCACACTGCTGACTCGATTGGAGATGGAGGGTGGCTGATTCCCGTACCGACGGCTTATGGTTCTATCCCCTGTGAGCGCTCGCCGAATCTCTTGAATTTGTGATTCCAGAGCTAAAGCCTGTTCCATCAGCTCAGCCGAAGCGGCCGGTGTTTGATGAAGGGCTTGTTTGATGTGAGCGATTCTATCAGCCAGCTCATTCGCGGCCTCAACAGCTCCTTGAACAGCCCGGCTGAGCTCGGCCACTTCTTTCTGGAACTCAAGCAGGGCTTGACGGTCCTCAGCTGGCAGGGTGGTGTTTTCCAGGACTTTGGCTATTAGCTCTTGGGGACCGGCTAATTCTGTGTATACTCCATCGACGACCTTCCCCATCACAACTGAGTAATACCCTGGAAGAGCCGGAATCCCTCTGCCTTGGTTAGAAAATGGGTCCCGAGGCGGGCTTACTGGTGATGTGTCCGGATAACTGAAGTCCCAAGTGATCCTGTTGATTCCGGATTTAGCCGGTGCTTTTAAGCGTCTGATGACATTTCCCCGGTCATCAGAGACCGTGAAAAGCAGGCAAGGTTTCTCCTCCTCATCCTCTGCCCGCAGCTCATCCCAGGTCGGATATTTGATGCGTTCACCTTTTTTTTCAGCGGCTTTCTCTGCCCCCTGCCGCTTCTCCTTTCTCGTTTTGATAGCTTCTTTCAAATAATACGTAAAGGTCGCTCCCACAGGAGGATTTTCTGTTGCATAATAGGACTGTCCCTGGTTGCTCTTTCCCCGCTTCTGGATAAACATCCAGGCCTCCTTGACCGGAAAGAGGACTGCCTCTTTTTCAAGGGTTTCCTGCGTGACCTCTCTCAGGGGAGCGTAGTCGTCGAGGATGTAAAAGCCCCTTCCGAAGGTAGCCAGGATCAGGTCGTTTTCTCGCTCCTGGATCGCGATGTCCTTGACCATGATCGTCGGCAGCCCTCCTTTGAGCTGGCCCCATTTTTGCCCACCGTCAATGGTGAAAAACACTCCGAATTCGGTCCCGACAAAGAGAAGGGCAGGGTTGAGATGATCTTCGGCGATCGTGTACACCGTCCCTTTCTCCGGGAGGTTGGCCTTGATAGAGGCCCACGTTTTTCCCCGATCTGTGCTCTTGATAAGATATGGTGCCAGGTTATTGTTCTTCCGGGCATCGAAGCAGGCGTACACCGTGTCAGCGGCATGTCGGGAAGCAAGCAAACAGCTGACATAGGTCATCTCAGGAACTCCTTTGAACCTATCGATCTTCTGCCAGCTCTGACCGCCGTTCTCGGTAACCTGCACCAAGCCATCGTCTGTTCCTACGTAGATGAGCCCCTCCACTACTGGCGATTCGGTGAGTGACACGATGTTGCCGAAAAGGGAGGTCGACCTGTTCTTCGAAACCGCATCCACACTCCAGATTTTGCCCATGACCGGGAGTGCATCGCGGTCGAGCTGCCGGGTGAGGTCAGGGCTTACGACCTGCCAGGTGTTGCCCCTGTCGTCGCTGCGGAACAGCTTGTTGGCCGCAAAATACAGACGTGTCGGCGAATGCGGACTGATGATGAGCGGTGCATTCCAGTTCCAACGGTAGGCTTCCCCGGAGGGAGGCTGGGGTACGATGTCGATGCTTTCCCCGCTTTTCTTATCGTACCGGACCAGCCCGCCGTGCTGTGACTGGGAATAGACGATATCTGGGTTCTCCGGGTCCACCCTGGATTGGAAGCCGTCGCCGCCCTGAGTCACAAACCAATCATCGTTAACAATGCCTTGAGAGCTTGTGGTTCTCGACGGACCGCCCATGCTGTTGTTGTCCTGCGTCCCTCCATAAACATAGTAGAAGGGTTGGGTGTTATCCACGGCTACGCGGTAGAATTGTGTAACAGGAAGGTTGGCCTTGAAATGCCAATTCTCCCCCTCATCATAGGTTTCATAAATCCCGCCATCACAGCCGATGAGGAAGTGTTCAGCGTCATCAGGATCAATCCACAGGGCATGATCATCAACGTGCTTGCCCCTGTTACTCAAAATCCGCCACGTCTTCCCTCCATCTTCTGTGACCCGGCTCCGGACATCCATGGAGTAGACCTTATCCACATCCTTGGGGTCGGCAAAAATGCGGTTGTAGTATTGGGGACTGCCGCTGACATAATCGCTCATTTTCTTCCAGGTGACGCCGCAGTTCATCGACCGGAAAAACCCACCGCTGTCACCGGCGGCTTCGATGATGGCGTAAACGACATCAGGATCGGCCGGTGAGATGATCAGACCGATCCGGCCGATGTCTCCCTTAGGCAGACCAGAAGTCAGTTTTGTCCACGCCCCCCCTGCATCAGTGGACTTGTAGATGGCGCTTTCGGGTCCGCCGTTAATCAAGGTGAAGACATGGCGCCGCCTTTGATAGGATGCGGCGTACAGGATATCGGGATTCATCGGATCCATGACGATGTCCGTAATCCCTGTATTCTCGCTTATCTCCAGTATTTTCTTCCAGGTCTTTCCGTTGTCCGTTGTCTTGTACAGGCCCCGGTCTCCCCCTGGACCCCAGAGAGGCCCTTGGGCAGCCACATAGACATCGGAATTACGTGGATCGATGACAATCCGCCCGATATGCTCGGACTTCTCGAGGCCCATATTCTTCCAGGTTTTCCCCCCGTCCTCGGAGCGGTAGACACCGTCGCCATAGCCGATCGCCCGCTGACTGTTGTACTCTCCCGTCCCCACCCAGACCACGTTGGTGTTGTTGGGATCGATGACAACACTGGCGATAGAATAGGCCCCTTCTGCATCAAACACAGGAGTGAATATGATCCCAGCATTGTCCGTTTTCCAGACCCCGCCAGCGGCCACACCGACAAAGTATTCTTTCTTGTTGTACGGGTTGACAGCAAAATCAGCGATCCGGCCTGAGGCCCAGGCGGGCCCGATGCTCCTGAACTTCAAACCAGAAAAGATTTTTGAAGAGAGAAGCTCCTTTTCCCCCTTGTCTTCGGATTTCTCCTGGGCGACGGACATCAGAGTCGTCGCTAGAAAAATAATAAAGATAAAAATGACTGAACGCTTCATCTTAAACCTCCTGGGATAAATTTGCTTATGAACAAAACTCGTCCTTCCTACCGCTTTTATCACTGGAAAAAACGAATGTCAAATAGATGGGATCAGCCCTTGAATGTGGACAAACCGCGTTTCCGTGAGGAGGGTTGTCTCAATTCAATGGCTGATCCCGATTTTCCCTGTTGGTTGTTGACCTAGCCGTTTTTTTTATGATATGTTCATTCGAGGATTTCAGTCGACGTGAGGAGTTCGGCGAAAAATACATAACTTTCTTTCTTCCAATTATTTAGATTTTCATGCTTCAAAAGGGAGGTGTGTCCATGTCTAAGCCATTATCTGATGAAACAGGCAAGGGTATCTTGCGGCGGATGCGTCAACCCAGGATGCAGAATTGGAGAATAAAATTTGTGGCCGTATTTATGTCTTTGCTTTTAGTTGTTGCAGGTTATGCGGAACCAGTCATTTCCCTGAATAATCAAGTTAACGAGGTCAAAAATGCCTTAGCGGATTTTATCAATGCAACGATGGGAACGGAGAAAATGGACGAACTTACTTTAGATCAGATTGCTGAACGATTGGAAAAGGCGATTGAAGAATTGAATGAATCTAAACAAGAAATTTCCAGCGACGTAATGAAGCTTTCGACGATCATAAGCAAAGTGGGCCCGGATCCGGCTCTGCTTTTCGAATGGGTGCGGGATGAGACGTTCCTGGTCCCCTATAGAGGAGTCCTCAGAGGACACGAAGGTGTTTTGATGGATCAGCTCGGCAACAGTTTTGATCGGGCCTTGCTTCTTTACGCGCTGCTGAGGGAAGCAGAACACGAAGTCCGGCTCGCTCATGGCACTCTATCACCAAATCAGGCAACGGAGGTTCTCGAAAAAGCTCGCTCGTTTCCCGGAAGTAAACAGCAGCAAATCGATTTCTCAAGCGATGAATTTAACACGCTCATAGCAAATCTTGCCCAGAGGTATAAAGCGAATCAGAACGATCTGAAAAACCGTATGAAGAAACTAGATGCAGAACAAAAGCAATTAGTTGAAGCCGTCCACAGACAAGTCAAAGAACAAGCCTATCAAATAGCAGATGCGGTGGGCAGGCCAAAAAAGGATACTGAACAGGTTCGAACCTCAGCAGCGAAAACTGTCCAGGACCATTGGTGGGTGCAGTGGCAAAACGAATCATCATGGATTAACTTAGATCCGACACTCCCAAGTGCCAAGCCTGGACAACAGCTCACTAAGGCAATCGAGACTATCCAACCGGAAAATTATGCAGAGCTGGAAGATTTCTGCCATTCCATACGGATCCGTACGGTGGTGGAGTTTTGGAAAAAAGGGAAACTGCAAGAAGCGGAAGTGATGAACCGGGTTATGCTCCCGATGGTCATGTTTGGAAAACATATTGTTTTCTCTCATCTCCCCCCTGGATGGCCTCAGGACACGGATCTTTTTCAGGCTGAGAATCCCCCCGAACAGTTTAAAAACGCTGCACTGAAACAGCGGGAATGGCTCCCCGTTCTCAGTGTTGACTCCGAGTATATCTATAAATACTCTTTTCTTACGGATTCATCTAATATTTTCGATGCCACCCTTCCAGCTTGGGCAGCTGCAGCCTTAAAGGGGAGAGAAATAGTGGATGCTATGGAAGAGAGCACAGAAGGAGCGGGGAAGAGGATAAAAGACCTGTTGGGCCGGAGGTCTCGAGATCAGAAGCCAAAGGAAGCCGAGAAGATAGAAGGGACTCATCTGACAGCGGAGTGGATCGAGTATGAGATTAATGTTCCCGGCAAGCTCCCTCAGATAGTCCGCCGGGAGGTCTTTGATTTGCTCGGACCCGCAGCTAGAGCGTCTGGAAAAGAGAATGTCCCTCCGCCGGAGATCACCGAGGAGAAACGGTTAGAGCGGGGATTGGCTCTTCTTGGCAGGACCGAGATCCTGCCTCTGGTATGCCGGATGTCACCAGAGTATGTAGAACACTTGATGGTTGAAAACTTGCTTCACAACTCGCAGCTGTTCCGAGACCTGATCCGCAGTATCGATAAGGCCGATCTCGAAACCATCATGAAACAAGCGAACTCCTTTAGATCCATTTCTGGACAGCTTTACTCCTTGGCCATGGTTCGACAGCAGTGGGGGAGGTTCCAGAAAGATCTATATCTGAATCGTCCGAATGTTTTTGCTTATCACCGCTGGTTCCAGAAAGACGCCCAAGGTAGGCTCCTTGGCTTTCAGTCTTTTGATATCGTCAGCAATCATACGGCTGTGCATCTAAGTTCAGACCTTGATCCATTCATGACCAGAGTAGAGCAAGGCGTACTCGACACAAACTCAGAAGCCGTGCTGGCCATGCTGGATGGTCCCAAGGGGGAAGAATCAGGCTGCTGTGAGACGAGTAAAAGCACAGCAGACCTCTTCGCTGCATCAGAAGAGCAGGGGATCGAGTGGATGATGGTTCGGAGCCCACAAGATGAGGCTTGGAGGGCTCTGGAACTCCCCGGTGATGTCCGGGCCCGTATTGAGCATGACTTAGTGACCGGTTATGCGGCTTTTGTGCCGCAGAGGCCTATCATGATGAACGAGCAGCCTTCTGTCAGCTGGTGGAAAGTCGATCCAGCAAGCGGTCAGACTCTAGGAATAGGAGAGCGCGGCTGGGGACAGACAACAACGGAATATTTTTTTCTGGCATTGGCCGCCGCTCATGGAACCTTTATGGGATGCATAATTTTTAAACAGGAAACGGGAATCCTTCACTTAGGAGATGGAGAATTGAATGAGAAAGAGCGACGTGCTTTAATCAAATGTGGATGTCTGGGTATTATCTCTTTTTTTAGTGTAGTAGCTATTGTGGTGGCCAAAGTGGCAGCAATTGGCGTAGTTATTGGCTACAATTGGGTCGCAGGCATCTGTGAAGGATTGGCAGGTCAGGAATAATAAATGAAGCCACTCCCCAGGCATTAATGCCCGGCTAGTGGTTTCATTTGTCTGGAGGAGTGATCGGAGAAGTCAGCAGAATCGCTTCAAGCAGGGATTCGACGGCATCCTTAGGCCGGCCTTCATCCACATAGCCCTCGGCCTCTCTCAGTTTTGTGGCAAAGTGAGAGGCGATCGAAGAGACCCCTGATGATTCATCCGTCCGCCCAAAGCCGGCAA
>SMTZ1_10004575_pt1 | contig 13889 bp, 18 predicted proteins | sample DeeMarSWOR136_30_FD_25667 | JGI IMG/M metagenome (IMG submission 25667) | reverse complement strand
CTGATATTCCTGGCAGCAGTTTTCATAATCCTCATCCTCACCTCCCTCCTCAACTCATACCTCACGCTCCACCCTCCCAGGAGACCTTCAACCCCCGATCCCTCTGATTACGGGATGTCCTACGAAACGATCGCTTTCCGATCCCTGGACAACCTCGAACTGAAGGGCTGGCTGATCCCGAACAACCGCTCCCGATCCTTAATAATAGTGTGCCACGGCCACGGAGCGGACAAAGGGGACGTACTATTCACTTCAAAATTCCTCCACAGTAACGGCTACCAGATCCTCCTCTTCGACTTCCGCGCGCACGGCGAGAGCGCAGGCGAATTCGCCACTTTAGGCTGGCTCGAGCCCAACGACCTGAAGGGAGCAATAGAATACGCAAAAGAGCGAATCAAACCCGAAAAAATAGGCGTTCTAGGCTTCTCCATGGGAGGAGCGACCGCGATCGTAACAGCAGGCCAGACCCCCGATATACAAGCGGTAGTCGCTGACTCCGCCTTCGCGGACAGGTTCTCACTCGTCTCGAAGGCCTCACGCCTCCCCCCTCCTCTCTCCTACCTGATGCCGATATTCGCTGAGATCCAGGGCATGAACATGAGAGAGAACCTCCCGATAGATTACGCAAGCGAAATCTCCCCTTCCGCCCTCTTAATAATCCAGGGCGACCAGGACCACCTTGTCGAAATCCAGGACGCCCGATCCCTTTACGACCGGGCGAAGGATCCGAAAGAGCTCTGGCTCCCCGAAAACACGCCCCACGTGGCAGCATACATAACCCAGGGGAAAGAATACGAAAGAAGGATCCTGGAGTTTTTCGGTGGGTATTTGGATGGTTGAGTAAGGCCTTGCATAGGATACTTTCAGGCTTTTAATACTATGCATTTAAAAAATTTCACTGGAAAACCATATTATGGCATATTTCAGGGTTCCACGCTTAAGGTACACCAGAGGCCGGTTCCAAAGAGAATGGTTTTTTGATTTGTCCGGCCAACTGGGGTCTGGTGTATACTACATGTGCCCGGACAGGCTGGACAGCTATATAAAGAAACCGAACCCCGTACTGCTCAAATTCGAAAAGAGCGAGGATGGCATGGAAAAGGCAGACACCATAGAAATTTCTGTCTGTAGCCTTTTCGGCAAGGAATACTCAGCGAAATTCAGGCCGGACGCCAAAGGAAAACTCGTTCCATTCGGGGAAGGGGAAGTCATAAAATCATACCCAACAGGAGAAATAATCAGCAGAAGAGAAAAAGACGTAAAAAGGATGGAGAAAAACATCAGGCTGATCACTGAAAGCCCCCGATTCAAAAATAAGCTGTACATGCTGGTTTCCAGGGACAAAATAAACAAAGACAAATTCACAGAAGAGATGAAGGCCTATCTCGGTCTGACCAAAGATGACGTTTAGTTTTGGGGTATCCGGAAATAAGAATCACGGGCAGGAAGGTCAGGGCAGCGAAGGAGGGGTTCTGGAGTTTTTCGGAGGGTATCTGTAAGGTAAAGGTTATAAATCAGGATTTCCATCTAGCATTTCCTTCTTCCTTCTCCGGTATTCTTCCGGATTTCCAAATAAATGAAAGGCTGCGCTTATTTTACCCAGAGACAGTGTTTTTTTCACCTCTTCATCAGTCATGCGTTCCGTTCCTCTCGTTTCTACTGGTAAATTCTTGTAATTCGCTATGTGTTTTTCAATATCCATTTCAAGCGCCTCGTACAGTAACCTCTTTATTTCTTCAATCTGCCCAACATCAAGTAACTTGCTGCAAAGACTGGACTTCATGGTCACGTATTCCAGCCCCAACTTCTCCCTGATCCGGAATAATTTATGTTTTCTCTTTCTTTCCGGCTTTTCGATAATTTTAAGAATTCTTGAGTATTCCTTATGCATCCTTTTTAACACAAGAGGCACACCTTTCTTTAAACGGGGATCATCCACAGGGTTGCGATCAAAAGCGCATTTGTACTTTCTATAAAGATCATCCAGCGTCTTCACGGTCGACCTAACTAATTCCGTCCTTTCTTCAAAACCGTAGCTTTCGGGATCCCTGTAATCTATAACAATCACCTACTTGATAATCACTGGTTAATAGTTAATTTAATTATTTATAAAACTTAACAGACCTAACCACGGGATTAAAAAGAAGACGATGCTGGTTTTAGTCACGCAAGCAACCCCATCCCAGCGGAAAGGGATGAGAAAAAACGCTTTATAAAGTTCAGATGTTTGTTAATTTTATGAAAGAAGCAACCCTGTACATCTTTTCTGCAAGTAGCCTGTCCAAATTAAAGCATGGAGATTACGGTCCCACCCTCAGCAAAAAATATCCTTTCAGGCCCACTGTTAAAGAAAAATTGGAAGTTATAGCAAAGGATATCAGCCTTTGGCAGGGAGAAAAATACGTACACAACGTTTCAGACAAAGGAAAGAACTCAAAAGGCAGCATTATCGGCTTCAAAGGCCCGGGAGCCGATATGGCGTTATGGACAGAACTTCTGGACAGGTTTGAAAAAGAATTTGGAATGAAAAAGGACAAAAGATGGTTCTACACGAACGAAGAGAACGGGTTCGAAGTCCAGGCCATAATATACTACCTACCGAAACCCAGAACAAAGAAAAACAAGGACGGCAAGCTCGTTAGAATCAATCAGCCCTCTTCATGAAAGATTCAGGCTGGCGGAGAGGGGTTAGGAATATAGAGTTAAAAAACTTACTATTATCCTATTCGTATGAAAAGAAAACATGTTGTGAGAAGCCAGTTCAATTCAATTAGAAAAGGCATCGAATTTATCAATTTAACAGCGTATCCCTTCGGGGAGAGGGAATCTGAATTATACAAGAATCTAATGTCTTCACTTGATAAATACGAAAAAGAAGCATTCTCCCAACCCGGAATGGATTAAATTAAAAGCCCTAAATTTCCCATCCCGGCGGAGAGGGGTGAGCAAAGCATGAACAGACAAGACTTAAATTTCCTGGTATGATTTATTAAATATGGATAATTCTTCTGAACAGTCATGGTATTCAAGAAACAGAAAAAAGATTAAAATTGCTGCCTACACCGGAATCGCTCTGTACACGGGCGCTATAGCGTACATGAGTTATGACATTAAGAAAAAAATCAATGAAATAAGTGAAAAACTGGATATACTTGAAAGAAAGGTAGAATTAATGGGTGAAATGGTGGATGACCTGTATTCAATGACAGAGAAAATGGAAGATAATGTAATGAAAACGAAAGATTATGTAATGAAACTAATGAAACTCGAGACCAAACAAATAGCGGGATTCGAGCAGGATCCCGAGGAATTCGCTGTACTCGGGATGCCAATGGGTTCGCACATAGAAGGCGAATATAGGAAGGGCGGGGATTACAAAGTTATAAAACCGGTCAGATCCAATAAATTCTCCCTTGACGTTCCCCTGATAAAGGGCGATGTTGATTTTATCAGGGTGCATGTGAGGAAAGGGGACTTCTACGGGGAGCCGGGAGAGCCCGTGGAAATATGGCTCTCCAACGAGGAAACCAACATCCTTCTAAGCGGAGGCAGGATCCCCTTCCAGGTGAGCGCCCTCTCGGAGATCCCCGGAACTTCCGAATATGAGATAAAGGGATCCTTCACCAACGCCTTCTTCGACGGATCCTAAGCTGGCAGAGAGGGAGGTGAGGGTAGAAAATAATTATAAAATTTAAATCTTTCCGCTCCACGCGAGCCACGACTCGTCCCTTTCAGACTTTATTTTCTCAAAATATTCACTTCTAATTTCCCTGATTTCCCCGTCATCGCATCTTATCTTTAATATATGATACTCGCCTATAGAGCCGAAATTACGTTGAAATTCCTTTAAAATTTCGTAAGTTTTTCCTTCAGAAATAACATAATTCTCCGAATCCAGTGATGCCTTTACTGTTTCGCCTTTCCTGAAGTCCTCATCCAATATTATGTAAAGCGGCCACGCCACTCTCTTTATCCTTTCGCCATTACATAAAACTTCTTTTTTGCTTACCTTTTCAATCCTGCCTTTGTTTTCCCCGAGCAAGGTATACACATATTTCCAATACAAATCCTCCGGACTATACTCGCTCATCCTGCGCGTAACCTTACGCTCACCCGGGAAAAAGTCCTTCCTCCAGTCTCCCTTCCTTTCCATAATTCCAACTTGAAAACAAGTTTTTTAAGCACACAATGAAGACCAAGCTGTTTTCATAGACCAGCCGGTGGCGGAGAGGGGGTGAGGAAACTTTTTAAACAGATTTTCCATTATTAGTTCATGAAAATCGGAATCATGTCGGATACGCATGACCAAACGCGAAGAGTCAGGAAGGCGATCAACATTCTCAATAAAGAAAAGGTTGAACTGGTGATCCATTGCGGGGATATAATCGCGCCGTTCACCTTGGAATTCTATAAAGGATTAAAGTGTCCTATTAAGTTCCTGTTCGGCAACAACACGGGTGACGTGATGCGTCATTTTACCTATGCGGAAAAAATAGGACTGCATGATTACGAGTTCGGGACTTTCTTTTCCCTCAAGGCAGGCGGAAAGAGGATCGCCGCCTATCACGGGGATAACAGGGAAATTACAGAAGCCCTGATAAAATGCGGGGACTATGACTGCGTTTTCTCGGGCCATGACCACATCGCAAGGGTGGAAAAGAGAGGAGAGATCATTTTCGTGAATCCCGGAACACTGACGGACAAACACAAAGAAGGCATGAAACCCCCCAGTATAGCCATTTATGATTCAGACACCCACACAGCAAAGATCCTCAACGTCCCATTAGATTAAGAAGGGTTCTGGAGTTTTTTGGTGAGTATTTGGAGGGGTGGGTTAAATACTCGCCCATACACAAAAACAAACCATTCAAATTATGTATACTGAAAAGGATAATACTGGTTTTTAAAGCCTTTTGGGAAGATTAAAATATGTCTCCAAAAATAGAACATCATACGCATTTGCCTGAATCTGTAACAGCTGTAATAGTAGGACTTATTATGCTTATTTTTGACTGGTTTTTTGGAGTTCCATTATTAGGATGGGGATGGGCAATTGTGATAGGAATTATTGGTATAGCTTTAATCATAATAGGATTTCTTAAACTGTTATATCAATAGGCAAGCTTCAGCTGCTGTTTTCGATTAACCCTTTTTGATAAAAGGCTTAGAAACATCGATTTTTAAAGCCAATTATACAATTTTATAACGGTGTTTAAGGATGGTAAAAAAAATATCATTTATAAATTTTAAAGGAGGCGTAGCAAAAACTACAACAGCTGTAAATTTCGCTGCCATATTAGCTGATAGAGAAAAAAAAGTTTTATTGGTAGATTTGGACCCACAATCAAATGCTTCTTTATGGTTATTGGGTAAAAAACGTTTTTTAGACAGATTAAACAATCCAGATAAAACCATATATCAGTTATTTCTTGATATTATTAATTCAACTCACAACTTTCGATTCAATGAATCGGTCGTAAAAGCTGTCGCAAAAGATAATAGGGGTCATTCTGTGACACCACATTTGGACCTACTGCCTAATACGTATGAAGCAATCGACTTAGAAGAGAGGTTGGCCCTAGGTCAAGCGAATTTCGAAATTTTAAAAAGACAGCTAGAGGATATACAGGATACTTACGATTTTATTATTTTTGACTGTGCACCAAACCTTTACTTGACTACTATAAATGCTTTGTTGTTTTCCAACTACTACATAATTCCAATATTCCCAGATTATTTCTCAAGATCTGGATTGACAATACTGGTTAAGCAAATTAAGAAAATATTGGATAAATATGGCAAATTTTCTGATGACAATCTACAACTTCTGGGGGTGCTTTTAACCAGAATAAAAACAAACACGTTAGATCCAGGACGAAGAATTGATGTAGAACGTGCATTAAAAGAGTTAACAACAAACGGTTTGGTGTCACCAGATGCCACAGTGTTCAAGCCATATTTCAATGATACTGTAGAGGTCCCAAGATCAGTAGAATCCTTTTTACCCACGATATATTATAGAACATCTGATTATAGAATCGAACAATATATAAAGAAAATGAATAAGCTTGTTGACGATGTTTTAGAGAAAATTGATGGTGGATAGATGAACAAAAAAAAGGAAAAATTGATTAAAAAATTGAACAAAATAACGTCTATTGTATTGGATAATGTAAACGAAAATAACATAGATATTGTTTATAACCTTTGTAATAATTTTGAAAGTAATTTGAAAAAGAAACTTGTGAAAATAAAGATTATAAAAAAACCACCGATATGGACTAAATTTTCAGATATGACGGAAGAAGATATTAGAAAGGAATTCAATAATACTAAGAAATATCCAGATTTAGAGTCCATCAAATCTGCGGTTAAAGGTTACATAGAGTTAAAAAAGGTTAGTAAAGTTAAGACACGTGAAACACTAATAAAACATATTATTGATACTTATAATAGAGGTAGCTTTATATCTAAAATAATAGGTGCTGAAACTGAAAAACGAGTATGATATTCACAAAATAATAAAAACTCACCCATATCTTTTAGGACCAGAACTTGAAAGTTTAAATATAAAACATGAAAAAATATACAGCGATAGAACGAGATCGGATTTTGTTTTCTCTAATGAACATCAGTCAATTGTTGTTGAAGTTAAAATAGGTTATCTTGATACAGATACAATAGAACAAGCAGTTCATTATTTACATATGGAAAGAAAGGAAAATCCAGATAAAATTCTAATTGGAATTTTCATTGGTTACGCTATCAAAGATAATATAAAGTTTAATTTAAAATTAAAACAATATAATTATCCATTTAAAATAAAATATTTAGATGTAGATATACCTACCAAAATTAAGATTTGTGATTTTTGTAGAAAGGCTAACAAACTATCTACATTAAAGTGCAAGTTTTGTGGCTCTTTGAAATTCGTTTTCGATCCATTTTTATTTTCATAATCAGCATAAAGATTTCTCATTTTCCTAAACCAACGGCAACTCAATTACTCATGTCCAAAAGTTGGGGTTTCTGTACAAAAAATCTATCGTTTCTTTAGAAACATTGAACTCTGCCTAATTTTCGTTTCAACAAAATGATATGATTTACCTCAATTTCGTTACCACAATTTTCACATATCATTTCTCACCAACCACAAGATGCAAACCAATAAATCATTTTTAAAGCTTAATAAGAAGCTATAAATATGGTAATATCAGAGCAATTTGTTAAAAATAGAATAATAACATGGTTAGGTAAAAACAATTGGAGATGTGTAGAAATAAGCGAGGAAGGTAGACATGGAGTTGATATCAAAGCAAAACACAATAAGTATCCTAGGTATTATTATATAGAAACTAAAGGCGAACCAGATAAAAATGTTAAACATCCAAGTTCTAGAATGGAAGTTAATTTTGTTTACGCACTCGGACAAATACTACTTAGAATGAAAACAAAATCAAGAAATTATTACGCTATTGGGCTTCCTAAAAATTATTCGAAAAAGGTAAAAAGTAGATTATCATCAAACATATGTAAAAAATTAAATTTACATATATTCCTAGTAAACAGTGAAGGTAATATTGAGAGATTAACATGGAAAAATTTAAAATAAATTTAGATAATATCAAAATAAACAAAATTTGGTTATCTAAAGATAAATATATTTTTAAACATAAACTTGGAGAGCAATGGTATCTTAAAAAATTTATAATTTTATATAAAAAATTATTGGTAGAAAGAAAAAAAATTGATAAAAAATTGATAAAAGAAATTATTGAATTATTTGATCTTTTTATAAATTCAATTTATGATAAAAAAATAAAAAAAGAAGCTTTAGAATATTTTTATTCTATTAATATAAAAAATCAGAAAGAAATAATAGATTTTTCTAAATTTTGTGATGACCCTAAATATGAAGACACCGCTAGAAAATATTATCTTATATATTTGATGAAGATTGGTGGTCAATCAGGAATAAAAAGAGAAATAGCTAGATTAATGGAAAACAAAAATATTACTATAATTAAAATTAAAAAAACAATACCAAAAATAAAAAGAAAGATAGTTTCTAAATATAGAAAAGAAAAAAATGTAAATAGAGCAAAAAATTTAGAACGGCAATCTATAGACACTATACTATCAGATTATCATGCTGAAATAAGAAACTATCGTCAATTGCTTTCTTATTTGGGTGTTGTACCCCCAGAAATAGAAGGTTACAAATTAAATGAAATAAGTGAATTATTGTGTATTTCCGATAGCAAGCTGACTATGGCAATATGGGAACACCAAAAAATTAAATTGAGATATTCAAATCCTTTTTATAGACCGATTATTGAAAAAAGACCTTCTTTTGAATTATTTAACAAACCAGAAGATTTTTCAGATTTCAATGTAAATCCATATTTAGCTATTATAGAAATTCTTAGAAAAATTCAAAAAAGAAAAGTTAAATCATTCTTCACATTTGAAGAATATAAATATTTTCTATGTAGGGAAGCACCATTTGATTCAAATAAAGTTATAAATAAAATTTTATTTTCAAGAAAAAATAAAAACATTATAAAAGGATTTAGAAAAACATTTGCTAAGAGTGAAATATCTTCATCTGCTAATTATATAAAGGAAATGGACAATTTAATATACGGAATTTCTTCTTATGAATTTATAAGAATACACAATAAAGAATCTACAAAGATTTTAAAATATAATTATGGCATTGAAGTAATTAATGATAAATTATTTAGCCTTTTCGCCGATAATTTTATTGATATATTTTACAGGTATATTCTACCCAAATATAAACAATTTTATGAAAATTTGTCTATATATAGTAGCCTTAAATTTATTGATGAAATAATCTCTATATTAAAAAGCGGCGAGAAAAAATATGAGTCAAAATTTTTAAAATTAAAAGAATTTTATGAATCGAAAATTATTAAAAAGTTTGATACACTCAAAAATTTTTATAATAATATAGAAAATTATTGGATAGAATATATATCAAAAATAGATCCAAACATTCTAATTTTTACCTATAGTTATTTGGATGCACTTGAAATGTATCCTGAATTAGAAAATCTACTATCAGATACCAAAAAGAAAAAAATTGTTTCTCGTCAATATTTTATAAGCGATTCATTTAAGAAAATAATAGGTTCAGATAAAAATTATATTAAAAAAGGCGTTATCAGTAATATTTTTAAATTTTATAAATTTATAAAAGAACTATCTACAATAGATTTTTCTAAATTACCTTCTATAGATGAAGAAAAGGAGGAAGCGATAATTCAAAAATCTATAGATGAAGAATCTAAAAAGAAAACCACATTTGAAATAAAAAAAGAAATGGAAAGAGAAATATTACGAAATCCCGTGGAATACGAAATAAGAAAAGGTATTAGAACTAAAAAAAGATGGACAAGATTTGCAAAAGTATTACTAAAAGAAAGGTTAGAAAAACATATTGTAATGGAAGAATATCGACCTGATTATCCTATTAAATGTTGCGATTCCTGTAATAAGGAGTTCAGAAAAGACGAACCGCAATGGCATCATATAATTCCGAAGGAAATTTTGGGTCCAGATCATTCATTCAACAGTCTATTTTTATGTAAAAAATGTCATAAAATATTTACATTTAGAACACAAGCTCACAGAAGAATAAAATTAATTAGAGAGCTAAAAGAAAAGGATCTTGTATCCTATAAAAAAATAGAAAGTATGATAATAGACAATGTTCTTTATCCTGCACATCTAGATTTCTTAAGAAATGAAAAATATATAAGTTTAAATGAATATTTGAATCTAAAAAAGGTATTCAAAAGATTAAATCAGTAAAATATAACTTTTTCTAAAGGAATTTTATAATTCTTAAGTCTTGAAATAATAAGTTGTTTATAATCATCCTTGTTTAGCTCGTAACCGATACAATTTCTTGAATTTTTTATAGCCGCTATTAATGTTGTTCCAGAGCCTAAAAATGGATCCAGTATAACGTCTTCTTTATCTGTAAAAATATTGATCAATCTTTCTATAAATTCCACCGGAAATATTGCTGGATGAATCATAAATTTTTTACCAACACTTCCAAATTTTTTATTAATATTCCAAATAGGTACATAATTCACAATTTTATCCAATTTATAATCAAAATAATTATTAAAAATATTATAGTTTTTAAAATTAATTTTATTTTTTGTAAATAATAAAAAATATTCAAAATGATCATTTAAGTTTTTTTGTGACGGAATACCACTAGATTTATGCCAAATTAAAATGTCTTTAAAATAGAATCCTATACTTTTCATTTGTTTTATAAAATCAAATGGTATCAAAACTAATGATTTATCATAAGATTTCGTGTTAATATTAATCCAAGTAACTCCATTATCCTTTAGAACTCTGAAACACTCTTTCCATACCTTATATAATCTTCCTAAATATTTTTCATAATCTTCATCATAACCTATTTGATTTTCTACTCTATAATTTTTTAAATCCCAATAAGGTGGTGATGTAACCACCATCTGTATAGTTTTAGATTCTACCTCAGACATTTTTTCAGATGTCTTAAAATAAACTTTATTATTAAAAGTCATGAACATTGAATATCCTCCCAAAATTATCAAGATTTTTTATAAATTTAGGGTTTCCTATAAAAAGAACCTTATGATTTTCCTTTGTAGAAGATTTGATCAATCTTCCTATCACTTCTTTTAAATCTAATGGTATATGTTTGGTAATATTTGCATGACCATCATCTTGAGTCATTAACCACACGTTTCCAGGGTCTTTCCCTAAGGGATTGTAATTTTTCTTTCTTTTACCCCATTCAACATCTTTCCAAATATGTTTTTCCCTTATTGGATCTTTATTAAAAAAATAATTATTAGATTTAGTAAAAAAGAGTATATAATTAATAGATTTTTTAAAAACCGAAAAATCCTTTGTACCAAAATCAGGCCAAATTATAATATTTTTTAATAAAAATTTTTTACTTAAAAAAAATTCTGAAATTAAAAATACTTGGGGATATAATTCTTCATTGTCAATTAAATTATTACATATAATCCAAATAATACCATCATCATTCAAATTTAAAATTTTCTTGTCTAAAAAACTATCTAATTTAACTTTATCTAATTTCCTATCTCTTATATCAATAATAAATATCTGATATTTTTTCATTTTCAATCATCTTTGATTAAATTACAGACGTAACTCTTTTTAATGCTATTTCACAATAATCTTTTTCTTTATCTATTCCAATCCAATCACGCTCAAGTTCTTGAGCAACTTTGCAAGTTGTTCCACTACCATTAAATATATCAAGAATAAAGTCTCCTTTATTTGTGCTAACCTTTATGATCCTTTCTACCATTTTTTCTGGAAATGGACAAGGGTGTGTCTTACCATTAAGAGGGTGCTTTATTTTTTGGGATTTGCTTATGTTAACTACTCTGTTTATATGCCAGATTGGATCGAAAAGATTTCTTTGTTTGATCATCTCTTCCATATTAATCAAATTATCTAGTTCTATTTCTATATCCCGAATTAATTCGTTCATTAAAGCTTGATTCATTTGACTACTTTTTTGTTTAAAAATTAGATTATATTTTAATATTTTTGATTTTATAGTCTTAATTTTTTCAAAATTTTTCCTTTCATCAAACACCCAAAAATCTTCTGGATTTTTACCATTTGGATTGCATCTTTTATCTGAAATCCATTTGGAGGGGATCCTAACGCTATCAAGATTGAATATATAATTGTCCTTATTTTTCACAAACCAAAGAATATTTTCATATCTCCCGAAAAATCTTTTTCTTGGAGTCTCTCCACCCTCAAATTTCCATATTATCCAGTTTTTTAAAAAGAAATTATGTTTTTTAAAAATATTATAGAATATTGCCCCCAGGGGGATTATTTCTCCATCAATAGGAGTTTGTGCAACATTCCAGAATATAGCTCCATTATCCTTTAATACCCTATAACATTCTTTTATAATTTCTTCATGCTTTTCTAAATAATCACCAAATGATTTAAATTCTTCATATTCCTTTCCAGTATAATAAGAAGGACTGGTAACTATTAGATTAACAGATTTCTCTGGAATTTTTTTTAGAAAAGATAGTGTATCTCCATGTATAATATTATTTTTTATTTCTTCTAAATTTTTAAGAGTTGAAGGCAAATTTTTCTCATTTATTATTTGTACCATTCCATCACCTCAATAACTCCCCACTTGGCAATATATTAAATCTGTGCGGTCTACCATTGCTGATTTCTACCAAACCAGATTCAGACAAATCTCGTAGATGTTTCATTATTACGGCATAGTTTTTCGACATCCCATTCTCGTTTCTGAGAGATTTTATAATATCTTCAATAGTCATGTTGTTTTTTAAATTTTTAAGTATAGCACACTTCTCTTTGGAAATGGCCTTTTCGTATAAAGTGAATTTGGGTATTTCTATTGCCTGATTGTTTTCTTCCTGTATGTAAATTATCCTTTTTGGATTGGTCACGAAACCTGCCAGTGTGGCCGCTAGGGACAGGGGTTTCCTACCGCCAGTTACGTTCAGGATAACTTCATCATTTTCTCTCAAAAGTTGCTTTATTTTCTCTATGTTTTCCATTAGGGAGTAAGGAGAAACTATGATTTTTTCGACCTTGATTTCCATCTGCTTTGCAATATTTTCTATTTTTTTAAGGCCCTCTTTTGCTTCTGGAGTAAGCTTCTGTGATATTAAAAGTACTAGTTTTTCGCATCCATTTTGTTTTATCCCTTGAATTATTCCTTCGGGTTCGATTCCGAATGTTGAAATTATAGTTTTCATATCATCAAACACCGTATAAAGCACCTCTACATATATGTTTTAGCGCATTTGATGGCGTGAAATAAGGCATATTATCAAGTGATACATTCTCAACTCTTTTCAACATGAGCATGAGTTCTTTGACAAGACAGCAGTAGTTATGTTGAGCTATCTTAACTAAAAGTGCAGGTTCTTTTGTTTTTGTCCATAAATTCCAAAATCTTGTGACCTCTTCTCCATCCAAAGGATCTGAAAGTCTATTGTACATTTCTAATAGTTCTTCTGATTTTAATGCTGCAAAAGCTGGTTCCATCTCCTGTTTTTGTAATTCACCATCAAAATTTATACCAAGAAAACCTTCTTCAAATTCTTTATTGAAAGCATAAAAAGGTCTTTCAAATTTTTTAATCAGTTTGAGTATCCCCTCTTTAAACTGTACGGCATTTGAATGCGTTCTTTGTAAAATAAATATACCATCTTTATTCAGAAAACCAGCGGTTACAATCTCATCTTCTGGTCCTAAACCGGTGGTTTCCAAATCTATAACAGTTCCATTTATATTCAAAGTATTTGGGTGTCTAATTTCAATAAGTTTCATTTTTTACCCTCCGCTAAAGTAGAAATTATAACCCTCATGTAAAAATATTTGATTTCATCCTTTTTAACCTTTTCGGTTATAGAATATATATATTGGTTAAATTATCAGGAATTTGTTTAAACTGTGCGGCGATTTTGGTTCGGGGCATTTCAAATGATAATATTTCGCAACAAAATTAATTTTTTCGTCTTTAAGAGATTTTCGTAAACAAGTTTCACCTGCCTCTATCAAATTTTTACATTTAGAACAAATTTTCGGACTTCTGATCGTTACCTCTTTCATAATGGACAAGCTGTCATATTTCCCCATATTTCAAAATTAACCAAAGGTTTAAAATTCTTGCGTTCAAACCCAAGTATTTGAGTTTAAGCTCGAGATGTCGGTGTTGAGTATTTTATCTGCTTGGGGGATCCTAGTCTTTGGCAGGAACCATTGGGGTCTGTGTAACATAATGAACTCGTACTTGTTAT
>SMTZ1_10004572_pt1 | contig 13893 bp, 6 predicted proteins | sample DeeMarSWOR136_30_FD_25667 | JGI IMG/M metagenome (IMG submission 25667) | reverse complement strand
CGAGACTTACAATTCCAGACAGCGCGGCACTCATTAATTGGCTATCGACGCCTCCTTTTTCTTCGAAAAAGGTTCTGTAATGGAGGCCTTGACCTTCATTTGTAAATATATAGATTGAACGAAGTTTTCGTGGATCGATTGCTGCAAAAGTTGTGACCTGAAGGGTAATTAGAATTGCTACAGTGGCAGGTAGAATATAGAGCGAGGGGGCTATCAATACAGAAATGGGATTTTCTACTAATTGTGATCTATATTCTGGCCAGTAATCAGGATATTGGACAGCAGTTGCGAAAGGATATTTAACTACAATCAAAAATGGAAACGCTGATGAAATAAAGTCTCTAAAACCAGATTTTTTAGCTTGAACTGTAAAAGTATAGTTTCCCTTGTCAAGCGTATCTGTTTCAAGGAAAAGTCTATATGAGCCCTCTGTTTCCTCCAACTTGAAAGGCTCTAGTTCGCTACTGATTGTGAGAGTAACACTTGCGTTGCTAACAAATGCTCCTTCATCATCGATTAAAGTGACATCGATCTCTACTGGGACATATTTTTCCGTCTCCTCTGAATATGAAATTTGTGCGCTTAAAGTCCTTATTACTGTGGTTCCACCATAACCACCATCTCCACCACCATCACTTGTACCACCGCCTCCGCCGCCTCCACCATCTCCACCACCATATGTAACATCAACTCTTAAGAAATCAACGCTAAGATCGGTGACGGAGGCTCCTCCACTAAATATATAACGAATTTGCATATTTCCGGGATTGCTACTAACAAATCTACTTGCAGACGAGGAAAAAGTAACTGTATGGGGAGTCTCAGTAGATTGGGTTATTTGAAAACAGAAAACCCATTCATTGTTCGTATAGTCAAATATTTGAACTTCAACATTTCCAGTTGCGTTTGAAGAATCATAAACTGTTATTTGATTGACTAATGTCCTATCAAACGGAAAATCATCAATATCGTATGTAGTGTCAATTCGTTGAGGGGTACCTGCATCAAAATGGAGATTCACGCACAGATAGTCAACTCCTAAAATTGCTGAACTCTCACTGTTTATTTGTACATATCGAATTCGAATATCATGGGGCGCAACACCTGTGCCACTCAAATAATCTGTAAGAGAAGAACTGACAGTTTGGCTATGATTTGATACAGAAGAATCCATGTTGAAGTCAAATGTATCCCACTCGGAATTGGTCCAGTCATAAATATAGACATTCGTATCTTGAGTACCTGAACTTACATCCCATGCACTAATGTTCACAACATTAGCTTCGTCACCAGTCCATTGAAATGTGTAATAAAGATCTAAGGTATATCCACTCGCTCTGACAAGAACTGCATCGATTGTAGCATTAACTTGAATGCTCGGGCTGGTATCTCTATATTTTAAATTAACGTATCCGTCAATAACATGATGTGTAGGATCAATTGAATAATTAAGCCAAGTTGGCGTGGACGTAAAAGTGCCTAGAGTATCCCATTCCGTATCAATAGAATCCCAAATATCTATATAGACATACTCGCCAGTACTTCGATTGCCGTAAATACATAATGTAGCAAATCCTGCCTCAGGAACATCAGAAATTTCTTGAATAATCTCCATCGAATTGGCTGCTGCTTCAAATGTAACTTCAATCCTAATTTGATCGAACCTTACTTGAACTTGAGCTGCCTGTGCATTTTGTTCAAACCTCAAATTCAACGTCTGAAGTTCTTCTGCAGTTTCAATATTCGCTAACGTTGATGATTTTTCATGCCAACTTCCTGCATCACTTCCACTTGGTTGTATAGTAGTAGGTGTATAAATTGTTTCGGTTCCGTTCTTATATTCAATAAAATTGGTGCCATCATAACCAGCCTCTACCGTATAATTAACATAAAGCACGACCGAATTAAGTGTCCCCGAGATACCTGATATGTCAGTATGATTTGTGTGTAGTGTCTGTCCTTTCCTATAGTATACATAACTGCCATCTTCATACCAAAGTTTGGTTACTGGATCAAAAGTTCTATCAGCTTCAGGTCCCCACTGATCAGGTTTTGCATTTTGAGAAGCTGGCGCTCCCGAGTCATTTAATTTTTCGATAGACCCATCATTATAAGTTTGCGCGCCAGCAATACCATTAGTTGCACCTTCATTAACTATTTCATCAGTAACAGCATATTCAGATGAATTAAAGGATGAAAGAGACACATCGTAAGTTCCATCATATGCTTGAGTTGCTGTGTAAGTATTTGTGCCTTCAGTGCCCGTAGTTATTGATTTATCCGTAGCTGTTTCCGTAATAATGTATTGAGATGAAAATTGTTGATATGAATCGTCATCAACTCCTGTACTACCCCATGCACCAGATTGAGTTCCGATATTTAATTGGTCGCCTTCTGCATAATACGATAAAGTTGAAGCTTGCAAGGTAGTAACATAACTCTGATCTGGATTAGAAGAACGAGGGTCAGTTGATACACTAGGAAACATTGTGACTGTATGAGTAGTATCAGATGAAATATTAGCAGAATTATTAGGGAGTCCTATCAGTAAAAATAAAACAACTAAAACAGTTACAATGAGATATATCCTACGGAACGACTTCAACGTATTGCCCCTCATGCTAGACTCTAATTCTGCCTCTTAAGATTATATGAAAGGATTATGAAGTAATGCTGAGTGCACAACATATTTTTTAAATTTTTAGGTTATTTAGTAAATACCACGAAAAACTGCTTAAAATCAATTTTGGTGCAATTATTTCGATTTTAAGATTTAGACTTCAATTGGGTGCGCGCATTTTTTAGCATTTTTTCTGTTTGTTAATAAACAGATGCTATATTTTAGCGTTATAGTAAAACTATCCGCAAATCAAACAACTAGATATTGTAGATGAAATTAAAAAATTGCAAAATGCGATTTTACTACTTTTATGTCTAACAGCAAACTTTAAACGCATTTGTATTGAATCCCTAAATTTACTTCTTTCCAAATAACTGAACTAAAACCTTCCTATATGCCTTTATCTGTTTGTTTCAATATCTTTTCTGGAGGGATGAAGTAATATAGCTCCTTTGAAACCTCAGGATATATCAAACCCCGAATTTTAAAAAGAATTTTAAGCAGCCAAGGAGTTTTTACCAAATCCAGTATGGCAAAAAATAGATTTAATAACTTATGCTGTACCACAGTTTTAGGCGGAATATGATCTACGAGAAATGCCTTCTCAAGTGCCTGCCAACTCTCTAAGACAAAGCGCTTGCGCGGACTGTTGATTTTAGCGTGTAAGTCGTAGGCTTTCCATAAGGCAGCACCACAAATTTGATACTTCTCCTGGCTCGCGTATAATTCTACAATACTTTCTTGCACCTTTGCGGCATCAAATATCAGTTTCGTCAAGTCTTTTGTCACTCTAAAGTCAAAGGTATCAAACACAAGTTGATCCAACTCATAAAAGAAACTTAAATCACCATTCCAGTTCATGAGAATGTTCTCATACTTCATTTCAATCGATTCTACCAATCTTTTTTCTGCATTTCGTATTTTTCTTTTATTTAAAGCTCCTTTTTCAACAAAGAGAGCTACCGTAATAACACTTCCATATTCTAAAAAGATATCAAAGGTTTTTTGATCTATTGTGTGAGTTGGCTTTTCACTTTGAGTTGCCTCCATGACAAGATTTACAATTCCCGATAGCGCAGCACTCATTAATTGACTATCAACTCCTATTCTACCGAAGGATCTGTAATAAATGCCATGGCCCCCAGATGTAAATATATATATTGAATGAAGTTTCTTCGGGTTGATTTGCGAAAAAGTCGTTACTTGAAGTATTATTCCAAACAAAAATAGAGAAGGTATAACATAGAATGTTGGATCTAATAACAAAGAGGTTGGATTATCCATCAATTGTAAGACATATGAAGGGTGTTGAATCGCAGTTAAAAACGGATAAGAAACAATAATTCTAAATGGAAATGCGGATGAGATAAAATTTTTATATCCAGATCTTATTGCATAAACTGTAAAGTTGTAATTTCCAGTGTCAAGATTGTCAGTATCAATTAGAATCGTGTAATAATCATCTTTTTCAATCATAGAAAGAGGTTCTGTGTTGTTTTCAATGGTAAGTGTAACATTTGCATTGCTTACAAAAGAACCTTCCTCGTCGGTTAGAATCACGTCAACCTCAGCATCGCAGTATTTTTCTATTTCTTCAGGATAAACGATAGACGCGATAAGGGTTTGTTGGCTTGTTCCTCCTCCATTCTCTCCACTTCCACTGTCACCACTGTCATCACCACCATCTACACCTCCTCCCCCGCCTCCCCCATTCTGGCTTGTGGAAGTAATATCAACTTGTAAATAATCCACATTCAAGATTACAGGCATATTACCATTGAATACGTAACGAATTTGAATATTTCCAGGGTTACTGCTGATGAAATTACTCGGTGATGAGGAAAAAGCAGCTGTGTGGGAGGTTTCGGTGGTTTCATTTATGTTAAAACAGTAAACCCACTGATAATTTGTGTAATCAAATAGCTGTACTTCAATGCTCGCGGAAGAATCATTTACGAATGAAGAATCAAAAACCCTAATTTGTGTGACCGCTGTCCTATCGCCCGGGAAATCCTCAAAATCGTATACAATATCTGTTTGTTGGTTTATTCCTGTAACACAATGAATATTCACTCCTAAGTAGTCTACGTTTAATGAAGCTGAGCTTGAACTATCTATCTCATTATATCTTATCCAAATTTCGTTAGTCCCGCTAATATAACTTCCGAGGTTAGTATTAAGAATATATGTATGATTTGTATAAGCAGCCTCAATAAAAGTAGCATTAGGCGACATAGACACCCATTGATTACCATCAAAATCTCTAATACACAATTCTATATCTTGATTTCCGTACCTCACATCATAAATGCTTATATTCTTTTCATTCCCAGTCTCAGCCCAATTGAAGACGTAATACAGATCTAAGTCATAAGAGGCGGGATCAGAAAATGTCCTCACTTCAACAACGTCAATAAGAACAGTATTAGGATTTACATCTGGTTGTGTATCACGGTATCGTATCGTAATAGTATCTTGCTCAACTCCCAAAAGATGTCGACTTTTATTAAGAGGATATACATTCCAGCCCGGAGAAGATTCGCATTGAAAAGCGCCTAGATTATCCCATTCATTTAACGTATCATTTACTTTTACTTCTACATTAATTGGATCGTCCCCTATTTCAGAAGAGTAGTTTCCGTAAATCCATAGTTCATAAGCATCTGCTGTTGGAAGTGATGTGATGTCTTGCTCAACATTTAGAACATATTCTGTTGTTGAAACTGTTATTTCAAGCCAAAGTCTATCAAATGCTACATAATCTCGCCAATAATCATTATAAAAGATTATTTCCAAATTTTGTAATTCTTCAACATGGTTAAAGGTAACATCTTGAGTTAAATTATAATGCCGTCTTACATCATATTCGCTTTTCTTAGGTTGTATATCTGTAGGATAAAGCGTTCCACCAGCTTTTCTAAAATAAATATAGCTTTTTCCATTATACCTACTAGTTGTTGTATAATTGGTCCATAATTCAACGCTTTTTATTTCACCATTTATATTACCTGTAAACCAAGTATCAATATGCATAGTTCTGTAGTAGTAAACGTAATAGTATTGCTGATCCTCAAAAAATAGGTCTGCTGTACTTGTTTCACCAGTGGTATCAAGTGATCCTTGACCAAAGGGCCAACCCTCTCCTCCCGAGGCCATATTTTCTTCTGTAATATTTTCAAAAGTTCCATCAAGAATTTGTGCTTTAGTTAGATTATCTGTGCTTCCATAAAGTGCAAATTCTGAGGTCACGTTTTCTGCTGCATAATCTCTATGTGGATATACAATGTGATTTATTTCGTCATAAGCAGTGGTTTCTTGGTAAGTGTAACCGTCTTCATATCCTCCATTAACATTAATTACCCGGTCATTCGCAGTAATTGCGTTAAAATCCTGAGAACTTATTTGATGATAAATGTTGTCATTCTGTTCGATGAGATTTGAGTCGTAAATTGTACCTGATGTACCTATGTATAGAACTGCACTTTCTGTAGAAAAAGAAGTCGTTGTCGATGTTTGGAAAGCAGAAACATACCCTTGATTAGGAAAAGAGGTATCCGAAACTCGTGGATAAAATTTAATCGTGCGATCTACATTAAAAGAGTTGTCAGTTGCATTACCTGGGAGTAATATGAGTATAAACAAGACGAAGGCAACAGGTAAAATAATTGACATCTTAAAGGATTTGTTCATTGCGATTTTATCTCCTACGCCTTGATTTCTAATTAAGCCCTCTTAAGCCCTCACAGAATTAAGTTTAGATTTCTAGTTGCACCAGATAAGAATTCTTAATTTTCAGGTTTCATAAATCGGGTACGCGAAATAAGGACAATTTTTCATATACTAATATAAAGATATTTACTAGTAGCTACTCAGAAGTCATATTTTAGCGTTATAGTAAAAATTTACGCATGTCTAGTAAAATTCTCCGCAACTAAATTGAAAAAGAGCGCAAGACAATAATAAACCGCTATTTTCTGACGTTTTTATGCGATTCTTTAAAAATTCTCATAGAGAATTAAACTTCTGCTATTAAACGAGATTAAAGTATAGGATTTGGATTATTACACTAATGTCAATCCTTATTTACAATTAGAAGGAATATGACCAAATATTAGTTTAATTTACAGGTAAACATGCGTTCCTGCAAATCATTCCACCACTAAAGGGGTGGGCGTTCTTCCTTAGCTAAGGTAGGTGACTGGTAAACATGGTTATCACACACAGTAGTCATATGATTATTGTCCCATCGTTTTACGCCGAATGAGTCCTTCTGCGACCCAGCGGTAGAGTGTCGAGCGGGAGATTCTCAGTAGTTTAAGCCCCTCTCCAGTGTTCAGCATGTGATACTCTCATTTGAGTATACCAAAACCTTTTGGTTTAAATCTATGAACTATAATTAATCGTCTGTGAATAAAAAGTTCTTACTTGCTACGCCACAAGAAAGCCCCATTGGTGTGGGGATGAATCGTGTCAAGATAGTATATTTTTTAACTTTGTGCTGAGTTTATAAACAAGGATGAAGTACACAGACTGAGAGCTTGTGGTGTACATTAGTAACCAGCTAGTATAAGTTGTGCGGAGCACTCATACCATGGTAACAAAGAACGAACGGATCAAAGCTACCTTGAAAGACACAAAGCAGCGTCGTAAACACATGAAATGCAGGATATATATGGTGAAGCTAGACCATTCGCATTTAAACCAAGACACCTTAACTCACTTAAAACTTTTATTTGTAGAAGCTAAATGGCTGTACAATTATTGTGTGGGGCATCCTAACGTGTTTTCTATCGATGATAAAATAACAACCGTGTCAGTAAAAGTGAAAGACTGCTTTGAACATCGCCACTTGAGGTATTTATCGTCACACATGCGTCAGTGCGTCATCACACGCACCCAGCAGAATATTCGTAGTTTAGCGCGAGCAAAAGCTAAGGGTCACAAAGTAGGACGGTTGAAGTTTAAGTCGTATATGAATTCCATCCCGCTCAAGCAATACAGCAATACCTACAGGATCATCAACGGCAACTACGTGCGGATTCAAGGGGTACCGCAAAAACTGCGTGTCAATGTTTTGGAACAACTGCCGACTAATTGTGAATGTGCCAATGCTACGCTCCTTCACCAGCATGGTGACTATTACCTGGCGATAACGACCTATACGCCGCGAGAACACAAGCCAGCGATGATAGTGCCTGAGAAATCAATTGGTATTGATTTTGGGGTAAAAAACCAGTTAACGCTGTCGAACGGGGTACGCATACGCTACAAGGTGCCAGTTAAACGCCGTATAAAGCAGTCTTGTAAGCAATTAAGTCGTAAACAGTATCATGGTAAGAATTGGTGGAAAACGCTGTATAAGTTGCTCAAAGCCTACGCCAAAACCACTAATATTAAACGGGACATCCGCAATAAACTGGTTCATTTCTTACACACCAATTTCCAAGTGATATGTTATCAAAACGAGAATTTACGCTCATGGCAACGCCTGTGGGGTCGAAGAATGCTGTCAACCAGCCTGGGTGGAATAATTAGCATGCTTGAAGTCAAGGTGCAAACACCGGTAGAAGTTGACCGTTTCTTCCCCTCCACCAAGACCTGTTCGCGTTGCGGTCATCAGCGCCCCATGAGTTTAGCCGAACGTACCTACGTGTGTCATCATTGCGGTCTGGTGATCGATCGTGATTATAACAGCAGTCGTGTGCTAGAACACGAAGGACATAGAATCCTAGGTAGGGGACCTACCGAAGTTACGCCTGCGGAGACTAATACCTCTACCTTAACGTTGGACTATCTGAATCAGATGGCCTACGTTGAGGCAAGTATGGTCGTAGAAACAGGAAGCCTCACAGCTTTAGCGTGAAGTAGTTCACTCTGAGAGTTATATTGTATGGTGATTAAAATGTATGATGTAGTAATCATTGGTTCAGGTCCAGCGGGTTTAACAGCAGCGATCTACACCAGCAGGGCAAACTTGAAAACAGCAGTTATAGCTGGTGCTTTGTGGGGAGGGCAATTGATGCTTACTTCTGAAGTTGAAAATTTCCCAGGGTTCAAAGACGGTATCCTTGGACCTGATCTTATGGACAACATGTGGGCTCAAGCTGAACGTTTCGGTGCAGAGATGATCTTTGATGACGCAAATACTGTACATTTCTCATCAAGACCCTTTAAAGTAACAGTTGATGGAGGCGAAGTTTGCGACACCAAAGCAGTGATCATCGCCACTGGTGCTACTTCCAAATGGTTGGGCTTGGAAAGTGAAGAAAAATTAAGAGGTAGAGGAATTTCGAGTTGTGCTACATGCGACGGTGCTTTCTTCAAGGGTAAGAGAGTAGTAATAGTAGGTGGAGGCGATACGGCTATGGAGGAGGCTCAGACTCTCAGTAAATTTGCTAGAGAAATCACCGTAGTCCATCGGAGAGAGAAATTAAGGGCATCTAAGATACTTCAAGAACGGATTTTCAAGATACCAAAAGTAAAGTTCATCTGGAACAGCACAGTTCAAGAAATCCTAGGCGAAGACAAAGTGGAAGGCGTGCGATTAAGGAAAGTCGATACAAATGAAGAATTCGAGTTAAAAACTGATGGTGTTTTTATAGCGATTGGCCATAAACCAAATACTGAAATTTTTACGAGTCAATTAGACTTAGATGAAGCAGGATATATTATTGCAGAGGACAGTACCAAAACAAATGTAGACGGCATCTTCGTAGCTGGTGATGTTCAAGATAGGCGTTATCGCCAGGCTATTACGGCAGCGGGATTAGGCTGTAAAGCAGCTCTGGATGCAATAAAATATTTGGAGGAGGGTTAAAAATGGTTCATATCGCTTGTCCTAATGAACAGTGCAGGAGAGTTCAACATCTAGGTGAGCATGTATACCGAAATTTCAAAGGCAAACTTGTTTGTGTAAAATGCGGAAAGGTAATGGAAGTAGAGATAGAGGAAGGGAAAGTAAAATCTGTAAAGAAAGCAACATAAGATAAGACTTTGCTAATAGCTGCTGCGTTAAGAGATTGTCTCTCTTGAGTTACTTTCAAATACAAACAAATGATTGAATGAAATCAAGGTGATGAATATGATATTTGAGGCTGACACTTCTAGCTGGGATAAGGAAGTTATAGCAACTGATCTTTTAGTTGTTGTTGATTTTTGGCGCGAAGGATGTATCTGGTGTAAGAGACTAGATCCTATCTTTAAAAAAGTATCAGAAGCAGAAGAATACAAAGATAAAGTAAAATTTGTTAAATTTGACGCCATGATGAATGACGCAAATCAGGCGATTGCTGAGAAATATGGAATGATGAGCACTCCTACCCTACTCTTCATTTGTGAAGGAATACCCATTGCTACGTTTATGGGGTTTCAAAAAGAAGACCGTCTTAAAAAGCTAATAGATCATGTACTTGAGCAACATCGTGCATGCATGGAAGAAAGTGAAAGAATGTAGATCCCAGGAATTTAGTATCTTTTTACTTTTCGAAATTCAAAAATAACGTAACTAAAAGTGAACTACTGGTTTATGTTACGACTTTTTGGTTCTTAAATTAGCAAATTAAGATCTCAAATCCGATTTAAAGAAGAACTTTTAATAAAGTGAAAATACCAAGAGCTACTACTACAATGCCTACAACGCGTTTCAATTTTCCCACATCTATTTTTTTCACTGTAATTGAGGCAACAGGAGTAGAGAAAAGGGCGCCAATCAATAGAGGTATTGCGAGAACGAAATTTATTCGAATAGTAAAGGCATAAAGAAGGATACCAACGAAGCAAACTAGACCTTCTGCGACAGAAGTGCTACCAATCGAATTTTTACAATTTCGTCCAGAGATTACTTGTCCACCTGTAACCAGTGGTCCATATCCTCCGCCACTTATTCCTTTGTTAAAGGCTGCAAGAACACCAATCCCCACAATCTTTTTCCACGAAAAAATCCAAGAAATGTTTGCAATAATCAAAAGACCCATTGAAAGCACTAATATTCCAATATACATACTCACAAAGAATTTAGAGAGAGTCAATGCAAGCATGACGGCGATTATCGTACCCGCAATACTACATGAGGCTAGAACTAATGTTACTTTTGAATCTTCTGAGTTCTTTTTAAAGTCACAATTTCCTAACTTGTTGTGTAAAAATCCTGCAGAAAAACCTGTTGCAAATTCTGATAAGAGAACGGCTGGAACAATATGCAATGGCTCAAAATCCATAAATAGAAGGAGAGGTGTAAGTGTTGTTCCATAACCCATGCCTAAAGAGGAATCTACATATTCACATAAAAATGCGATAGTTATAAGAAATATGAAGAAATATAAAGGCTCCATTCTTTATCACCGAGAGATGATAATTATATTTAATGAGTTGGCTAATTATATTTAATTATTTAAGTGTTTTGGTTGAATAACTTAAACAATTATTAAAGACTGAAATAGACCGCTCTTTTATTATTCAAACTATTTTAGACAATTAAAAAAAATTGATGGCCGTTTAAAACTCTACTTTGTATAATTATGCGTTACGTCATCTAAGAGTGATAAGGCGTTCATATTGACAATATGAAGGAGTACAGAATCAAGTAGGATCAGCTTCGATTATTTTAGCCGCGCTTTCTTTTTCTTGGCAATATCTTACAAGTTCCTGCGCATCAAACTCTGCATCTTTATACGTTAATAACTCCACCACATCGCGTTCTAGTATAGGGTTACCAAATAGGTGCAACTTTTGCAAATTTTCGAGATGTTCCAATCCCTTGAGCTCTTCTATCTGATTACGATCGAGATATAACGTTCTGAGATTCGTGAGTTTCCCCAATCCCTCGATTTCTTTTATTTGGTTGCCACTAAGGGATAAACTTTGAAGATTAGTGAGTGTATCCAAGCCTTTAATCTCTTCAATCAAGTTATGATCAAGATATAATGTTTCAAGGTTGAAGAGGTGCTCTAATCCTTCAATCTCTGTTATTTGATTCTGACTAAGATTTAGATTTTTAATATGATCTAGTTGTTCCAAACCCTCGATCTCATCGATACTACTGAGACCTATGCCGTGAAGGTCTAGCTTACTATATATGACATAATATTTTTCCTCTTTAACCTTTACAAATTCTAACTTGCCCTCTTTTTTATCTTGACAGTACTTTACGATATCTTGAGCATTTTTATCTAATATAGGTCTCTCGCCAAATTTTATCGGATTGAGATAAAGGTTTAGATGTTTTAGATTAATGAAATGCTCCAATTCTTTAACCTCTTCTATCCGATTATTATAAAGAAATAATACTTTCAAATTCGTTAAAGGCTCCAGCCCTTTGATCTCTCCTATTTGATTATTCCTGAGATCTAGCGTCTTTAGGTTAATGAGCGTTTCCAAACCCTTAATCTCTTTTATTTTATTACGGCTGAGATCTAGTACTTCTAACTCAGTAAGGAACTCCAAACCCTTGATTTCATCTATCTGATTAGACCATAAGGCCAGTCTTTTGAGGGTTTTGAGGGTTGCCAATCCTCTAATTTCTTTAATTTGATTACCACCAAGACCCAAGTTTTGGAGATTAGTAAGTTGTTCTAACCCTATGATTTCATTGATATCACTAATTCCTTTAGCATGAAGATCAAGTGTACTATGCTTGACATAGTGCTTTTCCCCTCTAACTGTCACAAATGCTTCTGCTGCTTCAATTTGACCTGTTTTTACTTGACAATATTCCACAATCTCCCATGGGGACCTCCCAAAAGCGTATACACGTTCAGCATTTCCTATTGGATTGCCTCCAAGTTCCACTATTTCTAGATTGGAGAGATTTTCTAACCCCCTAATTTCTTCTATCTGATTACTACTTAGATCAAGTATTTCGAGGTTAGCAATTAACTCCAATCCTTTAATCTCTTTTATTTGATTTTTCCCTAAATATAATGCTTGAAGGTTAGAGAGATGCTCCAGTCCTTTAATCTCTTCTATCTGATTATTACTAAGATCTAATATTTGTAGGCAAGTTAGGTCATCCAATCGTTTTATTTCCTTAATTTGATTTCCATTAAGATATACTTCTTGGAGTTGCGAGAGATGCCCCAGTCCTTTAATCTCTTCTATCTTATTCTTACGAAGGACTAATTTCTGCAAATTAGTGAGATCTTCCAATCCTGTGATCAATTCTACCTGATTACTACTGAGATCAAGTATTTCTAGATGAGTGAGTGCTTCTAATCCTCTAAGTCCTTTTATATCATTACGGCTAAGATCTAGTACCTTTAGGTCAGTGAGAGTCTTCAAACCCCTGATTTCGGCAATATCAGCCAACCCTATCTTACTAAGATTTAAGATGCCATAAATGACAGAATATTTTCTTCCTTTAACTGTTACAAATGGCAGATCTATTTTGTCACATTTTTTATCTTGGCAGTATCTTACGATTTCCTGCGCACTCCTCTTTAGTAAAGGTAGTTCATCGTTTCTTATCGGATTACCATCAAGGTCTATTTCCTGGATATTTTCGAGATGCTCCAATCCCTTGATCTCTTTTATCAGGTTACGACTAAGATCCAGTACTTTTAAGTTAACAAGAGACTCCATTCCTTCAATCGCATCTATTTTATTTGCCCAAAGTGAGAGTCTTTGAAGATTTCTAAGATGCTCCAATCCTTTAATCTCTCTTATCTGATTACAACAAAGGTATAGCATTCGTAGACGCTTAAGAAATTCCAATCCCTTGATCTCTTTTATTTTATTATAATTAAGCCACAGCAGTTTTAGTTGAGAGAGTGTCTTCAATCCATTAATCTCTCTTATCTGATTACTACCAAGATACAATTCTTGGAGATTCGTAAGGTGTTCCAATCCTTTGATCTCTTTAATCTGATTCTGGCTAAGATCTAGTTTTTTGAGGTTAATGAGGTGTTTTAATCCCTTGATCTTGGTGAGATCAACAATTTCTTTATCGCGAAGGTCAAGTTCGCCTTTTTTTACAAAATATTTTTTTCCGCTAAAAGTTACAAAATTATTTGTCATATGTCCGTCATCACCATTTTTTCATTAGAGTTAACAATTAATAATTTTCTTCTGCAATTCCTTTTTTATTCTCGCTTCCTATCGAACGCATTCTTTACCCGAGTCACTTGAAAGAATGTCACGTGCGGACGCCCGACCTTATTTCTCTACCTTTCTCTTTAGGAATAGCCCCTCCGGGTCTATTTCTTTTATTATCTTCACATCTTCTGGCGTGGGCATAGCCATTTGTTTGACGCCATCTCTTGGTATAAGAGGCTCAAAAT
>SMTZ1_10025600_pt1 | contig 13896 bp, 10 predicted proteins | sample DeeMarSWOR136_30_FD_25667 | JGI IMG/M metagenome (IMG submission 25667) | reverse complement strand
GCTGATCGTCCCCCAGCTCCTGATGGCCATGAGGCGTGAGGCGGGATCAAGGTTGGACCTTTCCAGGGCTTCAATCCAGGTCGCCAGGATTTTCGCTTCCTGCCTGGGAGGAGGGAGGAGATAGAGGCTCATGCTGACCAGGCCGTCCGGGGAGAGCCGACCTAAGAACTGGGAGAAGGATTGGACCGTATAGAGATAATTTTCGCTGAAGCCGTAAAGGCCGGTTCCAGAGGCCCCAAAGACATCTGTCAGGGAAAATACGATCAGGTCAAAGGTATCTTTTTCTTGGTGTAATGCTGCCCGGCTGTACGCTGCCCGGGTTTTGATTTTAAGAGAATGATAGAGGTATCCGGAGGGTTGAGCCAGTTCCTGCCGCAGGAGTTTCAGGATCAAGGGATTGCTCTCGATGACCTTGACCTGGGAGGCGTTAAAGCGGAGTGCAGAAAGGACATCCAATCCGGCTTTAGGCTCGATGATAAGAGTGCGGGGATTTTCGACCAGAGAATAAGCCAGCGAAGAAGGGAGGTAGTCGATGAACTCCAGGGAGGGATCCAGGGCGTTTTCGGACCGTGTAAGGGCGGAGAGATCTCCTCCGTCTGATGAGATGCCGAGTTGCGGAGGAAGCTTCCTGTCAAAAAGGAGGCTCAAACCCGGGGCGTATCTCAAGGCAGGCGATTCAAGGACATCGATACGGGACATGGCATTCCACCTGGTCAGGATCAGCTCTGCCTGGGGATACTGGAGGGCAATGGGGAGGGCTTTATAAGGAGAGATCCTGAAACTCAGCCAGGAGGGAGCCCAGAGGAAAAGCATTATTTCTCCGACCATAAGGCCTGCCAGGAGAAGCTTGAAACGCAGTCTCCTTCCCAGGCTGAAAAGGAAGGACGCACACAAGGCCAGGAAGGATATGAACAGGATCGCTCCTCTATCTCCCTTGGGAAGAAAGACGAAGAGAACAAAAAGAGTTCCGGCTCCCGCGCCGAGCAGGTCAGAGAAGTATATCCTGTTCACCTGGTTCGATGCGGTGGCGATGGCGAAGGATATGGTCAGGCCGGCGAAAAAAAAGGGCATGCTGAGGAAGAGGTAGAAAAGGAAGACAAATCCGATCTGCCCCTCATCCCAGGAAAGCGTTATCATGTCGAAAGGAAGGATGTTGCAGAGCAGGAAGCTGGCGAGAATGGTCAGTGAATAGAGCAGAGAGCTGGAGGAGAGGAAGGTATCCCGGTCGATTGAGCCAAGCTTTCTGAAAAAGGATAGAAAAGAGCCGCTGGCTCCATACCCCATAAAAGCGATGCTGACGACCAGGAAGGCAAAATGGTACTGCTGCGAGATGGAAAAGTACCGCGTCAGGCAGATTTCCAGGCAGAGAGTCGCAGAGGAAACAAGGAATATTCCCGCCAGAGATCGATTTTTTATTCCTGACATCGTCGACCTGGATTATTCATAAGGTAAAAGAGATCTATCTCCCTGTCAATACAGTTGCTTTTCCTCTGTTCTTATGATAATTTTGAGGCAACAGGAATGATCAGATTCGGAACGTCGGGTTGGCGAGCTGTAATGGGGGAAGAATTCACCTTCCAGAATGTCAGGACTGTTGTCCAGGCTATAGCCAACTACCTGAAAAAAAAATTTCCAGACAGGAAAGTCTCTGTCCTGGTGAATTATGATACGCGCTTCCTATCAGAGAGGTATGCCTTCGAAGCCGCGAAAGTCTTCTCTCATAACCAGATCCATGTTTTTCTGACCGACAGGGACGCCCCCACTCAAGCCATGGCCTACCAGATTCTGAGAAGAGAGGCTCAGGGCGGGATCAACTTCACGGCCTCGTTTAACCCTCCTGAATACAATGGCCTCAAGTTCAACACAGAGGCCGGCGCTCCGGCTCTGCCGGAGGAGACGGATAAGATAGAAAAAGAGATTAAGCCTTTGGAAAAAGAGTATTCTTTCTGTCCTTATTCAAAGCTCAAAATCGCAGTGGATTTACTCTACGGCACCAGCCGGGAATATCTGGATGAGATTCTGGAGGAGAACCATATTCCTGTCGAGGAGATCCACGGTTTTGTCGATCCTTATTTTGGCGGGATCACCCCCTCTTGCTCAGAGAAAAACCTGGGCGAGCTGAAGACGCTTGTAATAGAAAAAGGGTGCCACCTGGGGGTTGCGACCGATGCCGACGGAGACCGGTTCGGAGTCGTTGATGAGAAAGGTAACTTCATCGTCCAGAACTTTATCATCTCTTTGCTGCTGGACTATCTTGTTTCCTCGAGAAAATGGATGGGAGGAGTAGCCAGGTCTGTGGCCACGACCCATATGATCGACAGGATTGCCAGAAAATACGGTTTCCCTCTGTTTAAAACGCCAGTTGGTTTCAAATACCTGGCTGACCTCTTTTTGAAGGACAAGATTATTTTCGGAGGTGAAGAGAGTGCCTGCGTAGCCATAAAGGACCATCTGCCGGAAAAGGACGGTATTTTTGCCAGTCTCCTGGTGGCGGAGATGATGGCAGCCTCCGGAAAATCCCTCTCCGGGCTCCTCGGTGACCTTTTTCGCGAGTACGGCAAAAGGGTGGGAGGACAAAGGACTATTCCCTTGAATCCCCGGGTCAGCTCTGCGGCAGGAAGGTCATCAACATCGAGACCATAGAGGGGATAAAATTGGATTTTTCCGATGATGACTGGCTTCTTCTCAGATTTTCAGGAACCGAGCCGCTCATAAGGTCTTATGCTGAATCCGGGACAAAGAAAGAATTGGAAAATCTCATGAAACATGGATTGGAGTTGATATCTTGATGGAGAAAAGAGATAAGACCGTGCCTTCTGTGCGGAAAAAGATAATCATTGCGGCCTTCGGCTTTTTTCTGCTGGTCTTGATCCTGGCCTCTTTTTTCGGGAAGAAGGGACTCCTTGAGATATTCCAGGCCCAGCGGAAACAAAAAGCTCTGCTCGAAAAGGTTGAACGCCTCGAGCAGAAAAAAAGCAAGCTGGAGAGAGAGATAGAAGAGTTGAGGGAGAATCCAAAGGCAGTGGAGAAAAAGGCTAGAGAAAAGCTGTGGTTGATGAAACCCGACGAAATCGTCATCGTCGATAAAGAAAAATAAAGCTCATTTCGTTTCATTCAGAATATGTCCCGGTCACTCCAGAATGAAAGTGTGCGTCATCTACTGGAAGCCCTGAACCCTGTCCAGAAAGAAGCTGTGGCTCATGGGTCGGGGCCCCTTCTTATTATCGCCGGTGCCGGAACCGGAAAGACAAAGGTCATCACCCGCCGGATCGCCTATTTGATTGCTTCCAAAAGGCTGCCAACGAGATGGAAGAGAGGGTGGACCTTCTGATCCCTTACAGTTATTCCTTTGTCGAGATCAGCACATTCAATTCCTTCGGCGAAAGAGTGCTCAGGGATTATGGCATAGAACTGGGGTATTCCCCGGATTTCAAGCTTCTGGATGATGTTGAACAGGCCATCTTCTTCAGGGAGCGTCTTTTCCAGCTCCCCCTGGAATATTACCGTCCCCTGAGTCATCCGGCCAAGCACATCCAGGAGCTTCTGAATGCCATTAAAAGGCTAAAGCAAGAAGATATTCAGCCTGATGAGTACTCGAAATATTCCCAGAAGCTGATCAAGGAAGCCTCGACCAAAGCGGAGAAAGAAGAGGCCCGGAAGCATCGGGAGGTCTCCAAGGTCTACTCAAATTACCAGGAGCTGCTCAAAAAAGAGGGGAAGATCGATTTTGAGGACCAGGTTCTGCTGGGGGTTGAGCTTTTCAGGAAGAGACCGTCCATCCTGAAGGTTTTTCAAGAGAAGTACAGATACATTTTAGTGGATGAGTTCCAGGATACGAATTTTATCCAGTTCGAACTCTTAAAGCTCTTGGCAGCCAGGCATAGAAACTTGACCGTTTGCGGGGACGATGACCAGAGCATATTTCGTTTCAGAGGCGCTTCTTTGAGCAACATCCATAATTTTCGCAAGATCTATCCCGATTACAAGAAAGTCGTTTTGAACATCAATTACCGCTCGACCCAGGATATCCTTGATTCGGCCAGTCAATTGATCAGGAAGAATAATCCGGACCGTCTGGAGTTTGAAGAAGAGATCAATAAAAAGCTGGAATCCACCATAAAAAGCGACGGGAAATGCATTTATAGGCTGCCCTTCGATACCCTGTCGCAGGAAGCGGACAGCGTTGCCAAGTTCATCGAAGAGAAAGTCAACGAGGGTTTCAAGCACGGTGATATCGCCATCCTGGTCAGGAGGAATGCGGATGCCGATCCTTTCCTCCGGGCTCTGAACATGAAAGAGATCCCCTACCGGTTTTCCGGGAGCAGAGGATTGTATTCCCAGGAGGAAATCAAAATACTCATCTCATTCATCCAATCCTTGACCGATTTTGAGGACAGCAGGAGTCTGCTCTATCTGGCCCTGTCAGAGATCTACAGAGCGGACCCTTACGATATGACCATTATCTCCAATCATGCCCATAAAAAGAATCTCCCTCTTCATAAGGTCTTCAAGAAGTTCTATGAAGGTCAGACCCCTGTCGAGATCTCAAGGTCCACAGAGACAAAGATCAAGGCTATATTCGGAGACCTGCTTCATTTCGTCAAGCTGGCCGCCTCTCAGAATGCGGGCAGGATCATATATGCGTTTATCGAGAGGACAGGCTATCTCAAATCCCTGGTAGAGGAGATGAGTCCTCTGGCTGAGTTAAAGATAAAGAATATCCGTATTTTCTTTGATAAGGTGAAAAATTTCTCGGAGCTGACCGATGATGATTCCATCTATTCTTTTGCCAGGCATCTGGACCTCCTCCAGCAGGTCGGCGATAATCCCGCAACAGCTGAAGCGGAGTTGGAAGAGGATGCCGTCAACGTGCTCACGGTCCATAAAGCCAAGGGATTGGAATTTGCAGTTGTCTTCATGGTTAGTTTGATCAGCGACAGGTTCCCGGGAAGGGAGAGAAAGGAGAAGATCCCCATCCCCGATGCCATTTTGAAGGATAAGGTCCCCAAAGGCGCCTCCTATTGGCACGAGCAGAAGGAAAAGATCTACCTTCAGGAGGAACGAAGGCTGTTCTACGTGGGGATGACCAGAGCCAAGAAGTACCTGTACCTGACGTGGGCCAGGGATTACGGGTTGAAGCGTTTGAAAAAAGTCAGCCCCTTTGTGCTCGAGGCTTTTGACTTGGCCAGGGTGCCTGACGAGGTTCTCCAGACCTCGGCCCTGGAGGAGATCAGAAGGTACGAAAAGCCGGTTCCTTTGCCCAGGACAGTCTCTGAAGCCAGGATAGAAGGCGTGCTGCCTTTGAGCTTTTTCCAGGTGGATGATTATCTGACCTGCCCTTTGAAGTATAAATACAGGCATGTGATGCGCATTCCTGTCCTGCCTCATCATAACCTGATATTCGGCCGCGTTCTTCACAACGCCATCCATTTTTACCTCCAGAACAAGATGTCGGGGAGAAAATTATCCGAGAAGGAATTATTGGAGGCCTATGAGGAACGCTGGATCAACGAGGGCTTTCTCAGCCGGGAGCATGAAGAGATGAGGAAAAAAGCGGGGCGAAAGGCTCTACGCCGTTTTTACCGAAGAGAGGAAGACTCGGGACAGGTCCCTCATTTCCTGGAGAGGAATTTTAAGTGGCAGTCTGGGGATATCCGGTTCACCGGGCGCTGGGACCGGGTGGATTATATGAAAGACGGCGCGGTGATCATTGATTATAAAGCCACGGAAGCCAAGGACCAGAAAGAGGCGGATAAAAAGGCCAGGGACAGCCTTCAGATGGATCTCTACGCTCTTTCCTTTCTTAAGACACAGAGCTCGCCTCTCTTGGAGACACAGCTCTATTTTCTGGAGTCTGACCTCATCGGCCATGGGCCCAAAGAAGAAGACAGGCTGGAGAAAGCTGTGGAGAAGATCAAGGAAGCGGAAACGGGCATCCGTGCCCAGGATTACAGGGCACGCCCGGACTGGCACAGCTGCAGCTTCTGTGATTTCCGGATGATCTGCCCTTCTTCCTACGCCTATTAGTCTATTCCAGATTGAACCAGAAAGGCATGATGGCCAGGATCTTTTCTTTTTCCAGGAGTTCGAAAGCGGAGAGCCATTTTTCCATTTCAGGGTGAATCGTTGATTTCTTCGCTGTCGCCAGCCTTCCGATGAAGATATCCCAGAAGGAAATCTTTCTGGGCAAGACAAGGAGGCTGACGCCATCTTCGGCTGGAATGCCTGCCAGCTCTTTGGCCAGCTCGATGGCCCGGGACAACCCACCGATTTCATCCACCAGACCGCGTTCCTTGGCCTGGCTTCCGGTCCAGACCCTTCCTTTCCCGATCCTGTCGACTTCTTCCTTGCTCAGGTTCCGTCCTTCTGCAACTTTGGACAGGAACCGGTCATAGATCCAGAGGATCTCTTTTCTGAGAAGGGCTTTTTCCTCCGGAGTGAGTTTCCTGTGGGTTGAGAACATGTCCGCCTTATTCCCGTAGGCGATTTTTTCGGCTGTGATTCCCAGTTTGTCATAGAGGCGGGCCATGCTGAATTTTCCAGATATCACTCCGATAGACCCGGTCAAGGTTTGAGGCTGGGCGACGATTTTATCGGCGGCCATGGACACCCAGTATCCTCCCGAGCCGGCCACGTCGGACATAGAAACGATGAGGGGCTTTTCTTTTTTTGTCAGGAAGACTTCCCTCCAGATCACGTCCGAGCCTATGGCCGAGCCGCCCGGGCTGTCCACCCTGAAGACCACGGCAGCGATGGTTTTGTCTTTTCTGGCCCTCCTTAAATAACGAGCGATGGTCGAGCCGCCCATAGTCTGGTAGGCGCTCTCTCCGGTATGGATAGGTCCCATTCCGTAGATGAGGGCTATCTTTTTTCCCCTGTAAAGACCTAATGAAGCTGGTTTTATCTTGGAATACTGCTGGTCAGTGATCCTGGACAGCTTTCGCCCTTTGTCTTTGAGGAGGTCTTCGAACTCATCCCAGTAGAGAAGATTATCCACCAGCCCCGCCTCCAGGGCCTGATCTCCGAGGAAAGAGCCTTTGTCGATGAGACGCCTGATCTCTGCTTCTGTTTTTCCTCTCGCCTCAGCGATCCCCCTGACATAATAGGAGTAGAGGTCACTGTAGAGGGATTCCATCATTTCCTTGTGAGCCGGTGTGAATCCCTCTTCGGTGAACATGTTGTAAGCTGTCTTGTATTCTTCGATATGCTCGATCTCGGCTTCAATGCCCAGCTTATCCAGAGCCCTCTTGAAGAACGGGATGTATCCACCTATGCCGTTGATGCCTAACCAGCCCAACGGGTGGAGGATTATCCGGTCGCAGGCGGTCGCCAGGTAGTATTCCTTATCGAACTCGGGAGCTTCTTCAATGTAGATGTAGACTTTTTTCCCTGATTCTCTGAAATCCAGGACAGCTTCCCTGATCTCGTTTATTTTTGCCCAGTCACACTGGAGCATGCCGACCTGGAGGACCAGGCACCTGATCCGGCTGTCCACCTTGGCTTTTTGGATGTTCATCCAGATGTCATGCATCGAAAGAGGCTGAGTGCCAGTAAAAAAAGACATGAAGAAATCCGGTGCTGCTCTCTCTTGAATAGGCCCGGCAAGCCTGAGTTCCAGATAGGATCGGGCTTTCACCGTCGGAGGCTTTCCCAGCTCATAGATAAAGAGAGAGACCACAGTCGCCAGGATAAGCACGAAAAATATCAAAAATATGATCAGAACGTATTTTCCTCTTCTCATTTTTCCTCCTCTTTATTGAGGATATCTTGCCGATTTTCGACTCGAATAAAATATAGCAGAAAACTCTATTGAATTACAGTCGTATATTAGATGGATTAACAGGTTGTTCAGGAGCGCTCAATATATTGGAATTTCTGTTTCCGTGACAGTTAATCATGAAGGTGTAAAATGTTACAGCGACGGTTCCCCTCCATCCAAGCCGAGACCCTCCCACCCGCCGCCATGGGCTTCGGATGGAGGGGAACCGTCGCTGCACTTCTCAACTTATATTTACGCGGTCATTCGTGGAACATCCTTTATTGTGCGGACCTGGATGCCGCCCTCAGCCCCCGGACCCCGAGGGAACCAGTCCCGTCGGTTCCCCCCGTCGGATAAACCGGCGGGTCCCCCTCCTTTACGGGAGCTGAGGGCGGCATCCAGGTCCGCACAGAGATTGTAATCGTATTTACTGCGTTACCATGAGACCTGATGGTTCCCTCAGCAAGGAAAAAGAGAGATGGTTCCCTCAGCAAGGAAAAAGAGAGGCTTTTCCTTAATTCCGGGTATAGATTTAATTAGGGAGATTGATTATAGTAATGGATAATTGGGGACTGTCCCCAATTTTTTCGGATATCAGCGGCATTATGAATGATTGCTGCTGGTCATTTCAATTTAGAGGAAAGTGCCATGAATGCGCTGGAGATTGAGAACATTACCAAAAGATTCGGCAACTTCTATGCTGTCAAAAGATTATCATTCAAGATTCCCAAGGGAACGATCTACGGGCTTCTGGGGCCGAACGGCGCGGGAAAGACGACCACGATTCGGATGGTTATGAACATCATCATCCCTGATGAAGGCTCTATCAGAATCCTCGAACGGAGTATGGACGAGGAGATGAAGGAAAGGATCGGCTACCTTCCCGAGGATAGAGGGCTTTACCCCAAGATGAAAGTGGGCGAGCTCCTTGTTTTCCTGGCTGAGCTGAAAGGCCTTACAGGCGCAAATGCCAGAAAGGAGATCGATTTCTGGCTGGAGAGGTTCGACCTGTCTGAATGGAAAATGAAAAAAGTGGAGGAGCTTTCCAGAGGGATGCAGCAGAAGCTGCAGTTCATCGTGACCGTCATCCATCAGCCTGAGCTGATCATCCTGGACGAGCCTTTCGGCGGCCTGGACCCGGTGAACACCAAGCTCTTGAAAGACGTCATGCTGGAGATGAAAGGAAAAGGACGGACCATTGTCTTTTCCACACACCGCATGGAACAGGTCGAGATGATCTGTGACAACATCTGTCTCATCAATAAGGCTGAAAGGGTCCTGGAGGGGAACCTGAGCCAGATCAAGAAGCAGTACGGAAAGAATACCATTGTTCTGGATTACGAAGGAGATGCCAGTTTTATCCACAGCTTCCCTGAAGTCGAAAAAATCGATGATTACGGCAAATTCATGGAGATCAAGCTAAAAGAGAGGTCCGATACCCAGGCCCTCCTCCAGAACCTGGTGGGGAAGATCAGTATCAACAAGTATGAGGTCAAAGAGCCGTCGTTGAACGCCATTTTCATCGAGAAAGTGGGTGGAAAGGGAGTCAAAGATGAGAAAGATACTGTCAGTCATTAAGAGAGAATACATCCAGATCGTCAGGACAAAAGGATTTATAATCGGGACCGTTCTGGGTCCTGTTCTTATGGCCGGCATGGTAGTCGTCCCGATATTGGTCGCCTCAATGACTGTGGAAAAGCAGGAGACCATCGGAGTCGTCGATCTGAGCCAGGAGATCTTTCTGGACCTGGATAAAAAGCTGGGCGAAAAGGAGTACAGGCTCAAGGATGGGTTCCGCCGGTATATCCTGAAGAAATTCGAGCGTTCAGCGGGAAGCAGTGTCGACGAGTTGAAAAAGGACCTCAACGCGAAGGTTTTGAACAGAGAGCTCGCCGCCTATATCCTCATACCCGAGCATGTATTAGGAGATGAGGCAGCGGTCTCCGTGGTTCAAGAAGCAGGCTCAAGAGACAACGATATCGAGTATGTCTCCCAGCACACCACTGATTACGAGAAGCTGGGGAGTCTCAACAGTGCTTTGAACAGCGTCATCATCGAGAAAAGGCTGAAAAAGGAAGGACTGGACCCGGAGAAGATCTCCCAGTTCATCCAGCGGGTGAGACTCAGGCCCATAAAAGTGACCAAGAAGGGAGAGGAAGAGGATACGATGGGGACCTTCTGGGTCTCCTACTTTTTAGCGCTGATCATCTATATGGCTATTTTCATCTACGGGTCGGTGATCATGAGAGGCGTGATCGAGGAGAAGAGCTCGAGAGTCATAGAAGTGATCCTTTCTTCCATGAGGCCTTTTCAGCTCATGCTGGGCAAGATCCTGGGGATAGGCGCTGTGGGCCTTACTCAATTTTCCATCTGGGCCGTCTTCGGACTGGCGGCCACTTCATACAGCAAGTCATTCATCCCGGCCGGAGCAGAGATCAGCCTGGTGAGTATCCCGACTCATGTCTTCATCTATTTTGTGGTCTTCTTCATCCTGGGCTACTTTCTCTATGCTACTTTTTACGCTGCGGTGGGCTCCATGGTCAATTCAGAGAAGGAGGCCCAGCAGCTGGTGATGCCCATCACTATGTTCTTGATCCTTCCCCTGCTGCTCCTTATTTTCGTCATTCGAAGCCCGGACAGCGCCCTTTCCGTGTTTCTGTCGTTGTTCCCGTTATTCGCTCCGATCATCATGATGCTCCGAATTTCCGTGCTGCTTCCTCCGTTCGTCCAGATCGGAGCCTCCATCGTGCTTCTCATCCTGACCGTCTTGCTGATGACCTGGCTTGCGGCCAAGATCTACCGGGTGGGAGTGTTGATGTACGGTAAGCCTCCGAAATTCGCAGAGATCGTCCGCTGGATCCGGTATAAATAGTCAAGAGGATCGCATCTCAACATTCGACATTCATTCCCAATTTTAAATAAAGGTCAACTTCTTCATTTTTTGGGAAGCTTTGCCTGCCTTAATAAATTGTCTTGGCTTGATTAAAAATTATTTTGATATGGGGTATACTTAGGGCAGCACGGACGCCATAAGCTTTTCCCAAGGAAGGAGGATTTCTTTAGGCGTAAAACATCCAGATATAATTATTTTTGGAGTGAACCTTTTGAAAAATCTTTCCGTACTAAACTGTGAAGTTTTCATCATGAGGTTAAAAATGAATAGCTTGAAGAGAAGGTCACGAGTCGTGCTTATCATCCTGGCACCGCTTTTTTTCTACGCCTGTTTTGGCCTGCAGATCTATCAAGACGTGAAGGATCCGGATTCCTATTTTGAAGAAGCCTACAGTTTGATCGATCAGATCCACAAGCACTATCCGAACAGGGAAGGGATACCCAGTCACATCCATTTTCTGGTCTATGATGCCTCAGACCGTCAGCTCATCAAACTGGAACTTCCCCTTTCCTTGGTCCAAGACTGCATGGATATTGGATTGGAAGCGGCGGAAAATGACTGCGGGTTCGATATTAAAAGCCGGTATGATATTGACTGGAGCGGAGTCAAGGATCTGCGTCAGTTCGGCATGGGCCTTCTGGTCGAAGTCGATGAAGAGGACGGGAAGATACTGATTTGGCTCGACTAGCAAGAACTACCGTTTTTACAGAAAAATTGACAGAATCTAAAAAACTCGAAAACGACTCTTTGTATGAGGATATCTATGCGCTTATCGAGAAGATCAAAGAAGGAGACAGAGAAGCGTTCATGACCCTAACCAGCTTTTACCAGAAAAAAGTATTCCTGCTGGCGTATTCATTTTTCCGCAACAGGGAAGATGCGCTGGACATCGTCCAGGAGACTTTTTTGAGGCTGTACCAGAAGATCACTCTATTCCGGAGAGGGGAGAACTTTCAGAATTGGCTCCTGCAGATCGCCAAGAACCTGTGCATCGACCTTTACCGAAAAGATTATGGAAAGAATAAGGAGCTTCAGAGCGGGACGCCGGTTGAAGAGATGAATATATCCTCTCAGGACAGCCCGGATCCCTACGCGTCCTCAGATTTGAAGAGGATTTTTTCAGCATGTATAAAAAAGCTGGCGGAGAGACAGAGAATGATATTCGTGATGAAACACTACAACCAGCTCAAATATAAAGAAATAGCACAGATTTTGGGTATTTCCTTAGGAACAGTGAAATCCCTTCATTTCAAGGCTGTTCAAAATTTGAGGGGCCTGGCGGCCCCGTATCTAGGGAGACAGCTATGATGAATTGCAAAAAGATACAGAAAGATCTGGTGGCTTTCCTTTGCGGAGAGCTTCCGGAAAACGAACAGGAGTTTTTCCAGACTCACCTCGATGGATGTCCCCGCTGCCAAGCAGAATGGGAAGAACTGAAGAAGATCAGCGAGGCCGCGGAGGTGTTGAGAGAGGATGCAGGCGAAGCCATGTCCTCTGTGGACTGGGAAGCTCTGCCTTCTCAGATTGCGGAGAACGTATTCAAAAAGGGACCACAATCCCGACGCCAAACCTGGCTGGCCAAGGTTTCAGGATTTCTTGTCCAGCCCAGGTTAAGGCCTGTCTATGCCGCGCTCCTCATCGGCGTTGTTTTAGGCGGGCTGTTGACTTTTATGGTTTTCAGAGCTCCACAGTCGGGGCCCATAGCGGAGAGAGAGTTCTTTGCTCCTCAGGATTTCCTGGAGAACGTGGAGCTGGAGATGGCCCGGCGGGATACCCTGGATTATCTGGAGAAAAGCCAGTACTTGCTTCTGGACTTTATCCAGGCCCCTTCTGAAAAATTAAAGGATTACTGGCAGAGCGAGTTTGCCGCTGAACAGGCCCGGGACCTGCTGGCAAAAAAAAGGTACATCAATCCCCAGCTGGACAAATTCAGACTGGCCAAGGCCAAATCCATCTGCGACCAGATCGAATTCCTCTTCTACGAGCTCACCCAGATCAGCGTCCAGCTCTCAGCAGAAGAGGTCGAAAAACTCCAGAAAATAATCGAAGAAAGACAGATCATATTAAAAATAAACTTATTAAAGAAAGAACTGGAGCAACACAATGAGATATAAAATGAAAATATCGATCTTATACATCGGAGTCCTCCTTCTCGCCTCATTCCTCCTCCAGGGCTACGCTCAGGCGCAGCCGGATGAGAAGCTTTTCCAGGAAGCCAAAATATTGATCTTCGACAAGGAATGGAAAAAGGCTCAGGAAAAGCTGGAAGAGCTGATCGAGGAATACCCGGACAGCCCCTGGATCTCACAGGCTGTCTTCTACAGAGCCAAATGCTTGAAGGAGCGAGGGGACAGAGAGATGGAGGCCTTGAAAGCCTATCAGGGCTACATCAAGCGGAAAGACCGGAGCAGAAGTCTCACCGAAGACGCTGAGACTGAAATCATTGACCTGGCCTTTGAGCTCTACCAGAAAGGGAGAAGATCTTATCTTTCCGAGATAGAAAACAGGCTTTCCAGTTCGAGCAGGGTGGTGAAATATTTTGCCGCCATCCGACTCAGTCAGGTGGAGGATAAGAGGACCGCCTCTAAAGCTGTTCCCATCCTCAAAGAAATCATAGAGAAGGAAAGGGATGATGACCTCAGAGACAGGGCCAAGATCGCCCTGCTGCGGATCGACCCTGATGCCCTGAAGGATGTTGAAGACCAGAGGCGTGATACAAAAGCTTTGATAGTGAACATAAGAGTCTGGAAACACGGAAAGCTGACGCTGAAAATCAACATTCCCTGGGCTCTGTTTGACCTTTTTCTGGGATCGATTTCTGACGAAGAGAAAAACCTGATGAGACGGGAAGGTTACGATATCGGCAGGTTGAGGAAAGAGCTCATGGAGATCGGAGAGATTATTACCATAGAGGATCCTGAAGAGGGAACCGTCATTAAAATATGGATAGATTAAAAAGAACAGGAGGCTTACGATGAAAAAAATAGTTGTTTTGGTTTTAATTCTGTTTGTGTTCGTCATACTGCTGCCGAGTCTTCTTCTTGCTGATAGCAAGGATGACATCCAGGCCATCAAGAAGGCTGTGAAGGAAAACCCGGATTACAAGGCCGGGCAGGAAGTGAAGTGGTTCAAGGTACTGATCACGGATAACGACACGGGAAAGGCCAAGGTCAAGGTCACCCTGCCGATCGCCGTGGTTGAAGCCGTACTCGAATGCTCGCACAACAAGCACATGAGGATTCAC
>SMTZ1_10004571_pt1 | contig 13897 bp, 12 predicted proteins | sample DeeMarSWOR136_30_FD_25667 | JGI IMG/M metagenome (IMG submission 25667) | reverse complement strand
CATCGATATTCAATAAATAAGACTAACCAGCGGAACCTGGTGTAAAGAGCCAATCGAGTATTCCTAGATGGGCTAAAATTACGATACCTATTAATAAGGCGGACATCAGAATTGTGCTAATTGGCCCAATCTTTATACCAATTGAACTATCTTCAAAAAATCTCATTAGACCCGCCCCACCCATAGGCATAGGAGAACTTCCACTTCTTCTTCTTTTGCGTCTCGATTGTCTTTGACGTCCTGACATTATAGAAATTTCGAAATATATAATTCAAAATAATATATAAATAATAAAACACTAAAATTTTAAAACCTTCTCAATGCGCAAGAATAAAAATTTAATAAATTTTTATTTATTGTTTTAATTATTTTATGTTAATTGAAGAAAGTTAAGATATTTTATGTTTAGGAAAAAAATAACGTTATTTATTTTCACTGGAATAATTTTAATGATTATTACTTTTTCATTAACTCCTTTCTCATCAAACGTTAATTATGAACAAATTAATGATTTAAATAATAAAGAACACCCAAAAATTGCAGCAAGTTTAGAGGGGGCAGATAATATATTAATTACTAAAATTAATCGAGAGGCAGAATTAAATGGATTTGGATTAGTAAATATTGAAGATGAGATCAAAATTAAAAATATGAATGATAATCCGATTACAGCTATTTTTATAGGTATACCAATAACTCAATCTGATAATTTAGTATTTTTTGAAGCAAGAGGAGAAGGTGGAAATACTTTATCTATTGAACAAGATGGGATGGTAATGAAAAATTTTGAAATGATTGCAATATATTTCGATTCACCATTACGACCTCAAGAAGAAATACAGATAGAAATCCTACATTCATATAAAGATATGCTACTTTACAGTGAAGAAGCAACTATAACACAGCAAATAAACTTTACTGGTTATGTATACCCTCTTATGCCTTATAGAGCCCAGGGTAGTATTAAAGCGGTATATGAAATACCTAATACTGCTCTAGTAACTTCTAAGCCAGATTGGGGTACGGAAGACCCCGGAGACGATACAATTACTTTTAATTTTGATGCTTTCTCTCCCAGTCAAGATCATCTTGATCCATTTTTAGATAATTTAGATGGTGGGGAGCAAATTGAAATTCTTTTATCTGATGATGAGGTGACAAAATTAGAATTTAATGAAATATCAAGAGAAGTCTATATTTCTCCTTGGGGAATAATTAAAATAACCGAAGATTATGAGATAAGAAATAAAGGAGCAATAGACTTTAATGAATTACAATTTGAAATTCCAGGGCCTGCTAAAGATATAAAAGTTTTTGATGATTTAGGTGAGATATTAGGAGTTACCATAGATCCTGAGGAAAACTATTATAATTTAACATATAAAGATTTGTTTATTGATTTATCAGAAAATCGGGTTGACATCACTCCTGGTTCAAAATTCAAATTCACCATTCAATACTTTTTACCTTTTGAAAAATATTATTCATTAAATTGGTTTCAAATATCAATTAAAATCGATTTATTAACCTCAATTTATGATTACTTGGGAAAAGATCAAACAATTAAAGTTATAATTGAGGGTTGTTTAACCCTAGATTATGTATCTGAACCCCCAGTTGCTATAGAACTCTCTCAAAACTCTCTAATATTAGTTTACGAATCTGATTATGTTGTTCCATTTGAGGATAAAGAAATTCAATTTACATATACAGTTAATTATTTAGATATGAGTCTAAGACCAATTGTATTTTTTATTCTTATCTCACTATTTTCATCAGTATATGTATTTTTTGTGAAAACAAGGAAAGAACCTATTGCTTATGCTGCTTTTAGAAAAGATTTACTTCCAATTAACGAAATACGTGAATTTTGTTCATTATATGACGAAAAAAATTCACTTCTTATAGAGATTAGACAAGCAGAAGAAGATGTTAAGAGAAAAAAGATAATCAAAAAGAAATATAGAAATATTTTAGATAAAAATATAAAAAAAATTGAAGAAATTGAAAAAGAGATTATTCCTTTTAGCAAAATTATAAGAGAAGTAAATGCCACTTTTGAAAATTTAATAAGCAAAATAGAAGTACTTGAAGCTGAACGTTTAAGTGTTAACGATAGTTTAAATCTTTTAGACGCTAGATATAGAAGAGGGCGACTTCCCTCTAGAAAAGCTTACCTTAATTTAACTGAAAATTTTTTAAGCAGAAGAAAAAAAATAGACAGAAGTATTGATAGAAATATACAACAATTAAGGAGTTATCTTTTATAATATTATAAAATTATTTTAATTTAATCTCTTAATAATTATGGAGATTATTATGAAACCTTGGTTATTTGATATTCTTGCTTGTCCGATTGATAAACATTTTCCTTTAAAATTGTTTATTTTCACATATGAAAATAAACCAGAGGAATTCGAATCATTTCTTACTATTTATGAAAAAAGAGATATCGAACAGATTAAAAAGGAAGATATTATTAAAATTGTTAAGAAAGATCCAAACCTATACCTAAAAGATAATGTTATTATTGAAAAAAATACACTTGAAGTGTATCTTGACCTTATAATATCAAGTCTTAATGAATTGATAAATATAATGGATAAATCTCCTTATGATATTAGTAAAAAATGTCTTGATATCGCAAAAACAGATATTAAGCAGCGAATATTAGAATTTTCTAAAAATCCAAAAAAGGAAAAAATTGAGGAAATTTTACCTGAACTCTATTTCATAAATAAGCTTAAAATTGAATCTGAAATCAAATCGGGAATTTTATTTTGTGAAAACTGTCATCGTTGGTTTCCCATAATAGAAACGATACCACAAATGCTCCCTGATGAATATAGAGATGAGCAAAAAGAGATTGAATTCCTAAAAACCAATAAAAATTTATTAGATGTTGAATTTTTCAACCAAGATCTGAAACCTTTTAATATTTAAAATTATTAAAGCCCGGTGGTGTAGTGGCCAAGCATTTGGGGCTTTGAACCCCGCGACTATATGTCTCAATACGAGACGTATCGCAAACACGGTTCGAATCCGTGCCGGGCTATTTTATTTTTTTATTTCATAATTTTATGTATGAATTAATTCGATAATTAAAAAATAAAAGGTTTTTATGAAACAAATATTTAAAATTTTCAAACCATTGATAAAAAGATTTTAGTCAAACAAATCAAGAAAAGTACGAAAAATGTTTCGAATATCCGAAATGAATTGGGGAATATTAGAAATTTTCTACATAACAATAGTGTTTGCTGCCGGGTTTATGGTAACGTTGCTGATTATTCCCTATTTGATAAATATAATGAAAAAAAAAGGATATGTTGGATATGATATCCATAAAAATAAGAAACCGGAGGTAGCAGAATCCGGCGGCATTTGTATGGTTATCGGGGTAATTATCTCATCGGTCTTACTGATGGTCTTATTCCCGAAATTTTTTAACGAGATCTTAATTTTTACCCTAACCGTTATTTTAGCAGGGATTATTGGTCTAATAGATGATAGAATAAAATTAAGATCAAGATATAAAATCGGATTAACAATTTTCACCGGAAGTGTTATTTTTTTTGCTAATTATTTCGGTTTTATTAATATCTCGTCTCCTGTTATTCCTATTCTCGGAGCAACAAGATTAACTATACTATATCCATTATTAATTCCGATCATAGTTGCGGTCTTTGCTAATACCGTAAACATGCTAGAAGGGTATAATGGTGAAGGTAGTGGGACATGTTTAATAGCCGTTTTTTTTATATTAATATGTGCGATAATATGGGATTCGGCAGAAGCATTATTCTTCTCTATAATTGCGATGGCAGTAATTATTCCGTTCTTTTTATATAATAAATATCCCGCAAAAATCTTCCCAGGAGATGTTGGTACGTTAAGTATGGGTGCTATGCTTGCTTGTATAGCATTATTCGGATCTATTGAAGCTGCCGTGTTTTGTGCACTTCTAATTCATGTATTTAATAGTTTTTATGTTATTAGCTCTGTAAAAGGTTTTATTGAAAGCGCTGAAATTAGAGAGACTAAACCCGATGTTATTTTATTAGAAAATGATTTAATTAAGGCATCTGATCAAAGAGGTGCTGCCTTAACATTACCCAGATTAATTCTTGTGAAGGGACCCTTAAAAGAGCCAGAATTAGTTAAGAACTTTTATGTGATTTCGATTATATGCGGATTTTTTTCAATAATTGCAGTTCTATTAATGCGAATGACATCAGGTAATCTTGATCTTATTATGCTAGTTATTATTATATGCATTCTTATAATCCCTACCTCTTTTTTGCTCTATAAATTTCCAAGAATTAGAGGAATCATCTTTTTAATGATCATACTATTAATTGCAAGTATGGCTTTTTTAGTATTAATTGATTTATTTATTATGCCGTTAAAATATCCGGACTTTAATTTATTAATTGTAAGAGTACCTGTAAATATCGCCTTTTCATTTTTACTCTATTTTCCAATGCTATTATTTTGGTACTATATAACAATTAAATATTTCTGGGCTCAAATTAATAAGCTAAAAGATCTTGAAGAAATAGAATAGTAAAAACTAATTTTTAAACCAAACAAGTTGACATTTTATAAATTAATTATCATTTACTTAATAAACATAATAATTTGCGTTATATTGAATAATTTTAGCATATTTTTATAGGTTTAAATTAATATTTTAAAATTTATAGCAATAAATTAAGTTCTAAAGGTATTTTCATTGAAAAAGGTAGCAAGGTATTTACTTTTAATTTTTTATATTTTTGGTTCAGTTTTTACATTTTACTTGGTTGGATTTATATTGTTTCAACCCGTTTGGTCTGAAATTTTTATTGATTGGAGTTTCTATGTTGTAATTTTTCTTTATTTTATTACAATTCAAGAATTCGTGCACTGGGCAAAGATAGGGCGCCGTAGCGAAATGAGTGACCTTATCGCAATCGCATTTTTCTTCATTCTAATTTTTTTCTTTACGAAAGACCTCTTAACATCATTAATGGGTGCTTTTAGTATATATTTATGGTTTGGAATATTTGAGTTGAAAGATTATCCAATCCTAAATAAAATTCTTGTAATATCTTTAGTAACTTACAATGTGATATTTATAGCCGGAATATTTTCTGCGTATTTAAATAATCCATTTTATCTTAACACCGCATTTGCTTTTTCATTTTGGATTATTCTTGGCTTAGGGTTCATATTATTTGGAAGAAAATATATTATAGTTTGGAGGTTCATGAGTCCGGCATATCTAGTGTTATTTTTATATATAATCGCATGGTTAGCAGTAATTTTTATTAACCAATATACTCCTATCGATTTTAATGTCCATACTCCTTTTGGTCCATTTGAAGTCCAATTGATATATCCAGTCTTAATTATAGTTAATTGGATAGTATATTTCGTTTCTGGCCCAATTCTTGATAAATTATTAGGAATTAAAAGAGTCGAAGATGAAGAATTATTAAATTTAGTTGAAAATGTTAAAAAAGATATTGGTATTAAAGGAAAAGTTAAGGTCGGTTATGGTAAATATCCAATTTTAAATGCATTAGCTTATGGATCTTTTTTTGATAAAAGAATTGCTATTATTGCAGAATCAAAAGATCAGATACCTGAAGATGAGTTGAGAGGAATAGTAGCACATGAATTAGCCCATACAAAAGGCAATCATACTCTTATATTAACTTTTATCGCAACTCTAGATTTGGTTATTCGAATGATTTTAGATTTACCTGCAACGTATTATGATTATACTTTTGGTGATCCAAAAATTCCAATGATATATTTTATCTTTCTTAATATTATGATCTATATGGTCATTTATATACTTATAAGAGTCCTGGAAGGAAGAGCTGATTTATATTCAAAAAAATCTGGATATGGTAAAGAACTTGCCAAAGCCCTTTATAATTTGGAAAGCTTTTATGCAACAGGTCGCGAATTTGGACTAAATACAATGTTATTATGTGATGAAAAAATAACAAGGGATAACCAAATGTTAGATTATATTAAAACGGCAGAATATTTATACCGCTCTATGATTAAACCTTCCAGGGGATCACTTTTAGCTAATTTTATGAATTCTCATCCACCATCCTATTTTAGAATTGCTGCAATTTTAAGTGATCAATTAAAACCTGGTAAAGAAGCATTGCTTCCATTTTTATGTCTTAAAAGATCAAAACAAATTAAATATGCAATGAAATTTGAACAGGCACGTAAGGCCTTTAAGATTATAGCCAATGAAAAATTTAAAGAATTTTTTGATGTTGATGATATATCAACAATTTTCGAATCGCTTGAAAGAAAAGTATTATATAAATATGATCTCAACAATGAATTTATATTTAAAAATTTAATTACAGAGGAGCTTATTATCGGCAGAATAGATGATATTCAATTTCTTGATGATGTATGTGATTCTGATCAATACATTATTACAAATTTAAAAACAAATCAAAAAGAATATCTTAATGCTTCTATGTATAGTAAAATGAGCATAAAATTTGACGAAACTTATTATTTTAAAAACAGACCTTTTATCTTAAATGACATTAGTTTGAGTAAAGATAAAAAAGATGGAAACTATATTTTTCTTGTTGAGGATCAAACATACGTTAAATCGATTAAAAAAACAAGATTGCCTAATTCGGACGATATTATAAAGAATTTTGAAGATCAAGATATATTTCTTAAATTAAAAGGTAAATTAAGAGTATTTAAATGCATTAAAGTAAAATCTGCGAATATTTTAGATGATTATGAAATAGAACTAAAAGATTCTAAAGATGAAAAAAGTATTAAATATTGCCTAAAAGATTTAATAATCCGACCGAAAACGATTTATCTCTCAATTAGTACCAATTTAGATTATCGGAATTCTGAAGTTGAATTGATTAATTGGATGATAAGAACCCAGATTATTTCGAATATTTATCTTAAGAAGCCCGTAAATAATTTAGAAATAGGTTATATTCAACGGGTAAAAGTTGATAAAAATACGTCAAACATAAATTCAATAAATGAAGAACTTGAGCCCAGCAATACTATCATTGTTAAAAATATATTTGGCAAAGAAAAAAGAATTGAATATAACTCATTAGAATTAATAACTTTTGAATATAATACTGCTATGATGCAATTAAAATCTGAAACTAGTATGTTTAGTAGACTGGGATACAAAATTTTGCACAAATTTAAACCAAAAAGCATTTTTTACGTTAATAAACTTTAATTTACATGCGTTTTTTAGAAATTTATCATGTCTAATAGAATTAAAAATATATCTAACCTATTGCGTGTCAGACAATATTATAAAAATACTTTAATTTTCTGGGGAGCTTTCTTTAGTGAAAGTTTACTAGATTTCTCTCTTTACCCTATTCTCTTTTTAGGATTTATCTTATTATGTTGTGCTTCATCTATTAATTATATTATAAATGATATAAGGGATATTGAGAAGGATAAAAGGCATCCTGAAAAAATGAAAAATAGGCCTCTTGCTTCTGGAGAAATTTCAATAACATTTGCTATAATAATACTAATTTTGTTAACAGGAATAATCGGTTTTTCACTTCTATTTATTATATCCAACTGGAATTTTGCTATAATGATATTGTTAGTAATAATAACTGGACAATTATATAATCATGTCCTTAAAAAATATGCCTTTATTGATATTTTATGTTTATCAATAATATATTTATGGCGAGCCTTAGCAGGCTGTTTTTTAATTGATGTTTTTATCTCACCTTGGTTATTCTTGGCAATATTTGAAATAGCTCTTTTTCTGGTTATCGCTAAAAGAAAGGGAGATCTAATGTTATTGAGCTCCATAGGTGAAGAAAATGCTATTGCTCATAAGAAAAGCTATGACCAATATTCACTTAACTTACTAGAACAATTTCATGCAATAATAGCTGGTTCACTTTTTATAACTTATTCTCTTTATCTTATTATTCATTTTAATTTGTTTGCTGCAGAAAAAGTTAATTTACATGAATATTTAGCAATCTTAACAATACCATTAATATTATATGTAATTTTTAGATATATGTATTTAACATCAGCTAAACCTGAAATTGCTCGAAATACTGAGAAAGCATTTCTCGATAAAGGTATGATTATTGCTGGGAGTTGTTTTGTAGGTATTCTCTCTTATTCTTTCTATTTTGATGAATTTATTCACTTAATTAACAATTTTTTCTAAGGTAAACCTTATTGAATACTATTAAATTGGACCTACATATTCATACTATTTATTCTGGAGATTCATCTATCACTCCCGAATTTGCTATAAAATTTGCTAAAATTAAGAAATTGGATGGTTTTGCCATAACGGATCATAATACGTTAAAAGCTTATAACACTTTGAAAAAAAAAAATCACAATAACGAGTTAATCATTATCCCGGGCATGGAAATTAAAACTCATATTGGAGAAATCATTGCTATTTTTATTAATGAAGAGATTAATACTAATGACAATAATTTTTTTGCCATAGTTGAAAAAATAAAAGAAGATAATGGGTTAGTTATTGTCCCTCATCTATTTGATTTTTTAAGAGATAATCGTCTAAAAATTAATTTATTATCAGACAATACCATCAAAAATTGTATAGATGGAATAGAAATAATTAACTCTAGAATTATTTTTAAAAAATGCGTCAATAAAGCACGAAAATTTAATATAAAGCACCAACTTTTTGAAACTGGTGGCTCTGATGCTCATTCAAGTGAGGAAATTGGAAATGGTTATACAATTATTAATGATGTGGACGATTCTCTTGAAAGTATTAGAAAAAGTTTATTAGCAAATAAATCAAAGAGCATGGGAGTGCTTTCAAGTCCTATTGTGCATGCCAAAACCGTTTTCAATAAATTAAAAAAGGGATTCTACTTTTAAATGCATGATAATGTCAGATAAACCTCAAATATTCCTCACAAAAACATCACCAGATACCGTTCTAGATGACTATTCCAAATTGATGCATCTTGCTCAATATCAAAAAAGATTCCCTAAAGATCTCAAAACCATAATTAAACTCAACCTGAGCTGGTCGAAATTTTATCCCGCTTGTTCAAGTCCACCTTGGCAGGTCGAAGGGGTTCTAAAGACTATGATTGATGATGGGTATGATTCTAAGAAACTTTTCACAGCTGAAAATCGCACTGTCGTAACTAATATTAGCAAGGGAATTCATTTTAATCGCTGGGCCCATCTAATTCACAAATACGGCGTTTGGTTTGTTCCCTTAACTAAAATTCCATTCATTCCATATGATGACGAATTACGTTCAAAATTTGAAACATTAAAAGATAAAGAATTACACGTATTAGATTCCAAGATATTTCCCAACGGATTTCGTATTCCAGGCTTTTATTTAGGCAAGCCAATTATTCATACACCCACCATTAAGACCCATGGTCATACTGGCGCTGTCGGAGGCTCTTTAAAACAGACTAATGAAGCATTAAAGAATGGAGGGATTACTTGCGCCATGAAAAATGCCTTTGGTGGACTTTTAACTAAAAGACGCCATTTTAGTCATCAATATATGAGCGAGGTGCTCGTAGACCTTCTTATAATACAGAAACAGATACACCCCGAAATTATGGCGGTCGTGGATGGAACTGTTTGTGGAGATGGTGCAGGACCGAGGACCATGATACCTCGCATAAAAAATTATCTGCTCGCTGGTTACGACCAAGTTGCTGTTGATGCAGTTGTTGCTAAGATGATGGGATTTGACCCTTTGACTCTTCCCGCTATAAAAATTGCCCATGAAGAAGGTTTAGGGTGCGGCGATTTTGATCAAATTGAGATTATCGGAGAGGATGTGTCCAAAATAAACTGGAAATTCGATGTAAAGCGCAGTTTGGTCATTTGGGGTGATCAGATGGTAAGAAAAGGGAAATTATCTTTTTTACATCCATTAATGCATAACAAGCTCTTTATGGCTTTACCCATTTTGGGCTCACTGGTATATCATGATATGTTCTGGTATCCAACAATCGGTAAAAAAAGACTAAAGGCTTTTAAGAAAACTAAGTGGGGCCAAAAATTTGAGAATTATCAGGAGATTTCTCCAAATATTTTGAATAAATACCATTGAAATTATTTAGAAGTAAAAAAAATAATGTTGTCACAAAAAATACTCTGATAAATAGATAGAATAATAAAAATCCTATGTTTAATGAAGAATAATGATTAGTGGAATTCGAAATACTTATGAAACATACGGAATTGACGGCGGAATATCTAAATATATTCAAGAAATAAATAATCTTGGATATAAAACAATTATGTCTTGTTCTGGAATGAAGAGAGATCACTATGAAAACTACAAATGTCCTTTTATCTGTTTTGAAAGACCAAATTTATCAAATAATGACTTAATTAAATATCTGGAGTTTATTGGAGACTGTCTTTTTAACTCAAACTGGTTTGTCGAATATTTTCCTCGATATATTGTCGGTTATTTGCCATGGGGTTTAAATGATGTTATTATAGAGAAACGTTTCCAAAAATTTGTTAACAACTTAAAGATGAGAGATTTTTTTAAATATTCCTACTAAAATTAGGTTTATTTCTTTTTTAAGTTAAAATGAGTCTTTATTTTAAAGAAACTGAGATTCCACACTTCAATTTTATATAATTAATTTGATTTTTTCCTTATAATCGAAATCAGAGCTTTTTCTTCCGAGTTTAAAATGTATGAGAAATTCTATTGAACCTCCTTTGCCTAAAATTGGTGATTTCATTATACCACATGGAAAAAATTCGTTATTAATAGACCAAGAAGTAAAGTTTAATAAAATTTCCTTGAGCTGTTGAGGATCCTGAATGATTTGGAAATTTTTCTCTTTTTTAAACGTGGCTTCAAAAATAGGTTTTATTAATGTAATGATATCACCAGTCGGTTTAATATAATTTTTAATATTTGGAAGTACTTCTCTCAATGAGGTAAATGTGACATCAATGCTGCAAAAATCTACTTTCTCATCTAATTCTTTTAGTAAGCGAGCATCGATACCTAATAATGGAATCACTTGAGCTTTCATTTTTTCACATCTCAAAGAGGGATGGAGAAGATCAGTAGCAGTATCAATTGCATATACTCTTAAAGCTCCATGTTTCAAAAGACAATCTGTAAAACCTCCAACTGAACTCCCAATGTCTGCGCATACTTTTTTCTTTACTGAAATCGAAAATTCTTCTAATGCTGCTTCTAATTTAAGACCTCCTTTGCCAACATAAGGAAATTGGGCTTTCAGCTGAATTTGGCAAGTATTATCAATTCTTTTTCCAGGTTTTCTAACCTCAACACCATTTACAAGTGCAAAACCATTACGGATTAGCCATTGCGCTTTTGTCCTACTTTCTACAAGACGTCTTTCAACTAATAAAATATCAATTCTCTCTTTCATTTCCAAATTTTAATAGCTTTCCTAAATTTAAAGCAGATTCTATTTTACCAATTTTGATATATTTTCTCTGCTCTAATTTAATTGCAATAATTAAACTTAATATACCAATTCCAGCCTTTAAAGATGCTTTTGGTCCCAATTTTTTATATGTGAATCTAAGGAGCAGAGTAAATAAGAACATTGTAATCACTATTGGAATCCAGATTGTAATTGCATTTAAACTTTGGTAAAAAAGAAAATATAGAACATTATGGACTAAAAAGATGGTAAAGGAATAATAAGAATAGTAATGGAAGAAGTTATAATTCTTTTTTGTTTTAATGAGCTCAAATTCTTCAACCCAGATAATTACAGAAACTATTATACAAATAATTCCTATCCCATAAACAATAGCCGAAAAGGATGAGTAAGTGAAAAAACTTGGAAATTGGAATAGGATAGCAAACACACTTAAACAGATCCCTACTATAAAAGAGGGATAGATAAATTTATATTTAAAAGCGTAATTTCTTTCATCTTGCTCTTCGATTAAGTTAATTTCATAGAGATAATCTCCAGCAACAGTTCCCATTAAAAAAAATACGAAAAATGGGATGATCGGATATAAATCTAAGGGATTAAACAATATATGGTATAAAATTCCATAAAAATTGTTATATTGCCCTTGGTATGGCCTAAGGAGCTCTAATATAATAAAATTAACTATCAAGATAAAACATCCAAAAATTATCCTAAAAATTTTTGAAGTTTTTAAAAAAGGCCAAGCCATTAAAAGTGAAAAACCTATTGTTTGTAAAACGAACCATGCCCATATCCAGGTAAGATCGTTTATCGCTATAGCAATGGGGATATTGTAGAGAAATGCTATAATTAAAAGTAATAGGGCTCTAAGTAAATATCCATTTCTAACCATGGTCATACTAAAATCATCTGATTCATTAACCATTATTATACTTTTCTTATAAGCAAATATACCGCTTATACCTGAAAGAAACAAGAATCCCCCAGCAGCAATGGGTCCGAGAGCGTAATAAATAAATAAATAAAGCCAATAGTCTTCAGGAACTAACCACCAATTGAGAATATGCCCAAAAACCATGCCAAAGACGGCAACCCCTCTAGCTACATCTATAGATTTATACCTTTTCATCTACATTCTTTTAAATATTTAATGCTAATTAAAAAATCTCTATATTTATATTACATCTCATTTTTTTTATTTAATACTTTTCGTTTATCAATTATTTTTGCTCTTTTAGTTCGTAAATTAAAACGTTAGTTAAAGATTTTATAACTTCATGGGATTTAAATCGTTTCCTAAAAAAATAGTATGATATGATGAGTTCAATAGAAGTAAAGTCATTTTTAACTCAGAAAGTAAAAATCAAGAAGAAATATACTATGAATGAATTTTATTTATATCATTTATTTTTAAAAATCACAAATGTTCATCCTGATAATGTAATTTTAGTGCCTCCTTACGTTTTCTTTTTTGCTAAGAGTGAAAATTATTATAAAGGGAAAAGAAAGCTAAACACAATAAGAAAGAAATTACCAAACAAAAAAGTAATGATTGTTAAATCCGAACCTACACTTATTAGATTACTATTTAGTCTTTTTCCGGATACATATATTCATGATATCCTTCTAGATATTAAAGAAAATGGTGGGAAACAAATTACAATTTTATTTTATTTTTATGAAGACAGAGCCATTGCGATTGGAAGAAAGGGTGCATACATCAAAACTATTAATTGGATTTTTAACGAGCATATTTACTTAGAAAACAATTCTAACTCGATGGAAATAAGATGTCATGTTATGAATTAATCTATTTAATCCATTAAATCCTGTTAGATATTAAAGGGTTTCTAAAATCCTAAATTTTACTCCTTAAATATATTATTTTTACTAATTTGTAGTTCTTTTATTATTTGAGATGATTTACTAAGAGAGAGCTCTCCATTTAAAACCTGTGTCGCTATATCTGCTATTTCTTCTAAAAATACTGACTTTTTATCCAATTTCTTTAATTTATCTTTTTTAAAAACTTCTTTTTTTGGTGATTTTGATTTTATTTGATTAAAAATTAAGTGATAATTACTTTTATTAACTTCAATACCATCTCTTAATGCTAATACTAACGCAGAAACCTCATCTTTAGAGATCTTTTTTTCCTTATCCTTGCTGTAAATTTTAATTTTTGACGATTTGAACTCATCAATCAATAAAATTTTTATATTTTTTTCATTACTAAATATTCTAGATATTATATCAACTAAATCTCGAGTAAGCGAAAGAACTCCTCTTCCAAATTTAAAAATCAACTTCATTGGATCTGGATTATTTTTTTTGAAATATTGAGTGTAGTTTTTAATTTTCTTAATTAAATCTCTTGTTTCAAAACAACAGTAGGACATTAAATAATAATCATCCAAAAAAACAACTAA
>SMTZ1_10004570_pt1 | contig 13897 bp, 13 predicted proteins | sample DeeMarSWOR136_30_FD_25667 | JGI IMG/M metagenome (IMG submission 25667) | reverse complement strand
CTTATGGATATCTTGTAGCCATTAGGAGGGCAGAAGGTCTTGAATGGTCTAAAAGGGTTCCCCATCTTTTAACACTCCTACTTCTAGGATTTGCTCTTAGTGTTTCTAACACAGTTGCAGTGATTCAAGGACTTCATAAGAAAGGAGGAACTTTCGAGCGTACCCCGAAATATAACCTAACTGATCAGGAAAAAGAGTGGAAAAAGATGGATTATAAGATAAAGGATAAGAAAATCTTTCTTGAAGGTCTATTTGGTACTTATGCTTTAATTGGTGCTATTGTTGCTTTTATGCACTTTCAAGAGTTTTGGATTGCTGGATTTTTCTTGCTACTTTTCTCAGTTGCTTATTATTTCTCAGCAGTCATGACATATCTTCACGGACGCTTATGAATTTAAAGTATTAACTAACAACATCGAGCAGTGTTTTAGGTTTTTTTGCTTTTTATAATATTCTTTGGGGAGTTAGTATGCATTCATCTAAGCACTTAAAGGGACAAACACTTGTTCCTGCAGTTACGGTTACTTTATCGGTAACTTCGCAACAATCGCCTAAGATAACTACTTGTCCGTTTTCTTTGGAACCTTGAATTTTTACCCATTGACCGATAACAACCCCTTCTCCTAATATTGAATGAGCAATTGATGAAAAGTTTGTAATCTCTCCCCTTGGGAAAATAACAGTGTCTTCGAGATTAACACCATCCCCGATAAAAGTGTCTTCTCCTATAGTTACATAAGGTCCAATGTCGCAATTCTCTCCGATGATGCAGTTGGGTCCTATTATTGTTGGTCCTTTGATCTTTGTAGTTTGCCCTATTTTCGCTGTCGAATCTATTATCACGAAGTTGCGTGCTTTTTTACATTCCTTTTCTAGCATAGTACGATTTGCGCAAAGATAGTCTCCTGGTAAGCCTAGATCGATCCAGATGCCTTCTGATTTAAAACCGAAAAGATTTTCTTTTTCCGCAATTTTTGGAAATATTTCCCGCTCTATTGACGTTTTTTTTCCTTCAGGAACCATGTCTAAGATTTCCGGGTTAAGAACGTAGCAACCTGCGTTTATTAAGCTGCTTGGCGCTTCATCTGTTGGGGGCTTTTCAACAAATTTTAAGATTCTATTCGAGGAATCTAGTTTAACTACACCATATCTTGAAGGATCTTCGACCTTGTGAAGGGCTATTGTGGCCATAGCTCCTTTTTCTTTGTGGAATTCTAAGAGTTTTTTATAGTCTACTTCAGCAATTATGTCGCCGTTTAACATGAAAAAAGGCCCAGAATCTCTAAGATTATCTTTTGCATACCATAAAGGTCCAGCAGTTCCTAATGGATGCTTCTCTCTAGAATATTTAATACGGATGTTAAACTTCTCTCCTCCACCGAGTTTTGCTTCAATTAAATCTGCTTGATAGTTAACGGCAAGAATAACTTCCTCGACTCCACCCTCAGCAAGAGCTCTAACTACACGTTCGAGGAGAGGGATATTTGCCACTGGAAACAAAGCTTTAGGTCGAGTACAGGAAAGAGGGCGAAGTCTTGTTCCAAAGCCTCCAACAAGAACAATAGCTTTCTGAACCAAAATGCTTTAAACCTCCTAAAAAATAACATATGATTCTCTATAAACAAAAAATCAATTTCTTAAGCAATACTCATACTTTTTTTAGAACGCTCATACTTTAACTTTTTTACCTTTCTTTTGTTTTAACCATAATGCTAACTTTCTGAAAGAGTTTCCTCTATGGGATAGCATGCTTTTCTCTTCAGTACTCATTTCTGCGAAGGTTCTTCCGTCTCCTTCTCTTGGGCAAAATATTGGGTCGAAACCAAAACCTTTTTCCCCTCGTTTTTCGTGGATTATTGTGCCATCAACCTTACCTTCAAAAATTTTCACTTCGCTTTCAGACTTGCAGTAAGCGATAATAGATAGGAAATAAGCTTGACGGTTTTTTATGTTTTCCATCAGTTTTAATATTCCATCTAATCCGATCGTTTTGTAAACATAGCTTGAATAGGGGCCTGGAAAAAGGTTTAATGCTTCTATAAATAGACCTGCATCTTCAACTATTACAGGGTTTTTAACCTCTTCTAATGCGAAAAGAGCGCTTATTATCGCTATTTCAACCAGATCATCGCTTTGAACTTCAAAACGTTTAATCTGAGCCATTTCAATATCTAAACCGTACTTTTCAAATACCTTTACTGCCTCTTTAAATTTTCCAATATTTGAAGTAGCAAAAAGTAACTTATTATTCCCCATCATATAATCCCCCGATATGCTATTTCAATAATTAAGTATCACCTCGTAAAGTATATCGACCCCTTAAACGTATTTTTTCAACGTTATTAAAAATTTCTTTAGCACGTTCAGAACCTACTATTTGAGCGTAACCTGTAAAGATTTCGGAAAAACACTCCTCTGCTATTTTAAAATGAGTGCTTTCCAAAGCCCGTTTTAAAAGATGCAGGTCAACAGATGCATCCTCTAAACTATCAGAAAAAACTCCCAAACCAAAATCCACAAAAAAAACTTTTCCATGGGCGTATATGAAATTACTTGTGGTAGGATCACCGTGAATAATGCCGTTTTTATGAAGCCTCCCTAAAGACTCGCCTATTTTCCTACAAATAACTTTTTTATCCTCATTTAACTCGTAGTTCAACAGCTCTTTCACCCTATCACCCTCAATATATTCCATGATGATAGTGGTTTTTTTCATATCAATCTCGTAAATTGTAGGGGTGCTTACTCCATATTTTTTTGCCGCTGATAACAACTTTGATTCCATAGCGGTTCTTTGCTGACGCAATTGTAAATCAAGGACAGGCAAGCGATAGTTTTTCCTGACTCTTTCCTTAAAAATAACGTTTCTGCCAAACCATTCACTCCTATAGAGATTTGCCTCAGCGCCCTTAGCTATCAAATTAAGAAGGGCTATCAAAAAACTCACCAAAAATAATAATATGATTATAACCTTGTTATTCCATGAGCCAAGGAATTTCTACTGCGTCAAGTCTCCATTTTGGATCCACTAGACTTTTTTCCACAGGGATAGTTTTTCCATATTTGTATAAAAGGATTCCAGTCCATGCAATCTTTGCTCCATTATCTCCTGCTACTTCTTTTGGCACTGTATAAAAAGCTGCTTCTTGTTCATTTGCTACTTCTTGTAACATTTCTTGTAATCTTTTGTTTTGAGCCACGCCTCCTGTAAGAAGAAGCTCTTTTTTTTGAGTATGAGCTATCGCCCGCTCGGTTACTTCTACAAGCATTGAAAAAGCATATTCTTGTAAGCTAAAACACACGTCCTCAAGTTGTTCTTTTTCCTCCTTTAATTTTCTTATAGCAGCGGTAACCAAGCCAGAAAAAGAAAGATCCATACCCTTAACTATGTATGGAAGCTCTACAAGTTTCCTACCACTTCTCGCCAAAACCTCTACTTTTGGACCCCCTGGATGCTGTAATCCTGCCTCTCGACCAAACATGTCCAAAGCATTTCCTATCGGTATATCGATGGTTTCTCCAAAAACTCTGTACCTTTTATCAGCAAAAGCAGAAACAATGGTGTTTCCCCCAGAAACATAAAGGGTTATGGGATCTTTTGCTCCAGTTAACAGTCTTCCAATTTCAATGTGGGCGACACAGTGATTCACTCCCACCAAGGGTATGTCAAATAAGGTAGAAAGAGCACGCGCTACCACTGCAGTAGTTCTCAAACAAGGACCAAGACCCGGACCCTGGGAAAAAGCGATAATATCTAGATCCCCGCTGGATATTCTAGCTTTAAGGAGAGCAGATTGTAAAACTTCGCTGGCGACACAACTATGATGTTGGGCAGCTTCCCTAGGATGAATTCCGCCAGTTTCGGGAACATAAGTTGAAATTTCGTTGGCCAAAATATCGCCTTCTGATGTTACTATACCCACTCCAAAAGTGTGGGCGGTTCCTTCTAGCCCTAAACATATAAATGTCAACTTTATCCAGTCCCCCTGAAACAAAAAATAGCCTACAAATAGGGATTTATTTTTATTTACTACTATTCTTTTTTGGCCTCTTTTCCCTTTTTCTTAAACTCTGTGAAGCCACACCTACCACAACTAAGCCGGTCTTTGTGCTCTGCAAGAAAAGATCCTTTACAACGAGGACATTCCTTTTTTAACCGGGTAAGCTTACTTTCTGAAGCATCATAATATTTCCAAACCATTTTAGTACGAACCTCTCACTTCATTTTTATTAACTTGTTTCTTCAGTAATTTTTGATTGATTTCTTTTTCTGATATGCTCTTCTTCTATTTTTTCTCCAAGTTCAGCTGTATCGTAGATCGCTGCTTCACCCTTTGAAGTAGCAGAACCATATTCGCTTAAAATAGAACGTATGTATGTGCGTTCTACGTCCGCATTAAATTTTGCCGCTATCTTTTTTCTCAAATCATACCTTGAGGGCGTTACCTCCCCTGGATGATGGATTATAAAACTGATTTCTTGCCTATAAAGTAAGGGATTCTTTTTATCTCCTATTACCTCAATTTCCATAAGACCTACGTTCTCCTTTACATTTTTAAAATTGAAAAATTATCTTACCTTCCTCTTTTTCATAATTAACAATCATTATTCTCCAACAGTAGATTTAAACTTAAATCATTTGTTTATAAAATTTTTTAATTTAGTTTATTCTATTTGCATCTGACTTAGGATTTTTTGAAACTTATCTTTAACACTTTCAGTCACTCTTATTAGCACTACCCCTTCATCAGGTTGTCCATAACATATTAAGGTGTTAATAGGCGCTTTGATCACCGCGGGGATCACGAGAAGGTCTTCTTCGCCTTTGATAACAACTTTTACTGGTTGGTTCTTGTTTTCTAAAGCGTTTTTTATAGCTTTGCATGCTTCTTCGGTTATCGTAGCGGGGGGATTTTGCGCTTCAATTGTTATAGATCCCGGTAATTCAACCTCGTTTTTCCTCGGCATTCTACCTACTTTGTTATCAACAATAGCCACATGAGGTATAATATTTGCTTTTACAAGGGTTTCTGTAGAAACATCACCCACAGTGATAAGTTTTGAATTTTTTTCCCTTGATAATTCTTCGCGAATAATTTGGTAAATATCAGCCTTAATAAGGCGCCCTAGAGGAGCTTTAAGCTCAGAACGGAGGGATTTTGGAAGTTTATAAAGAATTTTAAAGTTTTTTTCACAAACCAACTTCAAATTTCCCCTTAAAATAGAGCTAGAGAGAGCGTTTCTATTCATCTTACTCTAAGGGCATATTTTCCAGGTTCTGTTATCCCTAATAGTTTGGCTATATAGGAGTTTTCAGGATCAGCAATAATGATTAATCCGTCCCAATCTACACTTAATGAATGGGTTTTACAATGAGGACAACGGTTACCACTATCCACTATCCTTCTACAAGTCCTACAAGATTTAGCCAAAATCAACCAACTCTATCAATTCATTTTCAGGTTTAAGCTTACTTTTCTTCTTTTTTCCTCCGCTTTCTCTTCTTTTTCTTTTTCTCTTTATCTTTCTCTTTCTCTTTCTCTACTTTCTTAACTTTTCCCGGCTTTTTCTTTGTTTCAACAGATATTCCTTTCTCCCTCAATTCCTGCATCTCTTCAATCCATTTACTAAGCCATTCAAAACTTCCAAGGCCAGGTTGCCTCGCCGTCACAGCCACCTTGATGATTCCCCGGTCCAAACTTAAGGTGATTATTCTCGCTCTAATACGGTCTTCTCTCATTATTGATTGACCGCTTTCTTGACCTATAAGCGCGCTTTGTTTAGGATTAAAAGAGAAAAAATCATCGTGAATTTGGGATATATGACAAAGAGCGTCTGTACACCCAATCCTAATAAATAAACCAAAATCTGTGACCTCAACAACTTCTCCCTCAACAAGTTCTCCTATCTCAGGTTTAAAACTCAACACTTTAAAAATACATGTATGATAAACACCACCATCCCCTGGTATTATATGTCCTACGCCGATCTCCTCAACAGATAAAACCGCGATAAGCATTCCAATATCCGGGTCTACCCGTTCTTCAAACTCTTCCCTCGCAATTTCTAGGACTACATCGTCAATAGGCTCCCCAAAACGATGAGGCGGAACCCTGACAACATCCTTAATTGTTATAAGATTATAAACCAAACCCCTTCACGCTCTCCTTAACCTTTTCACGATCTAAAAAAACGAAGTAATGATAGATAATAAGAATAAACGATAAATTATTAAAAGAGTTATTTTTAAAGATCTTTCGGATAACGAACTTAATAAGGTTTTATAAAATCCAAAAATGTTAAAAATGTTATGTAATAAAGTAACCGATAGTTAAATTCCAATTATTTTACGATCATAAAATAAAACAAAAAAAGACCACAAGCCCATACAAGCAAAAACAAAAAAAAATCTCGCAGTATGGAGGAAATACTTTGGTCACATCAAATTGGTTCTACATAGCCCCCATCGGAGGAGTAGCAGCCGTAATATTCGCATTCTACCTAGCTTATGACGTAAACAAATACGAGATGGGAACACCTACAATGAGAGAAATAGCAGACTCCATCCGCGAAGGATCAAAAGCATACCTAAAAAGACAATACACAACAATAACAATCATATCAGTAATACTAACAGTAATCCTCTATATTGCCTTTGACTGGGGAGACAGACCCTACACATCCTTCGCCTTCATCTTAGGAGCCGGATGCTCACTCCTAGCAGGATACGTTGGAATGGACGTAGCCACAAGAGCCAATGTCAGAACAGCAAACGCTACAAAAACAGGGCTAAACCCTGCAATACAAGTAGCTTTTAGAGGTGGGATGGTCATGGGACTACTAGTAGTTGGTCTCAGCCTCCTTGGCGTAACTGTATTATTTGTAGCCTATGGGGAAGATCCTGAACTAATAGTTGGTTATGCGTTTGGTGCTAGTCTTGCTGCGCTTTTTGCTCAGCTTGGTGGTGGTATATATACAAAAGCAGCTGATATTGGTGCAGATCTTGTAGGGAAGATTGAGGCGGGTATACCTGAGGATGATCCCAGAAACCCTGCGGTAATTGCAGACAACGTTGGGGATAATGTGGGTGATGTTGCTGGTAGGGGTGCAGATCTTTTTGAATCGACTGCAGGGGAAAACATTGGAGCCATGATTTTAGGCGTTGCAATTTTCGTAAAAACAGGTGATATTAACTGGGTATATTTTCCCCTCGTGGCAAGGGGTGGTGGTATATTTGCAACAATCTTGGCAACATATTTCGTTACTGCAAAGGAGGGAGAGAATCCGATGGCTCCCTTGAGAAGAGGGCTTTATGCCACGACATTAATGTGTGTCGTAATATTTTATATTCTTTGTGAGTATATGCTTGAAAATATTAACATGTTTTATGCAGCCCTTGCTGGACTTGCAGCAGCTTTAGTTATCGCTTGGATAACAGAGTATTATACGAGTAAATCGTTTAGGCCTGTTAAAGAGATCGCAAGATCCTCAGAAACAGGGCCAGCAACAAACATAATGACAGGTTTTTCTGTAGGATTAGAGTCGACAGCTTTACCGGCTATCGTTTTAAGTGTAGCTATACTTGTTTCATTCGTGGCAGGAAACGGTTGGAAAGTATCTCCTGTTACTGATGAAGGGGTTTATGGTACTGCTGTAGCTACGATGGCGATGCTTGCAACTGCTGGAATAATCCTTGCCATGGATGGTTTTGGCCCCATAGCAGATAATGCTGGAGGGATAGCCGAGATGAGCGACTTAGAACCAGAGTACAGAAAAACTACGGATGAGTTAGATGCTGTGGGAAATACGACAAAAGCAATTACGAAAGGCTATGCTATGGGATCAGCAGCCCTTGCGGCTCTGCTGCTCTTTGAAGCCTACTTGGAAACCGCTGACATAGATGTTGTAGATTTAAGCGCTCCAGAAATAGTAGTAGGCCTATTAATAGGAGCAATGCTACCCTTCATATTTTCAAGCTTAGCCATTCGCGCCGTAGGAAACGCTTCCTATGACATGATAAACGAGGTTAGAAGACAGTTTAAAGAGATTCCGGGAATCATGGAAGGTACAACAAAACCAGACTATGCTAAATGTGTCGATATAAGCACGAGATCAGCCCAAAAAAACATGGTTTTCCCAGGCATGATTTGCGTAATAGGCCCAGTATCAGTAGGATTCTTACTAGGAGCAGAAGCAGTCGGAGCCCTTCTAATGGGAGGCACTGTTACAGGAATAATGCTTGCTCTTTCAATGAATAATTCAGGAGGAGCTTGGGATAATGCGAAGAAGTTGATTGAAGATGGAGCTTATGGTGGGAAAGGTACCCCCGCTCATGCTGCGGGCGTTGTGGGAGATACTGTTGGAGACCCATTCAAGGATACAGCGGGCCCGTCTTTGCATGTTCTTGTAAAGCTGCTTAGTACTTTGAGCCTTACATTTGCAACACTTTTCGTAGAACACTCCTTGTTTTTCTAAAAAATAAATCTAAAAATTGGCTTATCATTTTTTCTTTTTAACATCTATTGCTAGAAAGCAATTTATCTTATTCTAGTGTTAAGGTATGGTACCGTTGATTTCTAGGTGTTTTTTTTGTCTTAGGAATATTACTGGTATTCCTCTTTCTTTTAGCCTATTTCTGAGGATGTTGTCAGCTGTTGCAACAGCGCAAGGCTGGTTTTCTTCAGCTATTCGGATTATATAGTCATCAATTATTTCTTTTTCAAGCAGTTCTTCCTCCAAGATAGTGCATTTTTCGGCGAATTTTAGTGCTATTTTTATTGCTATTTTTTGTTTTTTTCTTCCTTTTAAGTGGAGCTTTTCTAATTCTCCCAAAATCCCGCTTAGAACTACGGGTTTATACGCCCTTTTTATAACGTTGTCAAGGGCGGCAAAAATATCTATGCGTAAATTTGCGGGTAGCATTAGGAAATTTGTATCGAGAAGTACTAAAAATTTATTTTTGCAGGCCATTTAAAAACACGCCGTGTTAAAATAAGTTCTTTTTTCGTTTTTTGTAGGTTATAGGAGGTTTCCGTAGCCTACGAGGCGCCAGCGTCTTTTTAATAGTCTGCTTATTGCGGCTCTCATTCCTTCTTCGGCGACTATGGGTCTTGTGAGTTTGATTTCAGCTTCTCCGTCTCGACCGCTAGTTACGGTGCCTACTGTAGCAGCTGTGCCAACGTTTAACATCAGTTTTTCACCGGTTTTTATTTGTTTTACTTCTAGTTCTTCTGCTGTTCCTACAGCTCTTTCCATCAAATTTACTTCGAGATTAAGCTCATCTGTGGTTGGAGGTAGTGTGTCTGGTTTTCCTATAACAGATCCTACCATGCCGTCGCTTTTGGTTAGAAAAGGATCTAGTTTTGTTCCAACGCCTATTAAGCCTCCGGGTTTTGCTGTTTCTAAGGGTATGTCGGTTCCGGCGTTGAGGGAGGTTATTTCGGTTATTAGGGGAATATATTCGAACACTCCTGTTCTTACTTCTTTTCTGAATCCTGGTTTGATCTCGATCTCTTCGCCTACTTGTAGCTCGCCTTGGGCTATTGATCCTCCCAAAACTCCTCCTTTCAAATCTTGAGGGCGGGTACCTGGTTTATTGACTTCAAAGGATCTGGCAACATACATTCTTGCGGGTAAACTTGCATCTCTTTCAGGGGTAAGCATTTTTTCTTCAATTGCCTGTATTAAAACATCAAGGTTTGCTTGATGCATGGCTGAAATGGGGATTATAGGAGCTTCTTCAGCCGAAGAACCTTTAACAAAGGATTTAATATCTTCATAATTCTTTAGATCTTCATCTTCTGAAACAAGCTCTATCTTATTTTGCGCGATTACTATTTGGTTTACTTTAACAACTTCGGCTGCAGCAAGATGTTCTTTAGTTTGGGGTTGAGGGCAGGCTTCGTTGGTTGCTATTACGAGGATTGCTCCGTCCATGATAGCGGCTCCAGAAAGCATTGTGGCCATTAGAATCTCGTGGCCTGGACAGTCTACAAAACTTATTCGTCTGAGAAGTTCACTTTCAGATCCACAGTTGGGGCATTTTTTTGAGGTGGTATAACATTCTGGGGGATCGCAATCAGGGCATTTTCTAAAATCTGCTATGGCATAACCTAGACGGATCGAGATCCCTCTCCGTAACTCTTCGCTGTGAGTGTCTGGAAATTTGCCGCTTAGAGCTTTTACTAGGGTGGATTTTCCGTGATCAACATGACCTATAAGCCCTAAATCAAACTCGGCTTGTATAGGCATTTCTTCCTCCTTTTTACCCTTCTTGGGCTTTTTAATATCTTTTTTCTTTTTTTTAGGCAAGAACTTAGCACTTCCTAAAAACTGGTGAGGTTAACATTTAGAAACATTTAGTAATGATTTTGCTTACTTGGTTACTTGTTTGTTTATGCTGAAACGGAAACTTTTTCAACGCTGGTCATTATCTCTTCAAGGGTTTTCTTTTCTCTTTTTGCTATTTTCATGTTGAGCTGGGCTATGTCTTCTGTTATCATGCTGCCTCTTACTCTTTTTCTCCTTCGTTCGCCTTTTCTTTTAGGCTTAAACCCAGGACCACCGGATAAGAGGACTAGTTTTCGTGCTCCGCCATGAACGTCAGGACGCATTGGTGTTCCATCCTTGTCGCTACCCCCGGTAATAATGAACTCGTAGCCTGCAAACCCTAAAAGTTTTCCATCTACAGTATCGCCTATCTTTACACCTACGAGGGTTTTTGCTTGCGCCTCTGTTATTTGCGCTTTAAAGGTTTTACCTGTTTCAGGATCATTAATGTTCACTTGAAACTTAACCAAGGTACACCATCTCCTTTTAAGAACAAAATATAAAGAGATTATAACGAAACTTAAACATTATTATATTAAAGTATATTAAACGAAGTTACATCTTTTTTATTTCTTGTTATTTTTTAAGTTGCCCAAAACTTGTTGACTTGTTTTCTTTTTATTTCTATTAGTTCTTCTAAAACGTTTATCTCATCGTCTGTCATGTATGAGAAGTACTCTTTTTTTAACTTTATTGCGTGTTTTTCTAGGATGTCGCTGAAAAGAATATCGCCTTCTTTTACTTGTCGACCTATAGTGATACCTTTTAGAGAGATTGCTACCTGCTGGCCTTTCGTTGCTTCAGGTATGGTTTCTTTTTTATCTTGAATTTGTTGAATTACTCCCGCAGCCTTATTATCTTGGCGAATTAGCCTTTTTTTAGCCTTGATTTTTCCCCCTAAAATTTCCACGCCAAACACTGCTGGTTTGCTTTTTCTAAAAACAAAACCTGGTAAAATCTTAATCTTTCCAGGGGTTGTAATGGTTTCAAAGGTTTCTTTTTTAGACCTCTCCGCCTCCTTCCTCACCCAATCCTTATACTCATCCACTAGACGATAAATTACATCGTTTGAGAAAACTATCAGATCAGATTGATCGATCTCTTCTTGGGCTTCAGGTAGAATACTCACGTTAAAACAAAGAACTGTTCCTAAAAGGGGATCGTGTTCCCGTACAACTTCTGCTTCAACAACTTCTCTTCTGGAAACTGGGCCAACACCTGCCAAACTTACAGGTATATTCTCATCTTTGAGCATTTTAGCTAAAGCTTCTAAACTGCCTAAAGTATCTGCTTTCGAAACCACTCCTACAGCGCTGGATTCAAACCGGTCCATGGAAACTTCCTCAGAAATTTTTGAAACATAATTCTCAACACTTTCATCTTCAGGAACAACAAAAACAGGAGCTCCAGCAATAACTCCTTCAAGATTTGGAGCAGAGATCTTTACCCCTGCTGAAGCAGTAACTTCCTCAACAGATGTAAACTTATCACGGGGATCACGGATCTCGTCCAAAGGTTTTGGAAGTAATAATGATCGAATACGAGTCGTAGTAGGACCTGATAATCCGCCAGTAACTATGGTGTCTTCCTTTCTCATTATCCCATCATAAATGATTGTGTCTATTGTTAATCCTATCCCTGACTCTTCTTTAACCTCTAAAATAACACCTTTAGCAGGGACTTCAGCTAGGGATAATCGTTTCTTTAAAAACTGTTGAGTAAGCCCCGCTAAAATAACGAGAAGATCGGGTATACCTTCCCCTGTTTTCGCGCTTGTGGGAACTATTGCTACAGATTTTGTGAAATCTTCTACACGATCATATCTTTCCGATTCAAAACCTTCTTGAGCAAGCTCCCCTATAAGCTCGTATAATCGTTGATCTAGCTCATTCTGAACAACTTTTTCTTGTGAATTTACAGAGCTTAAAAAAGATCCAAAACCTTTGCTTCTCCATCCTGGAACGAGGTCAAGCTTATTAGCTGCTACCAAAAACGGGGTTTTCCTATCCTTTAATAGGCGCATAGATTCGTAAGTTTGAGCCTGAAATCCAGGTCTTATATCAACAACCAAAATGGCAATGTCCGCGACTGAAGAACCTCGAGCTCTTAAATTTAAGAAAGCAGCGTGACCTGGTGTATCTACGCACAAAATGCCTGGTATGTCGAGCTTGATTTTAAAACTTTTAAGAAGATCTTTAGCTATTGTTTCTATCGTCTCTTTAGGGAGGAATGAAGCGCCAATATGTTGCGTGATACCTCCACTTTCACGTGCTGCTACTGATCGGTCCACCTCACGGCCTACATTTCTAATCCGGTCAAGCAAGGTAGTTTTACCCGTATCAATATGCCCAAGAACCACTGAAATAGGCGACCTTAAACGTTTTTCCAAAGCCGTAGACGGAGACATAAAATCATCACCTCTAGAGAAAATTAAAGAAATAATAGATTCTCTTGCGAAAATTAAGCTTTAAAATGAGCTTTTTCCAAAAATTCTCCTATGTTTTTACAATAGTTTAACAAAGTTTTAAAAGCTTTTTAAAAACTATGCTTTACTATATTTTTACAAATTTTATTGGAAATTTGTGAGATTTAATCCGTCTAGACAATATCTTATAAATAGAAAAGTAACACAGGAAATAAATTGACAGAATCAGATTAATAAATTTTTAAATATTTGTTTGAAGTAATTATAATTTGATGATGGGAGTAGAGTTACGTAAGGTAAAGAAGGACGAAAGATTTGTAAGGTTCACTACGAAGATAACGTCTTCAAGGATAATAGAGCAGAAATTTCTAGTTGTTTTTACTGCAGACAAGTCTGTTTTGGATATTTTTATAGATCGACCGTTCTCTTTAAGGACGAAGACAAAGACCTTTTGGTGTGTCCATGAGGGGGAAGTTGACGAAAATATCTTGGATGAAACCACTATAGGACTGCCTTTACGTGTAATGCAGGAAAACAAAATAAGAGAAGGATCTATTGGGATTATTGAACGGATAGGGTTAAAATTAAACCGGGCAGACGCTTTTTACATGGACATGGAAGGACTATCACTAAATTTGTTTCGAAACTAAATTAAGCTGTTTTTTTGTGTTTTAAGCTCAGTTTAAGCTTTTGATCATTCCAAAGAGTAAGATTAAAATAAGCACATGTGTTTTATCTATTGCATCTTTTAAATCGTTATTAGCGCAAAAAATATTTCATTTTTGTTTAATATGCTTTTTTTAGTGGTTTTTTGTGGTTTAAGAGTGGTGTTTCTTGATGGCAGGAAAAACTATGGCTGAGAAGATTCTGTCTCATGTAGCGAAAAAGGATGTTGAAGCTGGGGATATCATTATTGTAGATGTGGAAACGGTTTTTGCCCATGATGGCACGGCTCCTTTGGCATTCGAAGAGATGAAAAAGATGGGAGTAGAAACCTTCTTTGATCCGAATAAAGTGGTTATTGTAACAGATCATACTACTCCAAGTCCCAGCGAGAAGATTAGTAACATACACGCTTTTCTTAGAAATTACTGCAGGGAAAATGGGTGTAATTTTAGAGGAGTAGGTAGGGGGATAGGTCAT
>SMTZ1_10015777_pt1 | contig 13898 bp, 12 predicted proteins | sample DeeMarSWOR136_30_FD_25667 | JGI IMG/M metagenome (IMG submission 25667) | reverse complement strand
TGAAGGTGGGTCCAAAAGTGTACACATCGCCCATGGCAAGGGCATAGACCTCGGCTTCCAGCTGACCGCTTACGGTCAAATTGGCCGGACTTCCGAAGAAGTCCTGACTGAAGTCGGTGTGCCCGTCTCTCATGGGAACATGATCCAGATCCAAGGCGGTGACCCTGAACATTTCGCCCGCCCCCTCACAGTCGCTTCCGGTGATAATGGGGGTGTGGATGTAAAGGAACCCCCTCTCTTGTAAAAAGGTGTGGATCGCCAGGCTCATCGCATTCCGGACCCTCGCTACAGAGCCGAAGGTGTTGGTTCTCGGTCTCAGGTGGGCAATGTTTCGCAGGAACTCAAAGGAGTGTCGCTTTTTTTGGAGGGGATAGGCATCGGGGTCCGCCCATCCGAAAACGTGGATCTCCTCAGCTTTTAACTCGACTGTCTGGCCTTTGCCCGGGGAGGCAACCAGGGTTCCTGTGGCTCGAACAGCGCAGCCGGTATGCAACCTGACCACATCATCATGGTAGTTGGGCAGCTTCTGGTCGGCCACAATTTGCAGATTGTTCAGACACGAACCGTCGTTGAGTTCAATAAAGGAAAACCCTCCCTTGGACTCTCGTTTGGTCCTGACCCAGCCCATCACCGTGATTTTGGCGCCCATGTCCTTTGACGCCAAAGCGTTGGCGATCCTGGTCCTTTCCAATTCAGCCCTCTTTTCTCTCAAAATCGGCCATGAAATCCACAAGTACCTCAACAGCACTAATGCCTGTGGCATTGTAGATGGATGCCCGGCACCCGCCCACAGAACGGTGCCCTTTGAGACCGCCGAGTCCCTGTTCCAGCGCTTGTGCAACAAAGGCGGTTTCCAGGTCCTCATTGGGAAGCCTAAAGGTGATATTCATCATGGAGCGGCTGTCCTGGGCTGCCGTGCCACGATAGAAGTCGGACCGATCTATGAAATCGTAAAGGATCCTGGCTTTTTCCTTGTTGATTTGCGCCATTTTGTCGAGGCCGCCGATGGTTTCTTCCAGCCATTTGAGGACGAGGTCGATGACATAGATCACGAAGCAGGCGGGGGTGTTGAAGAGGGAGTTCTTTTCTGTAAAGGTGGTGTATTTGAGCATGGTTGGCAGATCCTTGGGGATCCTTTCCAGCATATCTTCGCGAATGATCACCAGGGCCGTGCCCGCAGGGCCGATGTTTTTCTGAGCCCCCGCATAAATCAATCCAAAGGGGCCGGCATCGAAAGGCCGGCTCAGGAAATCGGAGGACATATCGCTGATGAGGGGGACATCCCCGGATTTGGGAAATTCGGCCCATTGGGTTCCTTTAATGGTGTTGTTTGACGTGAAGTGGAAATAGCTCGCATTGTCGTCCACGTGATAATCTTTGGGAATATAGGAGAAGTTCTGGTCTTCCGAAGAGGCAACCACTTTGACATCCTTGCCCTGGATCTGGGCCTCCTTAATGGCCTTGGTGGACCAGGTTCCTGTGTTGACATAGTCCAAAGGCCTTCCGGGAAGTGCCAGATTCATGGGAATCATGCAGAACTGAAGGCTCGCACCGCCCTGAATGAAGAGGACGTGATAGCGGTCGTCCAGGTTGAGCAATCTCTTGGTCCTCGCGACCGCATTGTTGATCACCTTATCGAAAGGCTTGGACCGATGGCTGATCTCTATTATGGACATCCCGGAGCCTTTAAAGTCCAAAAACCCTTCCTTGATTTCTTCCAGAACAGGAAGGGGCAATGCCGCCGGGCCGGCGTTGAAATTATGGATCCTATTCCCCATCATTAGATCTCCTTTCACTATTTTAGACGGTTAACCGGCCTTACGCCAGCTTGTTGATCATCTCCTTGACGACCCCCAGACCCTCCGGGTCTTTTTGAAAGGGCGGCAGGCCTTCGAGATCCGCTTCGATAATAGCGCTCCCAAAGGGAATAAAACCGAGAAACTCAAAACCGGGCAACTGGTCCAAGAGAAAAGCCTTGTCCTTGTCTGAGCGGATCTTGTTGCCCACCAGGCTCAGCTTTTTGAGACCGATGTCATGGGCGAGTTGGCGCACATGCAGGGCTGTTTCAATGCTTCGCCTTCCAGGCTCGACAACCACGATGAGTCGATCCACCGCCATGGCCGTACCCCGGCCCAGGTGTTCCAGGCCCGCCTCCATATCCAGAATGATCACCTCGTCGCGGGCCAGCACAATGTGTCGAACAAGGTTTTTAAGAAGCGTGCTTTCCGGGCATATGCAGCCCGCGCCGCCCTTTTTTACACCCCCGAGGACCATGAGCTTGATACCGTTCAGCTTTATGGACAGTTTATCGGGCAAGTCATCGACCTTTGGATTAAGCTTGAAAAAGGAGCCCATGGAGCCCACTTTGGCTTCCGTCCTTTCCTCAATCAGTTCCTTCATGTCAGAGATGGGTACAATCCCAGAGCTTTCTTTGATCCCGAGAGCCTGAGCCAGATTGGCATCCGGGTCTGCATCGATGGCAAGCACTTTCTTGCCCTGATCGGCAAACGCCCGAACGAGAAAGGATGCAAGGGTGGTTTTCCCGACGCCCCCCTTACCGCTTATCGCAATCTTCATAAGTCCTCCTTGCGGTCATCTTGATCCAGAATCCTTCAGGAAAAACAGCGGTTTGAAATTGCTGTTGATCTGGTGTAAAGTCATCTTATAGTGTAATTCCGCATCAATCTTCAAGAAGAAAATAAGAATGAAAATTGAGATCACCATAGAGGGACCGGGTTTTGCTATCCTCCATCTCCATAACGTGCTGAAGCCCCTCTCGCCCGTTCTGGAACAAGAGGCGGGTGACAAGGCGAGGGTACGGCTTTTGGAAACGGCGCACGGCCTGGATGAGAGACTCGTGGAACTTTCTTCTACCATGCGCGGAATAAAGGAAACCCTTGGCTTAGAAGAAGACCTGGAAATACGGGCGCGAAATCTTGCCTATAGCGAACCGCCAGGGGCGGGGGAACGCTCTCGGGATGCCTTCGAGCCCATACCGGACATGATTGTTCAGCCTTGGCACGCCTCCCTGTCCAGGGATAGGGACGCCCAAACCATCCTCCTTCACCATGAGAAGGCCTTTGGCACGGGAAGACACCCGTCAACCCGGTTGTGTCTGGAGTGCTTGTTCCGTCTGGCTCAAGGGGGATCGGCGCCCTGGTGGCTTGAAGGGAGATCGGTGCTCGATTTCGGCTGTGGAACAGGTCTTTTGGCCATCGCTGCTGTACGAATGGGGGCAGCCCGCGCCTTGGGCGTGGAGATCGACAGGGAATCGGTAGAAACAGCAAAAAAGAACGTGGCCCTCAATGGACTCTCCGAGAAAATCGTAATAAGCAGAGGCTCTTGGGAAACCGTGTTGGAGAAGTATGATCTGATTCTGGCCAACCTGGTTCCATCCGTGCTGGTGAGGACGGGAAGGGAAATCGCAGAGCACCTGATAGAGGGGGGCAGGGTGGTGCTCTCCGGATTCGGGGTCCATCAAATGGTGGACATGGAGCAGTTCTTTCAGTCCCAGGGGTTGATGATATGTGACAAGACCAGTCTTGACGGCTGGGCTGCTCTCCTGATGGGAAAAAAATCTGATCATGGAAAGGATGATCCGTGAAAAAGGGGCTACCGGATGTGCAATATGAGCTCCGTCCCGGGGTAATCGAGTTCAGGTCGGGGCACCCCGACCTGGGGCTACTGCCGGCAGAAGGCTTGTTGGAGGCGACCCGAATTGTGGTCGAACGGGAACCTCGCCAGGCTCTTTCCTATGGTGCTGAACAGGGGCCGGGTTGTTTGATCAGGCAATTGCGCGCCTGGCTGGAGCGTGAGGAAGGCGCTGCACCGCCGGTCAAGCGATTGATGATTACCGGAGGGTCGTCTCAGGCTTTGGATATGTGCTGCATGATCCTGACCCGGCCCGGTGATCTGGCCCTGGTGCAGTCGCCGACCTATCATTTGGCGTTGCGGGTGTTGCGGGATCACCAACTCGATTTGGTACCGGTGGTGAGCGACGACGAGGGAGTCCAATTGGAGGCCTTAGAGAAGACGCTCATGGGGTATCAAGCACAAGGCCGGCCGGTCAAATTGCTCTATTTGGTGTCCACATTCAATAATCCCAGCGGCGTGAGCTTGAACATAGAGCAACGGAAGGGATTGGCGGTACTGGCTCAGCGCTTCGGGTTTACGGTCATAGAGGACGATGTTTACCACCAGCTGTGGTATGAGAGACCCCCTCCGCCTTCGGTGTATAACCTGGCTCCAGAGGCGTGCGTTGTCCGGTTGGGATCTTTTTCCAAGATCCTTGCACCGGGACTGCGACTGGGCTGGATGTCGGCCCCACCCGAGATTATAGAGCGGTGCAAGAAAAGCGGCGTCTTGGACAGCGGCGGGGGCTTGGGCCACTTCACAGCACACGTTGTGGCTGCCTTTATGGAGCTGGGGCTGCTGGATGAGCACATTGAGACGCTCCGGGCGGTGTATACAGAACGCTGCAATGCGCTCATCCAGGGTTTGGAAGAGCACTTGCCGGAAGCATGCTCTTGGTTGAACCCTGGGGGAGGCTTTTTTGTCTGGCTCCGTTTGCCCCCGGGTCTGGATAGTTCTGTGGTGCTCCCTGTGGCAGAAGGATCAGGCGTTTCCTATCTCCCGGGCCCTCCCTTCTATGCGGATGGCGGAGGAGAGTCTTATTGCCGTTTGAATTTTACCATGTGGTCCCTCCAGGATATTGAAGAGGGGGCCCGGCGGTTGGGCCGCGTTTTGCATCACTGCCTTGCACATCCGCCTGAGGCGCATAAATGTTAAGATCTTGAGCTATGAAGAAAGCTAGTGCCGATGTGGTCATCTGTGGGGCCGGCATTGCCGGCATTTCTGCGGCATATCACTTGTCGGTCGGGCAAGGGATCAAAAATGTCTTATTGGTGGATGAGCGCCCCCCGCTCACGCTCACCAGTGACAAGTCAACCGAAGCTTACCGCAACTGGTGGCCCGGCCCGGGAGACACCATGGTCCGGTTCATGAATCGCAGCATTGACCTCCTCGAAAAAGCCGCTGAGGAGAGCGGCAATGCCTTTCATATGAACCGGCGGGGATATGTTTTTCTGACTGCGGACCCCGGGCAAGCGGCCCTTATGGAGGGTTCGGCAGAAGAGATCTCACAACTCGGGGCAGGTCCGCTCCGCTACCACCGGGGTGGCGCCGGTGATGTGCCGTATCCTAAGATGGTTGCCGAAGGTTTTGACCCCCGGCTGGCCGGTGCTGATCTGCTGATGGACCAAGCACGAATTCGCCGGCAGTATCCCTTTATTTCAGAAAGGGCGGTTGCCATGCTGCACGTGCGACGCTGCGGTTGGCTGAGTGCGCAGCAACTGGGTATGTATCTTCTGGAGCAGGCCAAAGCGCACGGGACACGGTTCCTCCTCGGCCGAGTGAGCGACGTGACGGTTGGAAATCATGAAATAGAGACAGTTCTTGTCCATACGGAGAAGGAGGAAATTCACCTCTCTACCCGGCATTTCGTGATTGCGGCAGGGCCTTTGCTGAAAGAGCTGGGAAACATGATCGGGATCGACATCCCTGTGTTTAATGAACTCCATGGCAAAGTGGCCTTCAAAGATGTGCTGGGCATTGTTCCTAGGGATGCCCCTCTCATGATTTGGACCGATCCGGTCAGTTTGCCGTGGTCGGAGGAAGAGCGCAAAGAGCTCGATGCCCACAAAGAAACACGATGGTTGCTGGACACGTTTCCCGGCGGCGTGCATTTTCGCCCGGAAGGAGGACCGGACAGCCGGACCCTGCTGTCCATTTGGACCTACCATTTGGAGGCACAGGAACCCGTCTGGCCGCCACACTTCCCGCCCGAATACGGTGAAGTGGTGATCAGGGGCTTGTCGGTCATGCTCCCCGGCTTGTCCGGCACTTTCGAGAAAATGGGCCGCCCCTATGTGGATGGGGGCTACTATTGCAAGACCCGGGAGAACCGGCCGCTGATCGGGCCTCTGCCGGTTGAGGGAGCCTTTGTGATCGGCGCCCTTTCCGGATTCGGCATTATGGCCGGCATGGCCGCCGGCGAATTGCTCTCGCTACACGTGGCCGGCCATGAATTGCCGGACTATGCCCCTGCTTTTCTCCTCAGCCGTTATGAAGATCCGCATTACCAGGAGCTTCTGGCCAACTGGGATGCCACATCGGGCCAGCTATGATATGATGATGGGTTAAAGAAGCGATTGTGATTTTTCGCTGTGTGTTCCAGGCTATCGAAGCTTTGCCTCCCCGGCCCGTCCCGGACCGGGGCGGGCAAACCGACGAGGCTTTCGCCAGGGATGGCCATTCCCCTCCCTCTCTCCGAGCTGTAGGCTCTACGAGCCGGAAGCCGGGGCGTAGGCCCTACGGGCCGGGGGCAAGGCGATATCTGAGCCGAAGGCGCACGGCCAAAGGCTCCCTTCGACCGAGCTCAGGACAGGCAAGGCTCAGGGCTTTCATTTTTCTGAAAAAGCATCTCCCAAAAAAGATTCCTCAGAAGCACACCCTGATTTGATCTTTGAGGGTTGACGCCCGGTAAGCCCTGGCAGAATTTCCCGTGACCACATCCACCTCGGTTTGTTCAACCCTCAAAGATCAAATCAGCTCCTCCGAAGATAATGGAGATGCTTTTGAAGAAAGAGATTGGGACCCCGAAGGCCATGCCGGCTCCGCCCGAACTTGACACAAATGTTAAGACCTTGAGCTATGAAGACAGCTAGTTGGTCATCACTGATAGGCGATAATAGGAAATGGCAGAATCCGTGAACAAAGAACCTGAGAGTCTCATCATCGGCGAGGTTCAGCTTATTCTGGCGGAGAAAAGAACGTCACTGGCTGCGCTAAGAACCGGAATCGCCGTGTTTGCTCTTCCCCTTTCCGTCCTCAGCGTCCTGGTGGCCACATCCAAGTACTACGAGTTCCTGCAGGTGATGCCCCTCATCATCCCGCTGCTCATTCTGTGCGTAGCCCTCATCATTTTGGGTTCATACCTTGTCATCCGTTCCATTATGAGAATTCGTCACCAAGACAAGATCATCCTGGAAATCAAAAGGAAGCATAGCAGCATTGCGGAGTTTATTGATTAGCCGATGGTTTCAATAAACCCTTGACACAAAAGTCAGCAGGAGGGTATTCCTTGCCGCGAAGGTTATGACATCTCTCGGGGGAAAAGGAGGTTGTATGGACATCAAAGAAATCAGGCCGGAAGAACTGAACGTGGATGCTTTTATCGCAGAGAAAGTGGGGGAGATTGCTTCCAGCGTTGGAGATGGCTTGGCCATCAATGCTCTGTCCGGCGGCGTGGATTCCTCGGTCGTCACGTTGCTGGGACACAGGGCGTTGGCTGACCGACTCAGAACCTATTTTGTTGACAACGGCTTGATGCGGGAAGGGGAGCCGGAACACATTGTCGCCCTGTTCAAGGATCTCGGTGTGCGGGTAGAGCTTTTTGACGCCAGGGAGACCTTCCTTGACGCCCTGAGAGGCCTTACTGATCCGGAGGAAAAAAGGGAGGCCATTACAAGCTCCTTTTATAAAACCGTTTTTGGTGACTTGGTCAAGAAGACAGGGGCCAACTATCTCTTACAGGGGACCAACTACACGGACATCGAGGAGACGGTTGCCGGCATCAAAAGACAGCACAACATCCTTGAGCAGATCGGAATCGATCCGGAGAAGATGTACGGCTACCGGGTAATCGAACCGCTTCTCCAGATTCGGAAGCCGGCCGTGAGAGACGTGGGCAGAGCCCTAGGACTGCCTGAAGAAGTCTGCAGCCGGCCTCCTTTCCCGGGTCCGGCTTTGGCTGCCAGAATCATCGGCGAGGTGACCCAGGAACGGATAGATACGGTCAGGGCGGCCACGAAGATCGTGGAGGAGGAGTTGGACCGGAGCGGGGCATTTCAGTATCTGGCCATTCTCCACGAGGACAGGGTCGTGGGCATGAGAGAAGAGAAGCGGGATTTCGGTCTCCAGATCGAGGTTCGATGCTGGGAGAGTAAGGACGCAAAAACAGGATCACCCACGAGGTTGCCCTATGAGGTCCTTGAAAAGCTGGCCGACCGGATGACAAACGAAGTCGCCGGTGTGGTGAGTGTCACCTACAACATCACCCGCAAACCGCCGTCAACGATTGAGGCGGTCTAAAGAAAACGTGTCCTCCTTTTTTCTGTCCCACCGTAGCCTTGGCGAAGGCGGAAGCCCGCAACCATACCTCCCGTGCCCTTGGAACGGCTCCAAGAAAATCCAATTTTGGCCATGTCCTCTTTCGGAATTATTATAGAAATTTCTCGGACACGAGACTAGCGCCGGGATGGCAAACCCCCCAGGGTGGCCCAAAGCCCACCTCCGATAATCAGTCCCCCGAAGATCATGTGGACCGCGTGCAGAGGTTCCCCCAAAAGGACGGCCCCCAGCATAGCTCCATAGAGAGGGAGCGTGTTGTAGAAGACCATGGCCCCCCCTGCACCCAGGGCCTGCACGGCTCGGTTCCAGGACCAGTAGCCGACGATGGTTGGGACCACACAGATATGGGCGATTGCGGCGACCGTCTCGAGACGCAGGTTCAGGGGAATGTATGCCAGCTCAAGAGCGGTCGCTGCAGCCAGGAGAGGCAGCCCCAGAAAGCTGGACAAGGCCACGGCCGCAACCGGCGAGCGGCGGCGCATCACACGGCGGGCGAAAACGGAGTAGAAGGCCCAGACCACTGCTGCGGCCAAAAGAATGAGGTCTCCGGGGTTGAAGCGGAGATGGAGCAGAAAAGCCAGTGAACCACTGGAGATCAACCCCATCACCCCGATTAGACCGAGGACCGCTCCAATCATCTGCCGCCGACTGACCGGCTCTTGAATGATCAGGCCTGCAATGAGGGCTGTGATTAGAGGCGAGAAGCCCTGAATCAAAGAGCAATTGACCGCAGTGGAGTAACGCAGTCCCAGATAGAGGAGCGGGCTGAAGCTAACCACACCGGCCAAACCCATGGCCAGAATCCACCACCTATCTTTTCCGTAGCGCCGCTCATAGGGGGGGCGGCGCTGAAGCAAAATGCTGAAAAAAGCTGTGGCTACTGTGAAACGAAGGGTCGTCAGAGTCAGGGGGCCGGCGTCTGCCCGCAGCCAGCGGCCGAGGACCGCGTTGGTGGCCCAGGCTATGGTGGCCAGGTTGACCAGGATCACCCCCAAAATCCTGACCCGCCAGGGGCTGGAATCACTCATTGGCCCATCTCCGACTCAAAGTAATCCATATTGGTCCGCCGGTTCTGCCGGAGGGAACTGGAAAGTTTCCACCGTTGTTCTAAGCCCCGTCTTTTGGGCGGGGATTCTTCAGTCTCCTAACGGTATTCCAAAGTAGAGTGGGGATTCGTACCGGGATAAACGAAGGGTTCGCTCGTCGGAGCGTTGTAACTCCGGCCGATACCAGACCATATGGACGAAGCCGTAAAACCGGCCCTCATCGTCGAAAATCCTGTACAGTTGAGGGAAGAACTGGACCTGGGATTCCATCACGCCGATGAGACCGGCCACACTCTTTTCGTCCTTTACCGTGATGTATCCGTCACCCACCAGAGTCCACTCGTCATGTTTTGGATCAAAGATGGTTGCTGCTACGGTGGCGATGGCATTACCACAATAGGACACATGGTATTCCGTCCAGTTCTCTTGGAGCATTTTGAGCGTGTCTTTTTTCCTCCCCCCTCTTTGAATCTCATATTTCCCGTGGTATGCGGGCAGAGAGCATGCGGAGAGGATAAAGATCGTCGTTATGACCAAGGCTGAAAAAATGAAGATGGCCCGCCTTATTTGCAACAGACTTCTTTCAGTCTGATTTGAGAGCATAAGAGAAGCGCTCTTTGTCTGTCAAGAGACAACAGAGACACGGGGAATTTGGGTTGCGGGTCTGTAAGGCCACTCACCCAACGGCCCCATTAATATTGTTCGTTTTGTCAAGGGGCCGTAGGGAGGTGGTCGTCCCTTGTCCCACCGTAGCCTCTTGACCGCCATAGCTTTAGCGGCGGCGGTTGGCGAAGGCGGAAGCCCGCAACCATACCTGCCGTGCCATTAGAACGGCCCCGTATATAGCCAATTCTCAGCATTTGCTATTTGGGAATTATTAGAGAAATTTCTGTAGCACCATGGTAGCGAAATCATGAAACATTCTATTTGGGGAACGCCGATTTTTGTTGCAGGACGCTTTTCCTTGACTTTGGGACGATTTTTTCATTTCATAGAGAAAGAATACGTTTTCTTCCACCCAAAAACCTCCTCCCAGGAGGTGCCTCATGAAGCTGCCTGTCAAAATGGGCCCGTCATTCTCCTGACAGGGCAGGGTATGTCCTGTCGGGAGAGAGGAGCCTCAAAATCAGATCTTGTCGCCCGGACTGAATCAAATTCCTCCATCCCTGGGTTGTCGGCGCTGCACAGGGCACGCCTGCAAGACGGGATATAGGCCAGGAGGAGTTGGCATGGCGAAAATCCTTATCGTAGATGATGAGAGTCATATCCTCGAATACTACGACGAAGTTCTGTCCGAGGATGGTCATGAAGTCGTCACTCAGAAATCCGGCTATCAATTGCTGAATCAAATTGCCCTTCATGAACCGGATGTCGTCATTTTGGATATTAAGCTGGGGAACTGGGACGGTCTGGAACTGCTTCAAGAGATCAGAAATCGATATTATGATTTACCGGTGATTTTGTGTACAGCCTATGACACCTTCAAGGAAGACGATCGATCTATTGCCGCGGATTACTATGTGGTCAAATCCTTCGACCTTTCTGAGCTCAAAACAAAAATAGGAAGGGCTATCGAGGCCTGTTCGCCTGGTGCGCTCACAAGAGTGGAGGTCCGCCCGGCCCCGGTCTTCTGAAGTTGATGATCTGAGCAACCCGAAGGGGGACTGGGCAGACTCACTTCTGAGCCCTTGCACCACATGATGTTGTGCACAAAAAGATGGTGCTGAAGAATTTGCCGCGTGATGGCCCAGGCCTTCCCTCCGGGGCCGCTTTTAGGCCGGATCCAAGACGAAACCTGGGGGCTTCGGGGGATGTGGCCTGAGCTTTGAAGCATAGTCGGAACCTGGATAGGTTGGAACAGGGGATCCCCGTTCTTCGAGCGGAGGAGCAGGGGACCTCTAAGGAATCTGAAGGAGGGGTTTTATTGGCCAGACCCACCTATAAAGAATTGCACAAAAGGGTAAAAGAACTGGAAAGAGAACTTGCCGATCTCAAAGCCATGAGGGAACAGCAGTATGAAGAGAATGGGACGGCCCGCAGATATCTGGATATTGCCGGCGTTATTATCGTGGCCATCAATGCCAAAGGAGACATCACCCTCATCAACAGGAAAGGCTGTCAGATTTTGGGATATAGGGAGGAGGAAATCGTCGGAAAGAACTGGTTTGATCATTTCATACCCCACAGGATCAGAGAAGAGGTCAAGAGTGTTTTTGGAAAACTCATGAAAGGGGAAATTGAGAATGTTGAATACTATCAGAACCCCGTAATGAACAAGGACGGGGAAGAGCGTATTTTGGCCTGGTACAATACGCTACTCACAGAGGCATCCGGCAGGATCGCTGGAACGCTGAGCTCGGGGGAAGATGTTACGGAAAGAGTTAAGGCGGAAGAGGCTTTGCGCAAAGCACACGAGGAGCTGGCTCACTTCAGCAAGGAGCTTGAAAGAATGGTTCTCGAGAAGACCCGGGAAGTACGCGAGAAAAACGGGCAACTGATTGAGGCTGAACGTGTTGCAGCGCTGGGGAAAATAGCGAATAGGGTGGCCCATGAACTTAGAAATCCATTGACGGTCGTCGGTGGTTTTGCGCGAAGGGTCTATGAAAAGATGCCCGAGGATGATCCAAATAAGAGGTACCTGAGGATCATCATGAGAGAGGCCGAGGTCCTCGAAGCTCGAATCTCGGAGATCATAAAGATTGAAGACGAAAGGAAGGATCTGCTTCCTCAACAGGGCAGGGAATCAAGCCCTGCGCAACAGAACATGAATTCCGATAAGACAGAATTTCCTTGACTCATAGAAACAAATCTGACTAAAAGGAATGATTGCTCACGGGTTTTGGTGAAAATACGTTTACGGAAAATGCCGGAATGCCCCGATCTCTGGTCGGGGATGGAGGGCAGTTTTCTTCGTCCCCGCCCAGAAGGGCGGGAACAAGCCCCGAGAAGCTCCGAGCTTTGCTCGGAGGGCTTTACTAAGAAGGCCCTGCTTTTTTGGACAGGACCTGATTTCTATCTCCTTTTTGGCTGACCGGGAGGACAAGGACAGAAAGGGCATTTTGAGCCGAAAAGATCTAATTCAGTTAGAAGGCAAAGTCACGAGGATTCTGGGCCCCGGAATCATGGAAATTCACTGCGATAACGACCATACCGTTACGGGGCGTCTTTCCGGGCGTATGAAAAAATACCGGATCAAGGTGATGGTCGGAGACAATGTCCAAGTGCGCGTCTCACCGTATGACCCTTCCCATGGATTGATTACCTACCGCATAAAATAGAAAAGGGACCTCGCACCGACGCCCTTATTCCAAGACATAAATATTCTTTCTCTTGCACATATCCTTGAGAATCTCCGGCCACACGGTGACGCTGACCTCTCCCAAGTGGGCCTTCCTGAGGAGAAGCATGAGTGTGCGTGACTGGCCGATGCCCCCGCCAATGCTGAGGGGAATCTCATTCTTGATAATGGATTGATGGTAGGGAAGTTTGAGCCAGTCCAGTTGTCCCGTGATCTCCAGCTGCTTTCGGAGGGCTTCAGCGTCCACGCGGATGCCACCGGACATGAGTTCGTGGCGGCGTTGCGTGACTGGATTCCAGACCAAGATGTCCCCATTCAGGCCGTGTGTGGGCCGGCCGTCTCCTGAAACGGTCTCAGTCACCCAGTCATCGTAGTCAGCGGCTCGCATCTCGTGCGGGTAACCGTCGTCGAGGGTCCATCCAATCCCAATAATGAACAGGGCGGGGTGCTCTTGCAGCACCATGGTCTCGCGTTGCTTGCGTGGAACTTCGGGGTACATGTTCAAGAGATCCTCCGCATGTAGGAAAGTGATCTCGTCGGGCAAACTGGGATAACCCCCTGTTTCAAGCTGAGGAAAAAGTTGCTGGACATAGGTCTCCGCACCCTTAATGACTTTCCAGATTTTCCTGACCGTGTCTTTCAGGTAGTTCAGATTGCGCTCTTCAGCTGAGATAACCCTCTCCCAGTCCCACTGATCCACATAGGCACTGTGGTCATGATCAAGGAAGTAATCCTTTCGGATGGCCCGCATGTCCGTGCAGATCCCTTCGCCGGGTTCCATCCCGAACTGCTTCAACGCCATCCGCTTCCATTTGGTGGCCGCCTGCACCACCTGAGCATCAACCGGATGCTGATCATAGTCATTGGGAATGTGGAACTGAATTGGTGTACGCGATCCGTCTCGGTCAAGCATATCATTCAAACCGCTCTCGACATCCACAATGAGAGGAACAGAGACCATCATCAGATTGAGCTCCTTGCAGAGGTTTTCCTCAATATAGTTTTTCACCGCAAAGATGGCCTTCTGCGTTTCCTTGGGCGTGAGCAAGGACGCGTAATCCCGGGGCAGGATTTGCTCCAGCTCTTCGTAATTTCCAATGCCGGGTCCGGCCAAGTCGGCCTTCTTGTCGTTGGCAGCTGTTGACATTCTTTTGCTCCTTTTTTGGTATGCGTTGATGTTTTTGTAAACAAACCCCATGGCCATCCGTGAGGCTCAAGGCGTTCATCCAAACGCGGTCCCTGTCTCTTTCTGAGAGAGCATCTCCCAAAAAAGATTCCTCAGGAGCATACTCTGGTTTGATCTTTGAGGGTTCCTGCCCGCTCGTGCCTAAGCTGATTTAGGCTGAAAACGATTACTTGTCCTC
>SMTZ1_10007668_pt1 | contig 13900 bp, 19 predicted proteins | sample DeeMarSWOR136_30_FD_25667 | JGI IMG/M metagenome (IMG submission 25667) | reverse complement strand
GCCAGTGATACCAGCGCATACCGGGGACGGCCACCCATGGCGGCAATATCGCTCAGGTTAGCCGCCATCGCCCGCCAACCCAGCTCCTGCCAGGGGGTTATGTCCAGGGTGAAGTGTATGCCCTGGATCAGGGAATCAACGGTGGCCAGCTGCACGGAAGTATCGCCCCGCCAAGCGGCGGTGTCGTCGCCAATGCCGAGAATGAGTTGTTGCCCGGTACCTGTCCTCTTGACCTCTGCCGCAGAGGCCATTTTATCCAGGAGGTCGATCAGCCCGAATTCCCCGATATCGGAAACCTTCATATCGTTGAAATTATAGCATGATTCAGAAACAGCGGTCTAAACGAATGACTTCACGATTATTGACTTGCCGTGGATAATAAAGTATAGTTAACTAGGTTTGGAAACCGATAAAACTGAATAAAAATTCTCCGAGTTGCTGTGCCTAAGGGTGTCACCTACGGGCAGCAAACGATAGGGTGTAAGGGGAAACGCTTGCGCCTCCCGTATTTGGAAAGGAGATCTGGCTGATGGCGTTCATCACGTCATGCAGAGCACCTCCTTGAGGTGCTTTTCTATTTGCATATGCCGTAAATATTATCAAGAGGTGAAATATTGAGGAAGGTATTGTATGGTTTATTGGGCATGCTTTTGGTTTCGAGCATTGTGATTGGCGCTATCGGTTGTAACGCAGAAACAACGGAAATAGAAGAAAATTTAACAGAAACAGACACAACGTCGCCCTTATTACCGCAGCCAAGACTGAAGGTGGCGACCACCACCAGCCTTTATGATACCGGTCTCTGGGGATACCTGGAACCAATGTTTGAAGAGGAATACGGCGTCGAACTGGATGTAATGTACGCCGGTACCGGTAAGGCAATGGAACTTGGTGAGAGGGGGGATGTGGATGTCATTACCGTTCACGCTAAAGCCAGCGAGGAGGAGTTTATCGCCGAAGGCTACGGGGTAGAACGTGTTCCCTTCGCCTATAACTACTTTCTTATCGTCGGGCCGGAGTCCGACCCGGCCGGTATCAAAGGTATGAGCCCTGAGGATGCCTTCCAGAAACTGATGGACACCGGCAGCGGCACCTTCGTATCGCGGGGAGATGACTCAGGGACACATAAAAAGGAGAAAACAATATGGGCTGGAGCCGGTTACGACTACGAAGAGGTCAGGAATGCCGGCACCTGGTATGTAGAGGCCGGGATTGGTATGGGACAGGCATTGATGATGGCCAGCGAGAAGCAGGGATATACCCTGAGCGATATGGGTACTTACCTCTCCTACAAGGGCAAGCTGGAACTGGTACCGATTGTGGAAGCAGGTGATGTACTGCTCAATGTTTACTCCGCCATTGCCGTAAATCCGGCGAACGTGCCTGTGAAAAGTATTGAGATGGCCAATAACCTGATTGACTTCCTGACCTCCCCTGAGATACAGGAGCTTATCGGGAATTACGGCGTTGAGGAATACGGTATGCAGCTGTTCACTCCCTGTGCCGGTGCAGAACCTGAGTAACAGATGTTAGTTTGACATAATGTGAGTATTAACTGGGTAAAGGTGAGGCCGGGGTTAATTGACTGAGTTATGGGATGGCCTGACCAAGGCCATAGAGCTGATCGTATCCTTTGACCCGGAGGTAATGGGGATAGCCGCAAGGTCACTGAGGATTTCGGTGACCTCGGCTCTCCTTGCTTCACTTATTTGCCTGCCGCTGGCCAGCCTGATACACTTCAACCATTTTCCTGGCAAAAGGTTTTTAATAAACCTGATTCAGACATTCTACAGCATTCCAACCGTCACCGTCGGGCTGTTCGTTTTCGTGCTGTTCTCCCGGGCCGGGCCGCTGGGGGGGCTCAATCTGCTCTACACGCCAACGATTATGGTGCTGGGACAGATGGTACTGATTACCCCGGTACTCCTTGGCCTTACCATTTCCGCGCTCAGCGGTGTGGACAGGACAATAGTAGATACGGCTCGCTCACTTGGTGCCAGCGGGTTCCAGGCTGGCCTTATCGTCATCAGGGAAGCCAGGTTTGCCGTGATGGCGGCGGTTATCATGGGTTTCGGCCGGGCAATTTCAGAGGTCGGCTGTGCTCTCATGGTCGGCAGCAATATACGGGGGTTTACCAGGATTATTACCACGGCTATATCGCTGGAAACTTCCAAGGGAGAGGTAGAACTGGCAATAGCGCTGGGGATAATCCTTATCTGTATTGCCCTTGTCGTCAATATAGTCCTGAACAGGATACAGCAGAGGTAATGATGTCTTTGATAGAGACGGTAAATTTATGTCAGAGATATGGTGAACGGGATATCCTGAAGGACATCAACCTGGCGGTGAGCCGTGGCGAAGTCCTGGCAATGATTGGCCCCACCGGGGCCGGTAAAACCACGCTGTTGCGTCTCATTGACCTGATTGATAGACCGGTATCGGGGAAGATATTATTTGACGGAGTGGAAACAACCTTATCGGAAAAGGCAAGATTAGCTGCACGCCGCCGGATGTCTTTTGTGCTTCAGAAGCCAGTGGTGTTCAATACCAGTGTCCGTGATAATATTGCCTACGGCCTGAAATGGCGGGGAGTGCCCAGGAGCATGATTCATCAGGAGGTGAGTAATATTCTGGAGATGGTTGGCCTGACTGAGTACGGGGCCAGGAATGCCCGCACGCTCTCCGGGGGAGAGGTGCAGCGGGTGGCCCTGGCCAGGGCGATAGCGGTTGGACCGGAGGTGCTGCTCCTGGACGAGCCTACCGCCAATCTTGACCCGGTATCGGAAGCAAGGGTTGAGGAAGTGATAAGGGACATTATACAGTGTCACACCACCACCATAATTATGGCCACGCATGATATGGCGCAGGGGCAGCGGCTGGCTGATAGAATAGCCGTGCTGATAGACGGGGAAATCACCCAAACAGGAAGCTATAGTGAGGTGTTTGCTTCTCCCGCGAACAAAAAGGTAGCCGAGTTTGTCGGTATTGAGAATGTTATTGACGGCGTAATCCTATCTAACGATGACAGGGTAGTGGGTATCGATGTCGGCGGTGCTGTCATTGAGGCGATTTCGGATTATGCCGCCGGGGAAGAGGTTTCGGCCTGTGTCCGGCCGGAGGATGTAACGCTGGCTGTTTCGGAGGTTTCCAGCAGCGCCAGAAACCATTTCCGTGGTGAGGTAACCCGGACAGTATCGCTGGGACCGCTGACCCGGGTCGAGCTAGACTGTGATTTCCCGCTGGTATGTCTGGTTACCAGCAGGTCGGCTGATGAGATGGTGCTGGTGAAGGGGAAAGCAGTCTTTGCCACCTTCAAGGCGACCGGTGTCCATGTGATAAAGAGGGAAGGCAGGTGATATGGAATCTGTCTTAGTCCCATAAAAATCAACAATATATGGAGAGAAGTGGTAAAAAGATAAAGGGCACAAAATACCTTTTTGGACGGAGACGAAAATGACGGGACTTTATGATTCATACAACCGGTGTATTGACTATCTGCGCATCTCGGTCACTGACCGCTGTAACCTGCGCTGTATCTATTGTACGGCGTACTCGATAGCCAACCTGACCCATGATGATATTCTCCGTTACGAGGAAATCGAGCGTGTGGTTCGGGTGGCGGCTTCTGCTGGTATAAAGAAGATACGCCTTACCGGTGGTGAGCCGCTGTTGAGGCTGGACCTAGACAAACTGGTGGCCTTGATTGAACGGATAGATGGTATTGAAGATATCTCGTTGACCACTAACGGGATACTGCTGGGGCAGTGCGCTCTCAGGCTCAAGGAGGCCGGTCTGGACAGGGTAAATATAAGCCTGGATACGTTGCAGAAGGGGAGGTTTCAGGTCATAAGCGGCCGTGACCATCTGGATGAAGTGCTCACCGGTATTGAGGCCGCCCACCGTGCCGGGCTGGAACCGGTCAAGATAAATATGGTGGTGATCCGGGGCATGAATGATGATGAGGTTCTTGATTTCGCCCGCAAGAGTAAAGATGAAGGGTGGCATGTACGCTTTATTGAATACATGCCATTCGCCACGCCGGGGCTTGAAACCCTGGGAGCGGTGTCCAAACAGGAAATATGGGAAAGGATTCAGCCTCTGGGGAAGCTGGAGCCCTGTTATGACCAGACAGGCAACGGCCCGGCTGTTTATTACCGTTTACCCGGGGCAGAGGGAACAATCGGTTTCGTTACGCCGGTGACGGAGCACTTCTGCCAGTCCTGTAACCGCCTTCGCCTTACCTCCGATGGCCAGTTACGGCCCTGCCTTCTGGATGACGCCGAAATTGATTTGAAAGGGCCCCTGCGTAACGGCGCTGATAATAAGGAACTAACAGGTCTTATTATGAAGGCGGTGTCCATGAAGCCGGAACAGCACAAACTGGCCAGGGGGCTGACGCCAAACGGGCGTACGATGTGCCAGATAGGGGGCTAGGGGCGGTGCCGGGATAAGAAGGAGAGGAGGTGTTGTTTTAAAAAAATGAATGAACTGACCCATATAAACGGAAAAGGCGAAGCCCGGATGGTCGATGTTGGGCAGAAGGGTGAGACCAGGCGTGAAGCGGTGGCCACCGGCCGGATAACGATGAAGCCAGATACACTTAAACAGATAAAAAAGGCTGGTATGAAAAAGGGTGACGTACTATCCGTAGCCCGGGTAGCCGGCATCATGGCGGCCAAAAGAACGCCTGAATTGATTCCATTGTGCCACCCGATACTTATTGATGACATCTCGGTTGACTTTGATATCGATGGGAATGACTTCATCGGAATCAGCGCCTGTGTCAGGAGCACCGGTAAAACGGGTGCCGAGATGGAAGCCATGACGGCCGTCTCCGTGGCAGCGCTGACCATCTATGATATGGCCAAGGCCGTGGATAGAGGGATGACCATCAGTGAAATCGGCCTTCAGAGCAAGAAGGGCGGTAAGAGCGGGGCTTACCGCAAGAAGTAGGCATTTGCCAGGTAGGGAGTTGTCAATGGAGATAATCTTAGCTACAGATTCTCATATTCCTGAGATTACAGAGCTTTGGAAAGAGTTTATGGACTTCCATAAGGACATAGACCCTCGCTTCCCGATAAGAGGGGACGCGCCTTTGGAATTAGAGAAGCACCTGAGAGAATTGATGAAATCAGAGGATGCCCTTATTCTGGTTGCCTTCGATGGAAATCATATGGTTGGATTTTCTATTTCGCTAATAAACAGATACGCGCCTATATGGAAGCGTGAATTCTATGGTGCTATTGACAGTATTGCTGTGAAATCTGAATATCGGAGAAAGGGAATTGGGGAGCAAATGCTGGCCAAAATCTTCGGGTGGTTTGAATCACGAAACATAGATAGAATTGAAATATCAGTAGCCGCCAAGAATCAGGTAGGTTATACGTTCTGGAAAAAACACGGGTTTCAAGATTATACGCACCGTTTATACCTAGACAGGGGATAGCCACTAACACTCCATAAATAAAGTAGGGTCCCTGTAATCCAATCACCCTAATCTGAGGAATAGATATCAATTACGTGTACCGTCTTCAGATTGACGAAATAGATATATCTCTCAGTTGCCACCGGGAACTGGTAGGGCGGTATTCCTGGGATATCTTCGATGGAATCTATTGTCAACGTTCTCTGTCAATGTCAATAATGCCCGTTCTCATTCTCTCTTCGTAGAAGTTCCAGGTGATGCAGCAACCGGTGAAACTGTCATTATCCGTGTTAAAACAACTGCCTTCAGCAGTGCCGGTCCACTGCCCGTCACCGGCGTACTCGGCTTCAATAGAGATATCCTTATCCGGGCTGACCAGCTCCATATTGATTATCTCGTAGCGGATAAAGGCGATTACCTCTTCCTCGCTGAACCGGGGTTCATCCTGCCCCTGAAGAGCCAGGATGGTGACACTGGTGAAAACCATCACCAGGGCGATAATCAATATCACCCATTTCCACTCATCGAGAATCTTATGCCAGTCCACAGGATACCGTTACCCCTCCCGGCGGATATTTGATACCGTTAATGACTATCATATCATGCCGCTAAAAGGGTACCAACCTACCATACGGTAGAATGGTTACTGTAAAAGGGCTACTCAACGGTGACGGTGAAGAAGTATGTCCACTCTGCCTGTTCTTCTTCTTCCCAGGACCGGCGGTATTCCATGCGCACTTCGGCTTCCCCTGTTTCAGTAGCTTCGAAGGTCCAGACCTCTGTGCCGGCGGCTCCCAAGGCACCGTCTTCAGGTTCTTCGAAGTCGTAGTCTTCTTCCATTAACACGTTGTCCCCGGTAATTTCATACCCCCACTTAAAACCTGTCGTCGGGTTTGAGCACAGCTTGACGGTAATCTTGTCGCCGACCTCTACCTCGAAATCGTTCCTCATGCTGTTAGGGCTTTCGCTGAACTGCTGGCATGTAATGTCCACGTTTATCGCCCGTGAGGTGACAATGCATGATAGAAGTGAAAGGGAAATTGCCATCACCGCTGCCAGTACCAGGATGGTTCTTATTTTCAATGTTACTCCTCCTTTTTAATTGGTTTTGTCATTGGATATAACGAAATATACCATATATGGTTAGTATCAATTTATTAAGGTGTAATGGTGAAAATTATGCCGGTGGTTATCCATATCGATTATCTTCTGGTGTAATAGACAAATTGACTCGTGTTCTGCTCAAAACCAATTTAAATTATTACCAAGTGCTCAGCCAGCACTTTCAGCGGGTTTGCCGCGTTGTCTGGTAATATAACTTTCATTACCGAGATATGGTCTTTTGTCTATATAATAGACAGGGTGGTTTGATTTCGGTTCGAACCCCAAGGACCGATAAAAGCTGGACTCATAATCATGGAAGATATCGCATGATATGAAGTCGGCACCCATACGGAAAAGCTCGTTGATAAGAACCTCTCCCATTCTTTTACCGAGTCCAGAATCATCCTTGCCGACAAGGGAACCATTCTCGTATTCCAGGTTTGCTCCCTGGTACTCCAGCTCTAGACAAAACTCCATGATAACAGCACTGAGTCCATCAAACATCGCCCGGGTAATCCCTACCAGTTTATCCCCCTCGAATGCCCCGATTATCAGGCTGCTGTGGTATAAGGGTTTACTTGCCAGTTCCTTGCCATATCCTTCTTCACAGATATTATTCCTCTGGTAGAAGGAAAATAGTTGCCCGGCGCTTATTTGGGGATTGACTAATATCTTGACACTATCCATATCGGCCATCTTCCACCCCCCAGCAATGGGGAAGAAACTAGAACAGTGTTACCGTAACCGGGGTGCCCTTCTCCAGTAAGTCCACATTCTGCTCTATCTCAATGTAGCCATCGGCTTCGGCGACACTGGTTATCGCCCCCGATTCTTTGAACACAGGAGTAGCCTCGCCGCCCTCGATGCTGACGGTCACGAACTGCTTCCGGCCGACGCTGCCGGGGACTCTCCGGGAAAGCCTGGCCTCAATGGTTTCTCCCCTTCTCGGTGGCAGGTGCGCCATGCTGCGTAATGCCGGCAGGATAAAGAGATAGGTGTTTATCAGGCAGGAGGTGGGGTAGCCCGGCATACCCATCAGCGGTTTGCCCTGTACCATGGCAAAGATTGTCGGTTTGCCCGGTCTAACCTGGATGCCGTGAAAGAGGACCTGTCCCATATCCTGAAGGACACCGGTCAACAGGTCTCTCTCCCCTACCGAGGACCCGCCTGAGATAACAACTAGATCGCTTTCTAAGGCCTGGGTGATGATCCTTTTCAGCTCATCGGCGTCGTCGGGGGCAATCCCGAATATGGTCGGTTTGCCGCCGTTGGCTTTCACCACCGAAGCGATGGTGTGCGAGTTGATGTCATAGACCTGTCCCGGCTCCAGCTTCTGGCCGAGGGCAACCACTTCTTCACCGCTGGGCAGAATGGCTACCTCCGGTTTCACGTAGACGTTGACATTGTTTATTCCCTGTGAGGCGAGAACGCCGGTCTTTCCCGCATCAAGGATAGCCCCCCGTTTGAGGATGACCTTTCCTGCCTCAATGTCTTCGCCTGTCTTGCCGACATTGGCCCCGGGATAGACGGCCTTGAATATCTTTACCTGGCCATCAGTCGCCTCGGTATCCTCAACCATCACCACCGAGTCGGCACCCCCGGGCATCATTGCCCCGGTGGCAATCTGAAGGCACTGCCCCTGGCCCACATTTTCTTCGGGCGTCTGTCCGGCGTGGACCTCGCCGACCAGGCGGAGCACCTTTGGATTCCTCTGGCCGGAGCCGAAGGTATCCTGGGCGATGACGGCATAACCGTCCATGGCGGCCCTATTGAAGGGGGGTATGCTCAGTGCAGCCTCAATATCGTGGGCGAGGACTCTCCCCGTGGCATCGTCGAGAGTGACCGCTTCTGTCCGGGTGACCGGCTCGATATTGGCCTCGACAACCTTTTTTGCCTCCTCGAATGAGAGCAGTGCACCAAAAGGTTTCATCTTGTTGCCTCCCTGACAAGGTGGCTGATTTCGGGCAGTATTATCTTGTCCATGGCTAGATTGGCCGCTCCCGGTGAGCCGGGCAGACAGAGAATTACCTTTCGCCGGACGATACCGCCCACCGCACGGCTCATAATACTGGCCGTGCCCAGTTCCTGGTAGGTAAGGAAACGGAAGAGCTCGCCAAAACCGTCCAGCCTTTTCTCCAGCATGGGTGATACTGTCTCCACGGTAATATCACGGCTGCCCGCTCCGGTACCGCCGCTGGTGATGATCACCTGAAGCTCTTTCAGCGCCAGCAGTCCTTCCAGCCTGTTTTCCAGGGCTTTCACATCGTTTTTCAGAATGGATTGGGAAATCACCCGGTGCCCGTTCTGCTCCAGCTTTTGCCGCAGTATCCTGCCCGACTCGTCGTCCTCTTCCGTGCGACTGTCCGAGACGGTAAGTACGGCGCAGTTCACGCTTTGTGGTGATACTTCTTTATGCTCGTGGTACGACATATTAACTCTTACAGAATTATTATAGGTGCTGGCGTTGAGTAATTGCAATCGTGACCATATCCGGTCATTGAAAAGGGGATCCTTCACCTTGCTTTACCCTTCAGAAAGGAGATGGGTACCTCCGAATAACGGGACAAAGCGCCGTCGCCCATCTGACGGGTTTCTAGAGGTGGGGCTTACACAGTATTTCCTGGACCTTGATATCAAAGAACCTGGTGGAGTTAACCGGTTTGAGAACCACGGCGGTATCAGCCCCCCGTCCGGTGCCTGCAATTGATATAATGGCTTCGTCGGTGCGTATCAGGCCGGCATCGGTGGCCATGAGGGCGCATTCCAGGACTACCTTCATTCCCTGCCCGAATATGCGCAGTACATTGGCGATTATTTCCCCGATGGCAATAGTGTCGAATTTCAGTCGGACGGCCCGGCTCACCCCGCCGAAGGAGTGCATCGTGGTCAGTATTATGCCCTTCTTGCTCTCTATTTTCTGTCTGTTTTCGTCGGTCAACTCCTGGGTATCGGGATCCCTCATACCGGCATGGTGTGTCACCACAACCACCTTCATTCCTTTAAAGACCTCCGTTGCCCTGATGCCGGTATCGCCGACAGTAGAAGCCACCACTATTGTCTTGATGCCCAGTTCATCCGCCCGTTGTTTGGCGATACGCAGTGTTTCCTCGGTGTTGTCCCGACCGGGTTTTTCAAAATAAACGATCTTTCCTTCCATTAACGCTCTTTTACCTCCGTGTGGAATTTACCCATGTTACCAGTTCAGATAGTTTAACACCAATCGGGAGCAGGGGACAAGAGGACTCTTGCTGGTTATCGTTTCGAATAGATGAGGGATGCCCCGGCCAGGTTTCCTCAGAATAACATGTGTGACAGGAACTCGGTTGTCTTTACTTACTCAACTTAGCGGGCTATAATTGTCGTGGTTGTCACGGATAAGCCGTACCCAGAAGAAGTGTCGCCTTTATTTTTCATAACAGGGTAATTAGATTTGTGAAGAGAGTCGGTATTCTTTATCATCCCATGAAGGAAGATGCCTACGCCTTGACCGGAAAGGTTGAGGAGTTTTTGAAGTCCGAGGGGCTTTCCGTATGGTCATGTTCTGCCTGGGAAACGGAAGCAGCCCGGGAACAGGTTGAGGGCAGTGATTTGCTGCTCAGCATTGGTGGCGATGGCACCATTCTACGGGCAGCCCAGGTGGCGGTTTACGGACCAACCCCTGTTACCGGCGTTAATGTTGGCAAGCTGGGGTTTATGACTGAACTGACCGTTGACGAAGTAATTGAGAAGCTGCCGGCTCTGCTGGCCGGGAAAGGCTGGATTGATGAAAGGTCGCTGCTTGAGGCGGAGCTTTCTCCTGCTGATGCCGGTAGCCGCCGGCTCGATACTTCTTATGCCCTGAACGATGTGGTGGTGACACGCAGCACGGTAGCCAGGGTGGTATATGTGACTGCCAGTATTGACGGGGAGCCGTTGACCACCTATAAGGGTGATGGGGTAATTATAGCTACTGCTACCGGCAGTACCGGGTATTCGCTGGCCGCCGGTGGCCCCATCCTCCACCCGCAGGCCAGAGAGCTCATGCTGGTTCCGATATTGCCCCATATCAGCGCCGACTATACGCTGGTACTGCCGTCTACCGCCACCATCAGCTTGAGTGTCAGTACCACTCAGCCGGCAATGTTGAGTATTGATGGCCGGAGCTCCAGGACGGTACAGTTTCTAAGGATTCATTCGGGGAGGTCGTTCTACGGCTCTCTGGACGAGAAGTTGAAGGGGAAGAATTGAAAAAAATTGTTGAGAAAGCCAGGATCAGTGATGTTAACCAGATGCACCATCTTATCACTTATTTTGCTGATAGGGGTGAGATGCTGGCCCGTCCCTTGAGTGAGATGTATGAGAATATAAGGGACTATTTTGTTATCAGGGAGGGCGAGCTTACCATTGCCTGTGCCGCCCTGCACGTGATGTGGGAAGATTTGGCCGAGATAAAATCGCTGGCGGTAGCCGAGGAAAACCAGAGGAAGGGGATTGGCGAGCAGCTGGTGGCCGCCTGCCTTGAAGAGGCTCAGAGACTCGGTATGCCCACCGTATTTTGCCTTACCTACAAACCCGCCTTTTTTGAGAAGTTCGGCTTTAAACAGGTTGACAAGATGGAGCTGCCGCATAAGGTCTGGACCGAGTGCTACCGCTGCCCCAAGTTCCCCAATTGCGACGAAATAGCCCTTGTCCACCACGTGGAGACGGGGGGCCAGCTTGGGTGAGGAAAAGACGCTTTCGAGTCAGCCAATCTACAATGGGCGGTCGGTAAACCTACGGGTAGATACGGTGCAGCTGCCCGGAGGCCGGGAGGCGACCCGAGAAGTTGTTGAGCACCGTGGCTGCGTTGCCATTATCGCTGTTGATGCCGATGATAATATATTGCTGGTGAATCAGTTTCGTCAACCGGTGGCAAGGGAACTGCTGGAAATACCGGCTGGCGGTATTGATAACGGCGAAGAGCCGGGAGCAACGGTACGCCGCGAGATGCAGGAGGAGACCGGTTACTTACCCCGGAAAGTGGAAAGGCTGGGCGGCTTTTACTCGGCGCCCGGTTACTGCACGGAGTACCTTCACCTTTATCTGGCCACCGAGCTTGTCCCCAGCCAGCTATATGCCGAGGACACCGAGAGCATCAGGCTGGTGCGGGTACCGATGGCAGAGATTACCGGACTTATCACCTCGGGCCAAATTTGTGATGCCAAGAGCATCGCCGGGTTGTTGGCTTTCCTGGAGTACAGAAAAGAACGCTGAACCGGTGTCTGAAAACTACCCCAGAGTGGCTTCGAGCTGGCGGCCGCCGATAAGGTGCAGATGAAGATGGGGGACTACCTGCCCTCCCTGCTGGCCGCAGCTAATCGACAGGCGGTAGCCACTTTCAGAAATCCCTTCATCCCTGGCCAGTTGATTGGCAATCTTTACCATATGCCCGATGAGACTCATCTCAGCGTCAGGCAGATGGATGAGGGAAGGGATATGCTTTCTGGGGATAATCAGCAGGTGGGTGGGGGCCACCGGGTTGATGTCAGCAAAGGTAATCACTTCTTCATCATGGTAGCGGATATCAGCCGGAATATTACCGGCAACAATTTCACAAAAGACGCAGTCCATCATCCCCTCCTTGGTTTTCTATCCATACCCGTTTAGGTACAGGCACTAAAAGGGTATCACACTGCTGGTGGGGTGGGCAAGGCTGACCCGGTTGAGGCTGGTTAATAAGGGTAGAAGGGTAAAAAACGGTCGGTTGCCAGTCTATTTAGTAGAAGCTGGCTGTGGTATAATGCTACTGGAGGTGAGAAAAATGAGCTTTGAGCCGGTCAATGTATATCTGGGTCTCGGTTCCAATATGGGGAACCGTCAGCGTAACCTGGACCGGGCACTGGAGATGCTGTCGCAAAGGTTTCCAATAGACCAGGTCTCACCGATATACGATACCGAGCCAGTAGGTAATACCAATCAACCTCGCTTCCTCACTATGGTATGTCAGGGACATACCAGGCTGGCACCGGCGGAGTTTTTATCTCTGGTTAAGGGCGTTGAGTTGAAGATGGGCAGGGCACCAGGTACATCCAATGCCCCCCGGCCTATCGATATTGATATACTGTTTTTTGGTGACCAGGTTGTTGATACCCCCGATCTGGTTATTCCCCATCCACGGGTGACCGAAAGGGCTTTTGTGCTTGTCCCCCTGGCTGAGATTGCCCCCGGCCTGGTGCATCCGGTAAACGGCAAGACGGTTAAGGAGCTACTTCAGGCAGTGACCGAGACCCAGGGCGTGTTACGCTGGGAGAATGGATAGGGGGTGAGCGTGTACCAGATAACCGTGGAACAGCATTTTGACGCTGCCCATTTCCTCAGGGGATACCAGGGTAAGTGTGAGGCAGTACACGGCCACCGTTTCGGGGTGGTAGTCAGATTAAAGGCCTCCCGGCTTGATGAGATAGGGCTGGCTTATGATTTCACGGTTCTGAAGCAGCACCTGGCTGATATACTGTCGAGGTTTGACCATACCTGCCTCAATGATATTCCCCCGTTTGATGAGATTAACCCTTCATCGGAGAATATTGCGGCGTCAATATATGGCGAACTCCAGCCCAGAGTGACCGCAGACTCTGTTTCTCTGGCCAGCGTCGAGGTATGGGAATCACCCCTGAGCGGCGTGGCTTATAGCCCCGATTAGTTGCGCTGTTCCGGCGGGAGCAGGTTGGGGATGGTATCCTCGATGGGGTAACGCTCATCACACTTCTGGCAGTACAGGGAACCGCGGACAATTTCCCTCTCGTTCTCCTCTTCAACGCTGAGCTTAAGCTCCCCCTTACATACCGGACAGGCCAGAATATCCATCAGTTCTCGTCTCATGGCTCGATTATAGCATATAAATATAGTATGATTACATTTCCCTTCAGGATTGCCAGGGCTTTTAATGTGGAATTGGAGGACGTCTTTCAATACGAGGAAACCGGCAAGTAGAGATTATGTGGCTTTACTTACCTATATCCTCTGTAATCTGGCTGATAATCCCCAGAAACTGCTTCAGGATCCGGGCGGTGGCTCCCCAGATTACCTTACCCTGGTAGAGGTAAGAATCGGTGGCCACCAGCTCTCCGTTGATGTACTGGTTGGTCTGGCCCAGGCAGTCCTTGTCCAGCAGGTTTGGGAGCGGGACTTCAATTATCTCCTTTACCTCTGTAGGGAATAATTTGAGGGAAAAAGGCCAGGGGATAGCGGCAACAAAGGGCGAAATAATATAGTTGGTGCCCATGGTAGCGATGTCATCCAGCTCGCCCAGCAGCTCGACGGTACCGGTATCCAGGCCGATCTCCTCGTTAGACTCCCTCAGGGCGGTATTGAGCGTTGTGCCGTCCTGCTCTTCATAGACTCCGCCGGGGAACG
>SMTZ1_10004568_pt1 | contig 13900 bp, 13 predicted proteins | sample DeeMarSWOR136_30_FD_25667 | JGI IMG/M metagenome (IMG submission 25667) | reverse complement strand
GTACAGTTTCTCAGGCCCGGTGGCAAGCCTATCCTTATCTGGCCGCTGTTCAATACCTTCCGCCTTTACCAGGGATTCGAGCTCAGGGAGGGTGTCACCGGCACCAATGAGATCGTCGATTATGGATTCATCGACCTCCTCCTCTTCCCCTGCCAGCTCATCGAGTTCATCGATTTCCTCGAGCATTTGTGCTTCGGGGCCCATAATTTCCCTCTGTACGGCTTCCAGTTTTTCCAGTTCCTCATCCTCACTCAACTCCAACGGCACCGACTTTGAGCCATTGGAGGACCTGCCCGGCTCATCTGCCGTCGCAGCTTCCGCGACACCTTCAATTTCTGCACCATGGAGTTCTTCCGTATGTGGCAAAGGTTCTTCCTGCCGCTCTCCGCCTCCTTCCGTCCCATGCATGGTGAGGAGTGCCTCGCCACCTTCATACTCCTCGGTAACCTCGGCTTCACCGACCTCTGCCAGTTCTACAATCTCCTCAACATCCTTGAGGGAAACAACTCCTTCCTGCGCTGTATCAGTAATTGGTATTCCACGTGTGTCCGTGCCGGGTTCTCCAATAAGAGTCGGACCTGCAGCAGGTGCCGCCACCCTGCTGGGTTTTTCTGCCGGAGCAGCTTGAGGCGTAAATCTTTTTCTATCCCGAACCGTGCTCAGGATGAATATGATGATTGCTGCAACAACGAGCGCCTGCACAATGAGAATGATGGCTCCTATGAAGGAAATCTGCACTCCGGCCGTATCAAAGGCCACCCCCACGATCCAGTCCGATATACCTTCCGCCCCGGGAAGGAAGTAGACTGTTTTGTCCAGCTCATCCCGCTTGACCCGGAGAAATCCGGATCTCTCCTCTCGAATCGTCCGAGAAAGATTTGCAAGGTTTTCGGCTTCACGCTCATCGAATTCTGGAAAATTGAGAATTACCACCTTGTCACTCGTCAGAATTGCACCCTGGTAGGTAAAACCGGGGGCTCTGGCAAAGACGCTTTCAAGAAAATCCGTGCGATAATAGACAAGCAGGGCATGATCCGTACCTATGAGCCGATAGAGGACGATACTCTGCATGACCTCGTCGGCAAGGGCCTTGCTTTCACCCGCAGAGTGCTTTCCAAACAGTACACCATACACTTCGGCATCCAGTCTCGATCCTGCGATATCGCCTTCAGAAGTGCTGAATAGAATCTCATAGCGATCGTTAATGATCCGCATCCTGTCAATGGACGGATTGGATCGCATGAAACTGAGGAGATTGTTACTTGTCCCTGTCCTGCGAGACTTCATGAAATCCGACGGCTCAACCGATTCGAACAGAGAATCGAGCTTCTCGTTCTCATGTGCGAGCTGACGTGCCAGGTTTCGCGCAATGCTCTCGCTGAGCGATCTCTTCTCGAGCTCTACGGTACGACCGATCAAATCCCGAGAAAGGAGGTTTCGTGGTCCCACCTCCTCACGACTGGTCAGCAAGTCACCGATTTCCATCAGGCTTTTATCCAGAAGAAAATACACGGAACCCAGTAAAACCAAAGCCGCAGCAGCACTGAAAACGATCTTTTTTAACGTCTTCCTATTAGCCACCGATCATCCCTTCCTGATGATGATACCATCCCTTTCGAGCTCGCTCTCCTCTGGCAGACCCTGCTCCTCCTGGGGCTTTGCTTCAGTATGCTCTGGGATTTTCTCCGGCTCAGAAGGAGCTGCACGGGCCTTTGTTTCAGAGGCTACTTCAGTTTTCAACGAGGAGGAGGTTTCAGGGGTCTTTGGAATCTTACCGGTGCTCTCCTCCTCCACAGAGGGGGCTGATGCAACCCCCACCTCTTCATCGATGATATCCGATATTTCCCGGTCGATCTCGCTGATTACATTGCTCTTTTCCTTCCTGTCAACCTTCTTATCAGCCATAAGGCGAACTCCTTTACGGAAGTACATTTCACCGGATACACGGTACCGAATAGCAAGTATCAATAATAATATAGCAACTGCTAAAAGCGCTATCAACGCAATTAAATGTACAACCTCCAACCTTGGTAACGACTCAGTCAACAGGTTCTTCAGAAATGCCACGGTGCTTCTCAACACGGTTGTCACATACTGTAGGATCGATATCACAGGAAGCAACTCTCACCCTTATCTCGTCCAATTTATTAGGGCGAACTTCGAGTTTCTTAAAAATATCTTTGGCCATTATTATCCAAAGACTTAAAACTCCACATACTCTCTATTATACTATTTTCGGAATTTAAGAAGAAAACAAAACGTTCATATTGAGTTAAGAATTATATGGAGACAACCGAAAATAGTGGTGTCGGTACAATTTATAGTTCCCCTCCCAGTTAACTATTTTTGTGTCCGACAAAGACTAGCGCTAAGCTAGTCTTTTTTTATTATATAGGAGATACAACTGTGGCCGTCACCGCCTCCCTATTACCTTGACTTTTCCATGTATCTCTGTTACGTTCAATCTTGAACTCACCTCCGTATTCCCCGATTTTAAAAGACGGGTATGAAACGCCTTAACAAACTGGAAAAAACCCTCGTCGTCGTGCTTCTCTTCCTTTCCGTGGTACTTGGTGCGGGACTGGGCATTCTCATATCCGCATTTGATGACACCACGGACATATCTTCTCTCGAGAACTTCAGACCGGAGATTCCATCCAAGATCTATGACCGAAACGGGGACCTGATCAGTGAGCTCTTCACGGTCAAGAGGGAACCGGTCAATTTTGAAGTCCTTCCCAGCGACCTGATCAATGCTGTTCTTGCCATCGAAGACAGCGCCTTCTATGACCATCACGGCATTCACTTCAAGCGAGTATTCGGCGCCCTCATCGCCAACATCAAGTCCAGAAAGATCGAACAGGGGGCAAGCACCATAACCATGCAGCTTGCACGTACCCTTTTCACCGGGCGCGAAAAGACATACTCAAGGAAGATCAAGGAGATCTGGCTGGCACTGAAGATCGAAAAGAAGTACTCGAAGAATGAAATTCTAACCCTCTATTTCAACCAGATTTATTTTGGACATGGTGCATACGGAATACAGGCTGCATCGCAGTTCTACTTCAACAAGCCCATATCCGAGCTGACACTGGCCGAGTGCGCTATGCTTGCAGGACTTCCACAATCGCCGAATCGACTCTCTCCCTTGCGCAACCCCCATCTCGCCCGACAGCGGCAGGAACTCGTGCTCGAGAGCATGGTGAATGAGCACATGATCACCCCTGAAGAGGCGTACGAATCCTATCAGGACTTCTGGGTGAGCTTCCGGCTGCAGATGCGCTCACCCTCACAATCGGTATACCAGCTGCAGGAGAACAGAGCTCCTCACTTTGTTGAGTACGTGCGGCAGAAACTGGAGCGGCTCTACGGTTCGGAAAGAATCTATACGGACGGTCTCAAGGTGTATACTTCACTCGATCTCACCCAGCAGCAGTATGCCGAGAAGTATCTCACGGAAGGGCTATCGCGGCAAAATGAGATCTATTTCCAGAACATGAGCGTCGTGCGGGATAATCTTGACAGGCGGTTTATCGACTCACTGGACATGCTCTCTCTCCTGTTCAACCTGGACCGGATAAACATCGGGTCACACAAGAACCAGGAACGCATACTCACTTATCTCGACGAAAAAGTCATCGCTCCCCTCGATATGCTCTCTTTTTTGTTTGGGGCTAACGATATCAGGAGAATCATCCAGGGATCATACCTCATCGGTGAAAACGCAGGAGAGTTTCAGAAGGTTGAGGGTGCCATTATCGCCATGGAGCCGAAGTCGGGATATATCACCGCCATGGTTGGAGGAAGCACCTTCTCGGAGGACAATCAAATCAACCGTGCTGTTCAGATCAGACGCCAGACCGGATCGGGTTTCAAACCCTACATCTACTCAGCGGCCATAGACACCGGCATCTTCACCACAGCCTCCATCATCGTTGACAGCCCCGTCATCTTCTATGACGGTGAAGAACAGTGGATACCGGACAACTACAGCGGTACCTACAAGGGAAAGTTGAGGCTTCGTGAGGCCCTGCGGCGATCGGTAAATGTGGTGACCGCGAAAATCGTCGACCGGCTCGGCGTCGAAACGGTTAACAAGTATGCGGCGAGCATACTCGGTATCACCGATCCCGATGAAATCGCCAAGCGTTTCCCGCGTGTGTACTCGATCGCCCTTGGGGTGGTGGAACTTTCACCCTACGAACAGGCTAAAGGATTTTGCACCTTTGCAAACAAGGGACGTGAGGTAACTCCCATTGCGATTCTGTACGTGCTCGACAGGGATGGAAACTTGATCGACAATTTTGAGGCAGAGCTTCGTAAAAAGGAAATGAGAGATGGCCAGCGGCAGGTACTGTCTGAACAGACTAACTTCATCATCGTAGACATGCTGCGGGATGTGCTTCGCCCAGGTGGTACCGGATACCGAGCAGCCACCACCTACGGGTTCGACCGTCCAGCGGCGGGGAAGACAGGTACCACACAGAATTGGAAGGATGCATGGTTCACAGGCTTCACACCTGATCTGGTGTGCTCCGTGTGGGTCGGATTCGATAGAAACAGCATTTCTCTGGGAAGGGGCCAGGCCGGAGGTGTGGTCGCGGCACCCATCTGGGCGCAGTTCATGCGCGATTCTCTTCAGGACAAACCCGTTGCGTGGTATTCAAGACCCAAGGATGTGTATGCTATTACCATAGACCGTACATCCGGTCTGCTCCCTACAAAGAACTGCAAGGACATTATGACCGAGTATTTCCTCGAAGGTACTGTTCCAACAGAATACAGCACTGAGTGCGGCGGCAAAAAGCCCGCCGACTCATTCAACATCGAAATCTTCAATCGAGAAGATGTTTCATCACGCGTATTCAAGAGCACCACCGAGTCAGAAACATTTGAATATAAGGGTTATGACAGCGACTTCGATCTCGGAATCGAAGAGGAAGGCTACGAACCAACGGAGTTTCAGGAATATCCTGAAGAATACGGCGAAGTGCCTCCTGTCGAGAGTACATCGGGCCAGGACAGTGTCTCTTCCGATGAGTACATGCCGGAAAGTGGCGAAGCCACAGAATCTCCTCTGTCCCCGGAAGCTGGGGCGAACCCTCCTGGGGAAACCGATACACCTGCAGATGCTGAAGAAGATACTATTTCTGAAATCTGAAAGCGAAAACCGGATCCCACGATAAGAAAACATCCATGTACACGCTCGGGTCACGACGATTTCGTTTCATCTATTCAGGGGTGAATAACGGAAGTACGAACATGGCAATGGACGAGGCAGTGTTCACCGGCCTCGAAGAGGGGGCCTCCGTCCCTCTACTCAGGATCTACCGTTGGAACCCGCCAACCATATCGATTGGTTACTTTCAGAGCCCTGATGATATCGATTTCGAGAAATGTCGCAGGGAAGGTATCGGCGTGGTCAGACGAATGACCGGTGGAAGAGCGGTACTGCACGATGAAGAGCTCACCTACAGCATTCTCTTCTCAGAGCAGGACTTTCATCCCTTCAGGAAGAAGGAGATATTTCTCTTCATTGCCCGATGTCTCGTGGATTCTCTAAAGTCACTGGGAATTGCTTCAAAGGTGGCTGAAAAAACACGCGGAGATCTCAGGTCGGCAAATTGCTTCGCCTCACCCGCGCAATTCGAGATCGAATCCCTCGAACAGGGGAAGCTCATAGGAAGTGCCCAGGTGATAAAAAACGGTGTGGTCCTTCAGCATGGTGCTATTCCGCTTACCAGGTCATACAGCAATATATCTAAATACCTCACCACGGATGGAAAGATCGCAAAGAACATCAGCTCGCTGAACCAGGTTTCCTCCACCGATGTGGATGCTTCAAAGCTCCTCGCGGCCCTGGGAGAGGGATTCGGAAAGCACATCACGCTTTCAGAGGGCACTCTCACGGAACGTGAGACCAGGCTCACGGCCAAGCTTGCAACGGAAAAGTACGGCAACGATACCTGGACCTTTCGTCGCTGATGTAAACTGCAGGCATAAAACACTGTTTAGTATCTCATGGTTTCCTCTTGCAGGTGTTGAAATGAAAAAACAGGGCAAGACTGTAAGAACCGGGGAATGGCCTACTCTTCTTTTGACTGCGCCTTTCGGCGGTTTTTCACGATACGAAACATCTCATAGAGATTCTTCACCACTATCCTGTCCTCGTATATCTGTAACTTACCCGTATCCGAGAAATTGCCTAGGATTTCCCTTACCTTACTCACCTTTTCTCCGCACCAGTGGGCGATCTCCTCAACCTTAGTATTAAAGGTTACCGGATTCGTTGATTTTGGTGAAATGTGCTGATTCTCCGCAAGCATGAGAAAAGCGTCGCAGATCTTCGATTCTATATCGGGGAGTGTCAGTATGAGGAGCCTGCGTTTCGCATCGTAGATACGGTTCGAGAAAATTTTCAATATGTTGAATGCGAGCTGCGGATTACCCTGAAGCAGAAGGTCGAAGTTTTCCTTGTTGAACCTCAACAGCTTCACCTTGTCGATCGCGATTGCGGTAGCGCTTCGCGGCTGGTCTTCAATGATGGCCATTTCTCCGAATATGTCACCGGGATGAAATATGTCGAGTGTTTTTTCCATGTCGGATACGATCTTCGTGACCTTGACCCTGCCTTCCTGGAGAATGTAGAAGTCCTTTCCCGGTTCATATTCACAGAATATGATGTCGTCCGGCTGATACGTCACGCCGAACCGTCCGAACATGCTTGAATCCATCTTCATAACTCTATCCTGTCCGTAAGATCAGGATGCTGACACACCGAGTGCGGCCAGCTCCTTCTTCGCCTTACGGTCCGTGGGGCTCTCAGGAAGCATCTTGAGAACCTTCTGGAAGAAGGAAGCCGCCTTTGCCTTGTCGCCCTGATGCTTATACGCAATACCGATGTTGTAGAGCGCATCCTTGAGGTTTTCGTCCTTCGGATACTTCTTGATCATGCTGGTAAAAACCCGGACCGCCTCAGGATATCGGCTCATCGAGATCAGACACCTGCCCATCTCGAATTCGATCTTGGAGATATAGTCCGCAGCTCTCTGATCTGCTGAGCTTGCTGTGTGAAGTGATTTGAACAGGTTGAAGGCTTCCTCATATTTTTCCTGGGAGAAGAGGCTCACACCGTCGTAATACTTCGTTGCAACATCGATCGTCTCACCGGTATCGGAAGGCGGCGTCTCGATTTGTATCTCGGAAGACACGGGGATCGGTGTTTCAGGCTCCTGGGAAATCGATGCATAGGTACCCGTACCTTTTCCCTCCATGGCATCGTTGATGGCGTTGATCCGTTCCTGTACCTGCCCGGCAAAATTCCCATTTTTATAATACTTCAGATAAGCCTGATAGACATAGAGCGCCTGTTGATACTTATGGTTCTTCAGGTAGTATTCGCCAATCTTGAAAAGCTCCGCCTGGTTGTCCCCTATGTCTGTGTGATTCAGGAAGCTGTGGACCTGCTTGCCCACCCTCCTGAGCTGGTTGCTGAATACACGCAAGAAGTTCTGAATGATCTTGACGTTCTTTGTGACCAGAAGCTCGAATTCGGCTGTGGTCAGAACCAGTACCTGTGATGGTTTAATAACGAGCGCCGTTTCTTCCCGTGGGCGTTTTGCCAGCGCAGACTTGACACCGAAGAACTCACCGCTTCTGATTGTGTCTCTGACCTCTTCGCCCGTGTCGATCGAATGGTAGATGAGACTGACCGCTCCCGACTTGAGCACGTAGATATTGTCGCCTATATCACCAATAAAATAGATAATCGACCCGGCTTTGTAGTTTCTCAGTATTCCTAGCACCGTGTCATCCTAAATGGGTAAAAATGGTAGCTCTTTATGAAAACCTACGGTCTTTCTCAGCTTGGTCATCAGGGCTTTGGGATCGCCAACAACGTACTTGTCTTTCCCCTCTATGGTAATACGGGTGTAATCTGAGCCGAGGTCCTCGAATATTTCATCGTATTCGATATCGCCGTACAGAGGTTTCCCCTCCATGAGAACAAGCGCAATGTCTTCCAGCTTTGCATTGACGAGCGATGCGTAGGGGCTTCTGCCGTCGCCGGTAACTGCGAGGAGGTCACTGAGCCTTCCTTTGTCAATAGAGCCTATTTTATCCGCCACCCTGAATGCCTTCGCAGGGTTTTTCGTTATCATTTTCACGATGAGCTTATCATCCAGTTCCTCGTTATACATTTCCCTGTAGGTGCTCTTTGCAAATCTCACCTCTTCCAGGATATTGAGCTCACCTGATGAGGGTGAATCGGTTCCAATTGAGATATTTATACCGGCTTCGAAGATCTCTTTGACCTTTGCGGTTTTACCGAACATGAACATATTGGAACCCGGACACCATATGAAGTTTGCCTTGCTCTTTGCCACCAGCTCGATGTCCCGCTGTGAAAAGGCAATGCCGTGAATGATAACCGTATGTTCGGTCAGTGCGTTGTGATCCACGAGGATGTCGATGCCACGCATCGATTCTTCGTCCCAACCCTCCTCAATATGTGTGACATAGGGAATATCATGCTTAAGGGCACGCTTGTGCTCGAGACCTATGCCGTCACCCCATTTCAGATCGTAAGCTGATGCTTCATGGGAAAGCGTGTATTCCTTGAGCACACGAATCGGCAGTTTCTCAATGAGAGGGTCGTTGACCTTGTGGGGTATGTGATCGTGTACCGTGGTTACCCCTGAGAGCAGGTTCTTGTAGGACCCAACCATGTATATGTCGAGGGGTGAATTTTTATTTCGTTCCTTATATATCTCGGATGACTTGAGATCAAAATCCCATGGCAGCCAGCACACGTAGGGACCATCCCCTATCTTCGGGTAGTATGTACCGAACAGGTGGTCATGGGCATTGAAGATAGCAGGAAACAGGATGTGGTTCTTGTGCAGGGTGTAATTCTTGTTTTCCGAGACTGAAAAGTCAACTATTTTCCCTCCGGATATCCTTACACATGCATCCTTTACCACCTCATCAGGCGTAACCATGGTTCTGGCGGTGAGGGAAAACTCACTACTCATGAAGAGAATTCCTTTTTCGCAAGTAAGATTATATGGTAATAACCACCCCAAGTCAATAGGATATAACGTGCACGTTTTTACACCTATTTTTATAATATATCGTCAACTAAGCAGGTTTTCCAAAGTTTTATATTTTCACGCATGCCGAGTTCTAAACCCATGGATCATGATGAGTTCTGAACAACTATAAAGGAGAGCAGGGCTGCCCTCTACTCCTCGGTGTACTGCAATATTGAAAAAACCGGAATATCCAGCTTCTTCCTGCCTCCCAGGAATTCAAGCTCAACCAGGAAAGCGGCTTCAATTATAACTCCACCCAGTCTCTCTATCATCTCAACCATAGCAGAGACGGTGCCACCTGTTGCGAGAAGGTCATCAACAATGAGTACGGTGTCCCCTTTTACGATCGCGTCTTCATGCATGGTCAGGGTATCGGTACCGTATTCGAGCTCATAGGTCGCCTCGATCTGGCGGTATGGAAGCTTCCCCTTTTTACGCACCGGAATGAAACCCGCATGGAGGAGATAGGCGAGCGGTCCGCCAACGATAAAACCGCGCGACTCTGCTCCAACGATTTTTGTGATTCCCCAGTCTCTGTATCTCTCAAAAAGAAGGTCGATGGATTTTCGGTGTGCATCGGGATCCTTCCAGAGTGTGGTCAGGTCCTTGAAGAGAATGCCTGGTTTCGGAAAATCAGGTACGTCCCGTACATAGGCATAGAGATTCATATTCACCCCTTTCCATTCAACACTGACGGTCAGTACTGTATTACTTATTTTTTAATGAACTCTCTGAGGTCCTCGGAGAGCTTGAAGTTCTTGAGCTTCTTCAATGCGTTGTTCTGTATCTGTCTCACCCGTTCCCTGGTAATGCCGATGATTTTCCCGGTCTCTTCAAGAGTGTAGGGACCCTCTCCGTCGAGACCAAATCGAAGTTCTATGATCTTCTTTTCCCGGTGGCTGAGTTTGTCGAGCACCTGCCGGATGAGCTCCTGAAGCGCCATGAAGAAAACGGTATCCTCGTGACCACCGGATTCAGAATCAACAATGAGATCACCGAGCTCCGATGAGCTTTCGGGGTTGACCGGTACTTCCAGAGAACTCGGTTCCTGGGCAATGTGGAGGATTTTCAGCACCTTTTCCTCGGAGACACCGAGTTTTTCCGAAATTTCAGCTGCCGTCGGTTCCCGTCCGTACTTTTGGGTCAATTGTTTGGTGACATGGTAACACTTTTTGATGGTGTTCAGCATGTGAATGGGTACCCTTATGAGTCTCCCCTTGTTGGCAATTGCCTTGATGATCGACTGACGGATCCACCAGGTGCTGTAGGTGCTGAACTTGAAGCCTCTCGTATAGTCGAATCGGTCAATAGCCTCAATCAATCCGATATTTCCCTCGTCGATCAAATCTATGAGGCTGAGTCCGCGATGCTGCTATTTCTTCGCTATGCTTACCACAAGTCGAAGGTTCGCAGTAATGATGCGATTTTTCACATCGACGAGTTTCTTTTCGAGAATTGCCCTTTCCCGTTCATATTCCGCTGAACTAATCTTTCCCGCAACCTTGTCCCTGGAAAGGCGTGCAAGCATGTCCTTGCAATAACGTATCTCAATATAACTCTTTTTCTCCTCTTCCGCCGTGAGCAGGGGGATCTTCTTGATCTGTTTCAGATAGACGGCAAGTGGATCTTCCTCTTCATCGTGGCGTTCAAAGGCAGACCGCTCGACCTCTGTATTATTCCGGCTCATTGGTTCCAGCGTTTTTCTTCGCTCTAGTATTTCCGACGGGTACAGCATGTAAAATAATAGGGTATGGTTTTAGTATTCAAATGATTTGTGCTGAAAAAATTACTAATCGCACGTGAATTCCCCATGCAGACACTACAATCCCAGAGTATCAAGGCAAATAGTAGAGAGGGTTCACCGGTTTCCCTTTATAGAAGAGCTCATAATGGACCGTGTCCCCCGGAGCTGACGTATTTGATCCTGCCTGGGCTATGGTACTGCTCCTATCCACCTGCTGACCTTCACGTACCAGGCTCCGGATATTCTTTGCATACAGGCTGCAAAAATTGTTGTCATGCTCGATAATAATAGTAGGCCCGTAACCCCTGATCGTTCCACTGAGAACTACCGTTCCTTCAAGGGTTGCAACCACATCCTGGCTCTTCGATGAACGTATGTCGATGCCGTAGCTGAAATCCTTTTCCGATTTACCAAATGCCTGAACGACTTCTCCCTTGATCGGCCATACGAAACCGGGATCGTAATTAGCCTCCGGTTCGGGATCAGCACTACCCTGAACATATAGTACATCCTCAGCACCAGGAATGAGTATCCATGTTCCTTTTTCTACGTGCACCACATCCTGTATGTCATTTGCATCCTTAATATCCTCCAGGCTCACCCGGTAGGTTTTTGCAATTCTCCACAACGTCTGCCCCTCCTGTACCCTGTGCCAGACTCCCGCAACCCGGGGCTGTTCTTCGGTACGGTATACACCGCCTGTTGTAGCACACGAGAAGAGCGTAAGGAACGCAGCGAGTACAATCAGAAAAAGCGGCAGGGTTGCGATCCGAAAGCCTCTTGCATGTTCACTCACGAAACAATCTGTCTTCATACTCGTGTATCCACCCTTCTGTGTCTTGGAATCTTTAAGTTGCTCACCTTTTACATCGGTACAAATGAATCTTCAAATTAGCCGACAATGCCATAATTAAGGACGAACTTTATTTTCCTTCTTTCACAGTAAATATGCAATATCTCAGGTGAATGTCGAGAGTTTCATACATCAGTATATGAATATAGCGTTCTCCGATAATATTACACGGTAATCTTTGAGAACCTCGTTTAAAAAGCATGGTTTGTTTCTGTTTTTAATGAAAATAGTCACTTTTCCCGTTTAAAATAAAAAACCCGACTAGTGAAGTGATAGCAGAGCGCTAGCGAAGCTATCGCTTTACCTATTTTCTAAGTTAGACCTATCTAAGAACCAATATTTTTTACCGTGCCTTGAACCCAAAGTTCTAAAAGATTACCGTATGATAAGGCCGAGCATGCAGCATTTATGCACCGATGTATGAAACTCGACTTTTGCTCTCTTTATTTCCCTTGACAAAAAAGTCTGTACCCGGTATTTTCCCATTGCTGTGGTCAAGGGGGCGTAGCGAAGTCTGGTTATCGCGCCGGCCTGTCAAGCCGGAGATCGCGGGTTCAATTCCCGTCGCTCCCGAATCCTTTTCAGCAAATCTCGACTACCTACCTCAGTGCAGATGATGAGTTCTTCTCGTTGTCATCGATCCGCACAGCTCAATCATCATAGGCATGAGGGCGCTGTAAAATGGTGGTTGATGATCTGCCGGCAGCGTGCTGAAGGCATGTAGAGAGGGCGGGCTATAGCGCAGTTTGGTAGCGCGCACGGTTCGGGACCGTGAGGTCGTGAGTTCAAATCTCACTAGCCCGAAGAAAAAATTTCGTAATGAAAGAAGCCAACGGGAGATTCGCTGTCTCCTGTTGGCTTCTCTGTATATATGCCTCTTCGACTTTCCTGTGAGGAGCATATCCATCTCCCAGTCGCTCACATACCGAGGACAGACCGGATCTCACAGGTCACACATATCGAGAAGGGTTGGAACGTACTTCTCCCATCCCATGGCCATAATGTGGAGTCCCTGACACATGGGTTTAATCTTCTTGATGAAATCCGCCATCATCTCGACGCTCTTCATTGCCCTCTCCTCTTTCGAGGCCTCGGCGAGTGTCTTAACCATGTCATCAGGTACGAAAACACCGGGAACGAAGTTGTTCATATATTTTGCCATACCCGCTGACTTTATGATGACGACGCCACAGAGCACCGGGACCTTGTACTCTCCGGCCTTCTTCATGAAGCTCTCGAAAACCTTCGGATCGTAGATCGCCTGGGTTTGAAAAAATTGAGCCCCGACTTCGATCTTACGCTCCATCTTGATGAGCTGCATCTCAATGGGATCGGCGCCAGGTGTGACGACCCCTCCGATGAAAAGATCCGAAGGGACACCCTCCAACTCCTGACTGGCAAGATCCTTACCCTTTTTCAGCTCGTTCATGGCCATGAGCAGGCTCACCGAGTCGAGATCGTATACCGGTATGCTGTCGGGATGATCGCCCGCAGTATTGTGATCACCAGTGATAGAGAGTATATTTCTGATGCCATTTACATAGGCACCGAGCACATCTGCCTGAATGGCGAGTCGGTTTCGGTCACGTGTCGTAATCTGCAGAATGGGCTCTAGTCCCTGTTTCGCCAGCAGCGTACAGATTCCCATGGAACAGACCCGCATCACCGCACTCTGATTATCCGTCACATTGATGGCAACCACACGGTCACGTATATAGTCAACCTCTTCCTTCCAGAGGTGTTCCAGATCCACACCCTTCGGAGGACCTACTTCGCCGGTTATGGTGAATTTACCCTGTTCCAGACTTTCCTGTAACTTGCTCATCCCTGTTCCTCCTTCTCCTGTGGCATGGACATCTGGGCCTCATAGATAACCTCTTTCTCCAAGGCCCACCTCGTGGTGTGCCGTTCAGCATCTGAAACATCCATTTTCCTGAAATCCCGAAGCTTCGGCATCTTCTTGAGGTTGTCGAGCTTGCCGAGATCCTTGAGACGGTTGTAGATGAGGTACCAGCCGCAGTCGCGCTTCTGCTCTACCTCGCACAGTCCCTCGTGTTGACCGCCGCACATGCCGTTGATCAGGCTCTTTGAACAGGAGGTAATGGGACATATGCCCCCGGTCAGGGCCAGGTAACAGGTTCCGCATCCTGCACAGCGTTCGCTGGACGGCCAGAGTCCCTGCATCCCCTGACTCGAGAGCGTATCATTGGC
>SMTZ1_10018271_pt1 | contig 13901 bp, 8 predicted proteins | sample DeeMarSWOR136_30_FD_25667 | JGI IMG/M metagenome (IMG submission 25667) | reverse complement strand
GGCTTGGCATAGCCATGAATTTATTAAACCCGGATAAAATTCTCTTGGGCGGTGCGGTTATGTCCGCAGGCAAACTTCTTCTGTCTCCTGCTCTGGAAGAAGTGAAAAGAAGATCATATAAGGCTTCCTATAAATGCTGCAAAATCGAGAAAGCTTCCCTCGGTAACAAAGCCGGTTTTTTGGGAGCTGCCTTATGGGCAAAGGAACAGACAACAAAATAGAAAATGATTTCCGCTTAAAACGCCCACCATTCATCTTGAAGAAAAAAGGACGACAGGTGTACACACTCAGTAATTAGGTAACACTTTTTCGTTGTCATTGCGGGCGAAGCCTGAAACCGAGCAGGCTTTGACTCGCTGGGGCGAAGCCTGCGGGTTTTCGATGCACTCAGCCTGATTTATAGCCCATCCTGTCATCACGGATTTGGAGATGCTTCCTTAATCTTAGGAAACCTTGACTCTTGGTGAGGAGTCATTTATTGTAATGAATTGAATCAAAATACAAAGAAAAAGAGTTATTTCATATGAAGAACTGGAGAAAGCTCATTCAAAGGACGCAAACAGTAAGGAGGCTCAAGGTGGTGAAGAAATCATTTGAAATCCTTGCGATATTATTTTTTCTGACTGGACTAACAACCTTCACACTCGCTCAGACTTATACAGGAACACTTAGGGGAAAAATAATCAATGAAGAAGGAGTCGGCTTGCCCGATGCCTCCATTTACTTGTCTTCACCAAATTTACTGGGAATCCAGACTTATTTCACCTCTGAAACGGGCAACATCATATTCACTGGCCTTCCCCCCGGATTCTACAGACTCATGGTCGAAATCCCAGGATATAAAACGGTCAGCATTGATAATGTCATCATCAGAGCAGGAAAAACGGCCCACCTGAATATAACCATGGAAACAACTCCGACCGAAGAAAAGATCACAAGAACAATCCCCACTCCGACAATAGATGCGGTATCGCCAAAAAATTCGACGAGTATAGATAAAGACCTTCTCAGACATATTCCTTTTTTGAGAAATCTTGCGGACGTCATAGATTCAATGCCTGGTGTGGTGACAGAAAGAGTCCCCTTCCTCAAACGCTCGTTTATTCACGGCCAAGATGCACAAGCGAACACTTTCGCCTTTGATGGTTTATTCATGACCGACCCTTCGGACCGTCATCTTTTCACTCACTTTACTTTTGACACTGTAGAAGAGATCGAAGTCGAAACCGCGGCTCATCCTGTAGAAGTTGGAGCGACCGAGGGTGGGTATGTCAACGTTATCACAAAATCAGGCGTGACTAGAAGAGGCGGAGAACTTCTCATTTATCACACAAGTGATAATGTCTCAAGCCTTCTCAGAACCGAGGATGCGTTGAGCAGCCCAGGCATCTCTCCGCCTGCACTGGATAAAAGATTATGGGATTTTTCTCTCTCTCTTGGAGGATTACTCTATGAGGATAGACTCTCTTATTTCGGGAATGCACGAGTGTTATCTCAAAAACGGAACACTCCATTTATCCCATGGACCGATCCTCAAGGAATCGAACACAAGGAATTTAACAGGTCGAATGAAGAAAAAATGGGATTTATTAGGTTAACCAGCCGATTTATTCCCGAGTTTCAAGTTTCAGCAATGTTCAACTATAACAGCCGCTACCGTTCAGTCTATGAACCCACCGTGAGTTGGAACAGACCTAAAGAATCCACTCATAATATGGACCTCGAACTTAGCTACACGGGAACCGCAGTACTCAGCTACAGCCTTAACCAAAATACAATGGCCTTTGGAAAAATGAGTTTCACTCACAAAAAATTGCCACTTGGACTTGACGCAAACGGAAGAAACAAGCCTCAATACCTTGATCAAGGAACTGAACGTCTTTGGGGAAGTGCTGGATTCAATGAAGATAGGGTGCAAGACAGGTTTCAACTCACTGCCTCTATAACTCACTTTCGAGAGAACTTCCTCGGTGGTGACCACGAACTCAAAGCCGGAGCTGAAATCGAGCTTATCTCTAGTGAATATGCAGTCTGGAAAGCCGATAACCTGTTGATTAATTATTATTACGATAATCCTAATTTTCTTGGCCAGGGTATTTCTCCATCAACCGGCTTCCTTGTTAATAAAGGTTTGATTTCCTTCTCCATTGCCGCTGGATACGAATTAGAGAGTAATCCCAAGATTGAAAGCCGTAGGTTAAGCGCTTTTGTCCAAGATTCAATCACCTTATGGGAAAGATTGACTCTAACCTTAGGCCTCAGATTCGACAGGAGCGATTCCGAACTCTCAACACATTCCAAAGGAATAAGCGGTAATGATGTCTCGCTCTTCGTCGGTGAAAATATAATCCAACCAGTGGTTGAGCTCAATCCTTACAAGTTATTCTCGGCTTTAAGCTGGAAAAACATAATCGTTTGGAACGCTTTTTCACCCCAAATCGGACTCAGTTTCGACATCTTCGGAAACGGAAAATCCCTGTTTAAGGCCTCTTTTTCCCGATACACTGAACCTTTAATGCTTGATTATCTCACTGATTTAAACCCTATAGACCCATATCGTTCTCACCAATTCTTCTGGTTCGATGAAAATATGAATGATGAAGTGGATTTCACTGATACATACGTTCCCTTCCCTGAAGATTACCGGGTATACCTTGAAGATTATTCCAGGGAGAGAGTGGCTCCGGGAATTCGAGCCCCTTATACGGATGAATTTACAGTTGGAATCCACCAAGAAATCTTCCGCGACTTCTCTTTCCGACTGAGCTACATCCAAAAAACAAAGAAAAATATTCTGGCAAATGTTCTCTATGATCCCGACCTGGATAGAGACTGGTACACCGCCACTCAAGATACACAAAACTGGTGGTTACCTTTCGAGACCATTGTGCCTGGCGTCGATGATTATCCCGACATTCGCCTCACTGTCTATTACAGGTCAAATGATGCCCCTCTTCTTTTTTCCAGACTCAATAACGTTCCCGAATTAAAAAGAGAGCACCAGGCTCTTGAGATAGCATTCAACAAAAGAATGTCACACAACTGGCAATTGAATGGTTCACTGGTCTTCAGCCAGTCTACGGGAAACGTCAGTCATATGGTTGAGGGAGACTATGGATTCGCGAATGGAATATTAAACCCAAACTCATTCGTAAACCTTCCCGAAGATTCAAGATTCTTTTACGACATACCTCTATCGGTCAAGCTAATGGGTACTTATAAAATGCCTTTTGGATTCTTCTTGAGCTTCTACTACAGATACATGTCAGGCATTCCATGGACAAGAAGCGTTGGCGTCGTCCCGCCTTCTGCATGGACCCAGGCAAACAAGAAGAACTGAGCCCTATTCCAATCTGGACCTGAGAATCGAAAAGCGATTTAGAGCTGGGCAAGCAGGGAGTATCAGTTTTGCTGCGGACATATTAAACGTTTTCGGAAATAAGAACGACTTCACTCTTCAAAACGATGGAGGCTTCTGGTATCCAGATGACGAAAACACAGTTCAGGGCACACGAGTTTTAAGCTCAGCCTACAGAAATATCACATCGCTGATTGGAACACGGACGCTCAGACTCACCTTCCGTTTGAGTTTCTGATTCAACTTTCATCTACACTCAAATATCTCAAAGAAAACTCAGGCCAATGGATTCCAAAAACACGCAACTTTTGCCCCAGCGAGTCAAAAGCGGCTCGGTTTCAGGCTTCGCTCTCCTCACCTTTTCGGTGAGGAACCATGCCCGCTCAGCCTTCAAACGGTTTTCTCATCCACTGCCCTTCGTTTATACACTGAGAAGGATGGCAAGGAAATGGCGTAAAAAATCTGAAGAGAGCAGAGCCATCCCCTCAAGTTTATTATTACAACTCAGGTACTAATTTTTGCGATGAGCCTAAAAAAATTCCTCCGTCGATACCATGCCCATAATTACTCATATTCCTTCTTCGGAGCCATTGCCTGTATTTTGTTCAAGCGCGAGTTCCTTGAGTGATCTCAACTCCTGGGGCGAGACCTCTGCTGAGAGATAGATGAAGGCGAGTTTGTTGTGAAGAAGTGGATCTGCATCTTGAGCCAAGTATCCTTTTTCAACGAGCTCCTTCCACTCCTTGGTCCCCGGAACTGGAGAAAAATAGGCTAACCTCGGAATCGCACCCAGACTCTGAACATGAATAATGCTCTCCCTGATGCCGGCAATGTCCTGGCTTGGTAATCCCACCATCAGGTAAACGTTGATTTCACGGCGTCTGAAGCCCGTTTTTTTCAGATGAACCACAGCCTCTTCCAAATCACCTTCTGAAACTTTGGAGCCGGTCTTTGTCAGGACATTCTCATCGATGGATTCCTGGCTGAGAAAGAGGGATTTGAAATTCGCTTTCTTGAATGGAAAAAAACAGGAAGCTTCCTCTGGATGAGCTCCTTTAACAAAGGAATGATGTGATTGTCCTTCCTAATCAGCAAAGCATCATCATAAAAGGCGAAATGACGGGTCTTATGCTCTCGATAATGATGTTCGACTTCAAAAACAACCGAGGAAGGAGTCCTTTGCTCAAATTTTTTATGGAGTAAAGGACTGGCACAAAAAGAACAATTGAAAGGACATCCTCGTGAAGTTAAAACAGGGAGAGCGTCCTTGGCCGACAGCAAATCAAATGCAGGCCAGGGAATCTCCTCCAGGGTTTCATACCGATAATCTAGAGATGAGCTGTCTCCTAAGGCATCTCTGAACAAGGAAAAAATCTCTCTTTCTCCTGCGCCCTGAAAAACTATATCTGCTCCTGAAAAAGTTCTGGCGTGCTCAGGCATCAGCGTAGCATAGACTCCTCCCAAAACGATGGGGACCCGTCCATATTTTTTTCGGATAAGCTCCACCACTAACTGAATCCCAGGATACCAATAGGTCATCGTGCAGGTGACAAGAACAAGGTCAGGTGGTGGAATCTGTTCAAGTTTATTGAGAAAAAGTGGTACGGGAATTCCATAGCGAGAAAATTTCCGCGGGACATCTTTCAAGACAGAAGGCTTAGGTACTTCCTCTTTCGGAAAAGGACCTCTTCCATCAGGTTTTGTCTTTATCTCTTTTTTACACAGTGGATGTGTATGTTTTCGAAGGAGGGAAGCAATATACAAAAGCCCTAAAGGCCTCAGCCAGAAATCATAGGCAGTGAAATCATAAATCCAGGGATTTACGAGGAGTATATTCTTTGTGAGGGACATAGCTCATTATTCTATGCAATGGCCAAATCGGGCCCTAATGCTGGAGTCAAGCTGGTGCGGAATTCCGCCACTTCCGCATGCGAGAGCCTTCCACTCTCACGAGCGCTCTTATTATAATCTCATCTTGTTTAAGAGTAAAGAGTAATGGGGTCAGACCTTAGTTACTGAAGTGACTAAGGTCTGACCCCAAATTTCGACACCAATTCTTCCAATACTTGACAAATCGGGATTCAGTTCTTATTTTAACATTCGGTGACACCTTCCAACTTATGTCATGGTTTTTCATCTGAATCTTTAAACTCACGTATAACTCATGAAAAGGAGGCCTGATGAAACTTTTAAGTCGGGAGCAGGTTGAAAATCTATCTAAATTCCAGAGTGAAGATTTTTTAACAACCTCTTTTTATCTAAACTCAGACAAGAGCCAAATGAGGAATAAAGAGATTGTTCTTTCTTTGAAAAATCTTCTGAGTCAAAGCAAATTCCAAGTCGAACAGATGGATATGAGCAAGAAGAAGAAAGACTCGCTTGTGAAAGACTTGGACAAGATAAACCGCTTTTGTTCTCAAAACCTTTCGTCGAATAATTTTTCAGGATTGGCCATATTCTCGTGCAGCAGCCAGAACTTTTGGCATTTTTTCAACCTTCCCAGCCCCCCACGGAACAGAATAGTATTCGATAGTAACCCTTATGTTCGCCCACTCTCTGCGATTCTGGACGAAAATCACCGAATCTTTGCTTTGACACTGGACCGCAAAGAAGCCAAATGGTACAAAATCTTCATGGGTGAAATCTTTCTCCTGGATAGCCACAGGGAGGATGTCCCCAATAAAGTCAAAGAAGGAGGTTGGGAAGGCTATGAGTCTAAGCGAATCGAAAGACACATTGCCACTCACCTCCATGATAACCTTAAAAAGATAGCTCAGACGACATTCAAGCTGTTCAAGCAAAATCACTTTGATTGGATCTTCTTGGGATGCAGAGAAAAATACAGCTCAGATTTTGAAGCGCTCCTCCATCCTTATATTAAAGACAAAATAAAAGGAAGGCTCAAAGCGACTCCCAGCGATTCACAGGCCACAATCTTGAAAGAATCTTTAGAGCTTGAAAAAAAGCTGAAAAAGCAGGAAGAGTACGAGATCGTTCCCAGGCTAATCTCTGAACTCGAAAAAGGGGGACTGGCCACTTCCGGGTTGATGCAGACGCTGAGGAGCCTTAATCAAAGTGAAGTCCAAACTCTCGTCGTGACTCGCAATTTCTCTCAACCTGGAAGGAAGTGTCCCAAATGCAATTTTCTGTTTTTGGATGAGCTCAAGTGCCCCTCCTGTCAGAGGAAGACGGATAAAATGGTGGATATCATCGACGAAGCCGTGGAGGCGGCCATGGATAAAAACTGTCAAGTCAAGCACGTCACACCCCCATCCAAATTGAACAGATACGGAAAGATCGGAGCGTTCCTGAGGTACAGGACTTAATCCCCCCAGGGGGCCTTTCATTCGGAATCCGCTTCTTCTGAGAAGTGCCCTTATGCAGCCTTTTCTTTAAACTTCACCCGGTCGAAGAGGCTGTAGATGATGGGAATGACAAAGAGCGTCAGCAAGGTCGTCGCCATCAGCCCGCCAACCACCGTAACTGCCATAGGCGCCCGCATCTCAGCTCCTTCGGAAATACTGATCGCCATGGGCATCATGCCCAGGATCGTGGTGAAGGCCGTGATCAAGACCGGCCTCAGTCGCACTGCGCACGCCTGAAGGATAGCCTCCTTCTTGTCCACACCTCTCTGCTTCAACTGGTTGATATAATCCACCATAACAATGCCGTTGCGATGATGGACAGGGGAATAGTGAACATGATGACGAAGGGATGGCGGAAGGACTCAAACTGGGAGGCCATGATCATGTAGACCAGCAGAGTGGCGAGGGCAAAGGCAGCGGCCATGATGACGAAAGCCTCCTGCATCTGCTCGAACTGGCCGCCGAATTCGGTGAAATATCCAGTTGGCAGCCCTCTCTCGATATCAGCTATCCTTCCTCTGATGTCTTTCACCACGCTCCCCAGGTCCCTGCCGGCGATATTTCCTGTGACCGTGATCACTCGAGCCTGGTTCTCCCGGTTGATCCGGATGGGGCCTTCTCCTAGAGTGATGGCGGCCACCTCTCCCAAGCTGATCATGGTGTTCAAAGGAGTTATGATCGGAATGTTTCTGATGTCTTCCAGGTTGTCTCTGAACTTCTCCTCAAACCGAACTCTGATATCGATCTCCTCGTTGCCTTCTCTGTAGCGTGTTGCGACCTTACCCAAAGAAGCGGTTTGAATCACGTTGCCGACCTGGCTGACCTTCAGTCCCATCCGTGAAGCCTTTTCTCGGTCTATGGTAATGTGGTACTCGGGCTTTCCTTCAGCCAAGGAGTGAGTGACATCCCTCAAGCCTTCCACATCACGAATTCTCTCGACAATGTTATCTCCAATCTCTTTAAGAATGTTAATCTCTTTTCCGAAGACCTTTATCTCGATCGGAGCAGTGGCTCCCCCCATCATGGCCTGTCCGAGATCGAGAGCCTCAAATTTGACATCCTTCAGCTTAGGAAGTTTGCGTCGAATTTTTTCCAAGACTTCAACATCAGAAAGGTTTCTTTCCCTTAAAGGTTTCAACCCGACCCAGAGCAACCCTTCGTGAGAACCTGTAGTGGACATTCCTCCGGCCATATCCGCAGGATTCTCCTCTGCTTGGGAACCGACTTGAACCGATACATTCACCACCTCTGGTTCCTGGGCCATCAATCTTTCGACCATAGTCACCACACGATTTGTTTCTTCGAGTGATGTCCCCACAGGCATCTTGACCTGGAGCATGATCATCTCTCTATCCATGGCCGGCATGAACTCTGTCCCCAGGAAAGGAACGATGGCAAAAGAAAGGGCCAATAAGCCAAGCGTCCCGCCAAGTACTAACGCCCTATGCTGGAGTGTCCATTGAAGGATTCTTCTGTAAAAATTCCTGGCCTTTTCAAACTGGACTTTTCTCCTATTCTTTCCCTCGGCATCCTGTCTGTTGTTGGCTTTGAACAGGACAGAGGCCACCATCGGGACAACAGTGAGGGCCACAAACAGCGAAGCCAGTAGAGAAAAGGCAATGGCCAGCGCCAAACCACGGGTGAGCCTTCCGGTGATTCCTTGAGCAAAGACCATCGGGAAAAACACAGCGATAGTGGTCAGTGTGGAAGCGGTGATCGCCATTCCCACTTCAGATGCACCTTTTTTGGCCGCCTCCTCTCTTTTCTCGCCTTCCTCCATGTGGCGGAAGATGTTTTCGATGACGACAACCGCATTATCGACCAGCATCCCAATGCCCAATGCCAGCCCTCCAAGTGTGAGGAGGTTAATGGTGTAGCCGACAAGGTAAAAGGCGATGAAAGTGGTGATGATCGAAAGGGGAATAGCGAGGGCGATGGTCAAGGTCGGACGCCAGTTGCGAAGGAAGACAAAGATGAAGAATATGGCCAGAATCCCACCGACCAGAGCGTTGTTTCCCGTCCGCCGGATGACTTTCTGGATCATCTCCGCCTGGTCCATGAAAGGGTAAAAAGTCACATCCGGAGGCAGCGTGGGTTTTATTCTCTCCAGCTCTCTGTTGACTGCCTGGGCTGTGGTGACGGTGTTCGCTCCAGAGCGCTTGCTGATGAAATAGAAAACTGCTTTCTCGCCTTGAGTGCGGCTGATCAAACGGGTGTCCTTGAGAGTGTCCCTGACTTCAGCCACATCCATAAGGTAGACGGGCTGGCCGGTCTGGGTTGAACCGATGATCGTATTCCGGATATCAGCCAGGCTCTGAAATTCCCCCAGAGTCCGCAGCAGGTATTCGGAGTGTCTTTCCGTTACTCGTCCGGCAGGAAGGTTCAGGTTCTCCATCCTGAGAGCCATGAGGATCTGGTCGAAGGAGATATTGAGGGACTCCAGGGCAGACTTATCCACAGCCACCAGGATCTCTCTGATGTCCATGGAGAACACCTGAGCCGCTGCCACGCCGTCGATCCTCTCCAACCTCGGCGCCACTTCGTCTTCGATCAACTCTTTCAACTCCAGAGTCGGCCTGTCTGCGGTTATCCCTCCAAAAATGATGGGCATCTGACCGATGTTGAACTTGACCACCAGCGGGTCACTCGCCTCTTCAGGGATAAAATTCCGGTAGAGCCCGATCTGGTCTCTGATATCCTGAGCACCAAAATCGAGGTTCGTTCCCCATTCGAACTCGACCATGATCACCGATGCTCCCTCGGTCGTTATTGAATCGACTTTTTTAACCCGGCTGATGGTGTTGACTATCTGTTCGAGAGGCCTGGTGATGGTGTTCTCGATATCCTCGGACGAAGCGCCGGAGTAGGTGGTGACCACGGAGACCGTAGGAAACTCGATGTCCGGGAAAAAATCCAGACCGAGATTGGCGAGGGCGATGAATCCCAGAACAACCAGGATCATGGCCAGCATGGCCGTTGTGACTCTTCGATTAACAGAAAATTCTGGTATTTTCATTCTATTACCTCTCTGATTTCTATCTCGGAGCCATCCTCGAGTCCGAAGTTCCCTTCCACGACTACCAGGTCTCCTTCCTTGAGTCCGTTCATCACTTCAACCATGTCCGCGTTCTGCAGTCCGATGATGACCTCGATTCTCTCCACTGTCTTGTTGTCCTTCACACGGAAGACGTATTTATTCTCCAAGATTGCCTTTTGAGGAACGACCAAGGCCTGGTCGTGCGTGCTGACTTCAAGAATGACCTCGCCGAACGTGTTCGGTCTTAAAACCAAATCAGGATTGTCAACAATGACTTCAACCCTGAATTTCTTAGTCATCGGGTCAGCCGTTATGTTCACGATGGACACTTTTCCCTGGAAAACCCTATCCGGAAGGGCTGTGACTCTCAACTGCGCAAGCTGTTCCTTTTTGATACGGACAACATCCTGATGAGAGACATCTACCTTTATCTTCACACGGGAAAAATCCATCAGTGTCAGGACGCCGCTGGTCGCCGAAAATCCCCCCATCATCGGGTTGATCACTTCTCCCACTTCTGCGTTTTTCGAAGCCACAATCCCGCTAAAAGGAGCCTTCATCAGAGAAACATCCAGGCTGTAACGAGCCAGATTCAGAGCGGCCTGGGCCTGTTTGAGCTGAGCTTCAGCTGACTCATAGCTAAGTTTGACCTTTTCATACTGCTGGTCAGAGGCGGCGTCTTCTTTTATCAAGCGTTCCATCCTATCCATGTTCTTCTTGGCGTCATTATGATTGGCTTCTGCAACAGCTAAAGCCGCTTGAGCTTGTTCCAATTGAAGGCGGACAGCCCGCGTATCCAGCTCTGCCAAAAGCTGCCCTTTTTGGACTGAGTCTCCCTCTTCTACGTGAATCTTTGCGATTTTCCCTCCGATATCAGGAGTGACATTTATCTTATTCCAGGCTTCGATCACTCCGGTGTAAAAAAGTTTCTCCGATATCTTCTGCCTCTGGACTTTGAACACTTTTACTGGAGCCGCAACAAATTTTTCTTCTGTCGTCCCTTCCTCTCCCTCCGGTGAACGACAGGTTAAAAAGGAAAAGAAAAGGAGCAAAACCACACAAACTTTTATCATTTGCCTTTTATTCATTTTTTTCCTCCAGTCATCTTTCGCAATTCTCACTGTTTCTACTCTCATCTATTCAATCCTTCTGCCCCATGCCCATGGCTTTATCCAATTGGGCCAGGGACATGACATAATCATACAGGGCCTGAGAATAATTGCTCTTTGCCTGAGTTAAGGCAGCCTGAGCCGTCCCCACATCAAGAGTTGTTATCAATCCTTCCGCAAAATTAAGCTCAGCAATCCTCACGCTCTCCTCAGCCTGCTCAACATTTTTTTCCTGAGACAGAAGGGATTCCTTGGCTTCGTTTAACCTTAAAAGAGCCTGTCTGACTTCGAATTTCACTATATCCACAAGTCCTTTGTTGGTTAACTCGAGTTCCCTTATCATGGCTTTGGACTGTGCGACCCTGGCAGATGTGGTGAAACCGTTAAAGATTGGTAATGTTAAGGCAATGTTAACAGAATAATAATTCTGCCAGGTCTCATCTCTGAAGTTAAATTGATCGGCCCAGTAATTATAGGTTCCAGATATTGCCAGAGAGGGAAGATTTGAGGCTCTCGCCAGTTTCAACATCTCACCTGCCATTTTTTTCTGGAACTTCATCTGGCTGAGTTCGGGCCTGTTTGAAAGAGCATTGGCGATACTTGTTTCTAAATCGGGTTCAAAAAGCTCAAATTTCAACTCTCCTTTGATTTCGATGGCCAGCGAAAGATCCAGTCCCAGAAGCGTCTTCAGGTTCAGTTCGGCTATTTTCAGATTATTCCTGGCCTTAATCAACTGAGGCTTCAGGTTGGCAACTCTCACTTCAGACCTCAGAAGATCAAATCTCGATGCCATTCCAACTTTGTAGAGACTTTCGATATTTTTGAAAAGTTTCTCGGCCAGTTCAACAGACTCTTCAGCAACTTTGACAAAATCTCTTGCCAGCAAACAGCCGTAAAAAGCGGCTTTTGCGCTGAAAATGGTCACGTGTTCTGACTGTCTCGCCGCTTCCTCATTAGAATGGAAGTTATATTTCGCTTGTTTAAACCCGGAGGTCAATCGGCCGCTGGTATAAAGGGGCAAGGAAAGAGATAAAGAAAATTGATAGTCCCTCGTAAAGTCCACAGAAATTCTCTGAGACTGTCCAGTGATAGGATCGGGAAATTCCAGTTCAAACAGCTTCTCATCAAGCGTGTGAAGCCCCTGAGCATTCAGTGATGGCAAAAAACCCGCTGCAGCCTCCCTGACTTGAGCTTTTGCTGTTTCCACTCTTTCCTCAGCTGCCAGATGATAAGGATTCTGGGAAAGAGCCAGTCGAATACTCTCTTCGAGTGTCAGAGTCATCTTTTCTTGTGGAAAAGAATATTGGACTGTCCATACAGTCAACAGGACAACCAAGATAACAGTTTTTCCTTTCTTCATACTGACTCTCCTTTTATGCTTTTCTCTCTTTTTTTATCCCCCAGAGAAAATAATTATGAAGCAGTTCGGTACTTTCCTGGACGCTCAGCTCTTTTTTTTCTCTGACCGGGCCTTTAAAGTGAAAACCGCGAATCATAGCTCCCAAAATGAAGCACGCTTGCCTGACATCCACTCTCCTGAATTCTCCGTTCTTTACGCCTTCTTCGATAATCTCGCACAAGAGATTGAAAGTCTCATCCAATATGGCTTTATAACGGCCAGGAATAGGGGGGTGATGTGTTGGGGGAGCCTGGACTTTTGAATCCGGATGAAGAAGCTTCCTCATCAAAGCTTTTTCCATGATGAAAATTCGTGCGATATTCTTTTTTGTGTGATAGTAATGGCCATTGTAATAAATGGCCTTTTTGAGCTTCTCTTCTGCGTTCACATTCATTTTCTGGACATTTTTAATTTTTTGGAGCAATTCTTCGAAAGACTTATAGATGATCTCGAAAAACATCTCGCTTTTACTCTTGAAATACTGGTAAAGAGTGGCTTTCGAAAACTGAGCCTCCTTGGCAATCTCATCCATGGTCGTTAAACTGTAACCTTTCTTGGTAAAAACCCTTTCCGCAACTTCCAAGATAAACTTTTTGTTTCCCTCTTTCCTGTTGCGTTCTCTCTCTGTCCTGAGATTCTTCTTTTTCATTTTTAAACCTTTAAGTTTTTAATTCAGACTGATGAGTTTAATTAATGAACTAATAAGTTATCATAACAGGACTGATAAGGCGAGTCAAGACTCAATTCAACTTTACAGACTGGACATACGACTCCACTTAATGATTAGGCGCGGGGATGAAACTTATCATAGACCCGGCGGAGCCTCTTTCTGCTCACATGAGTATAAATCTGGGTGGTCGTTATCTGACTGTGTCCGAGCATTAACTGCACAGACCTCAAATCCGCTCCTCTTTCCAGTAGATGAGTGGCGAATGAATGGCGCAGGATATGAGGGCTGATTTTCAAGTCTAATCCGGCCTTTCGGGCATATCCTTTTAAAAGCTTCCAGAATCCCTGTCGTGTAAAAGCTCCTCCTCTCTGGGTCACAAAAAGGAATTCACTGGTTTGCTTTAAAAGCTTGGGACGAGCTTCGTCACGATACTTTTGAACGGCTTCCACAGCCGACTCTCCGATCGGAACAAGCCTTTCCTTCCCCCCTTTTCCAAGGCAGAGGAGAAATCCATCCTCCATATTCAAATCTTTGATCTTCAATGACACCAGCTCTGATGCTCTCAAACCAGTGGCATACAGAAGCTCCAGCATAGCCTTATCCCTGATTCCTCGAACATTCTCCTCTTCAGGCTGACTGAGAAGCGATTCGACTTCCTTTACTGTTAAAAACTTGGGCAGGGCGAGCCAGGTCTTCGGCGAAGAAAGATTCACCGCCGGATTTTTCTTGAGGATCCCATCCAGTACAAGAAACCTGTAAAAAGATTTCAGAGAGGAAATCACTCTGGCCATGGACCGCGGAGAAAGGCCCGCACGGCTCTGGTGATGGATAAAACGTATAAGATCTTCCTCTCCGGCTTTTAACCAGTTTATCTTTTCTTTCCGAAAGAACCGAAATAGCTTCTGCACATCCCGCGAATAAGAAAGGACTGTATTCGCAGAAAGCCCTTTTTCTACGGAAAGA
>SMTZ1_10004567_pt1 | contig 13901 bp, 7 predicted proteins | sample DeeMarSWOR136_30_FD_25667 | JGI IMG/M metagenome (IMG submission 25667) | reverse complement strand
GATAGTAAGGCGAAAGACTATATCCGGATTGTCCCGGCTGAGGTATGGCCGTAGGTGGTAGGAACCAGTCGCCATGGTTTGTTGAATCCTGGATATCAACAGTAGTCAGTGCGTACGCACTGCTGCCCAATGCCAGGACCAGACAAGCTACTCCAAAGATTAAAAACTTTTTCATCATCCTTTCCTTTCTTATTAAACTTCTAATGGTTCACTAAAACAATAAGTCCATTACTTTTTTAAGATCCAAGTATCCCTTTTTTTGTTGAATTTTTTTATTAATTTATTATCTTCCTTCTATTTCAAAGCGTTCGTCGCCTGCGCATCCAGCCTATAATACAAACACCCACACTACCTAATAAGATAGCTCCAGGAGCGGGCATGGTTATTATTTTTAATTCAGGATCGGCCAGTATTCCATCCGGGATGTATGTTTGAAGACCTACCGCTCCGAATGCGGGAAATACGCTTGACGATCCTGTCAGCATCAAAGTGATATAGTTGTCCGCTATGTCATTTGTCCAGTCATGTGTAGGGTCAATGTTAATTGTTATCCAGGTGTAAGCCTGGTTGCTAAACGTAACTGTACCGATAATGTTGTCTGCCGCAGAATTACCCGGGTCACTTGAATTGGGTAATGTAGTAACTATCCAACTGTCATCCGAATCATACCATAGTTTTCTCGTACTAGCACTGCCGTCGAAATCGCGCATATAGGCTGAGAAAGTTGCCGATACAACACTTCCAGTATCAGGTATGCTGGAAAGATCAAAGGCAAACCATGCCTGTTCAACGCCGATTTGAGAAATTCCGTCTCCGGAATCACCTATCGTAGGTAAGGAGATATCGACCGGATTCAGTGTGTGAATAGCAGCAAAAGCAGGGGGTGTTCCTAAAACAAGGATCATAGTCAAAATACAAAGTCTCGTTTTCATAAGTTCTTTACCTTGTTCCTTTCAATCTTTTTCAAGAGTGTTGTAAATTCACCTCCAAAGGTGAACGGCAGTTGTTTGTAAAAAGACTATAGGAAACAGTGCTGATAAATGTGTCGCGGCGAGAAATATTTCAGCCAAATAGTAAGGCATTATCAACATTCTGCCATTGTACTTATACATCACTCCTCCAACTTCTTACAAGCACATCCACCTTTAGGTAGATTAACCATTATCTAAATCCGTGCAAAATCTGCGTTTATAGTTGGATAAGGTCCTCCTCCTGTGAGGCACCATTTAATTCACCCAGTTTAACAAAATAAAGGTATGCTTGTCAATAAAAAAAGGGGAAAAAAGAAAAATCTCTTGGAAAAATCAATCTTTAGAGCATTATAATCCACAGTGGTTTTATTGAAGAGTGAGGGATAATCTAAGAGTGATAACAACAATATTTTATACACAGGAATACTTTTGTTAGTTAGTTTGTTAATGATATTACTCTAAGTGTTGCTAATGCAATGAGATATCGCATTTTCACCTTTGTGCATTTAAAGCATATTCATATGGGTTGTAGAGATTTGATTGTTCGGTGTGTGTCTTAAAAAATGACAAAGATGGCGTTTGAAGAGATTAGGATGGTGATAAAATGAGGATTAATATACCACTTTTGGGGTATCTAATATGTAGTATGTCAAAGGTTAAATTACTATAAAACTTAAGATTATTCGGCTTTTTCAATCAATATTTGAGATTATTAGTCTATCATAACTTTGTTAAAAAGGGATAAAGTATTGAAATGTGTTAACCTCTCGTATATCGATATTCTTTGAAGTAGTTTTTTTATAAAGCACAAATAAATTTGATAAGATAAAGATTAATATCACTCACCGGTATGATGTGGATCGATGGTTATAGTAGGGTTATATTTATCGGAGAGTTAAGGCGAAAAATAGACATAATGGCCGGTTAGGTAGATCGACTGTCGGAAGTAGATATTAAATGGCGTGAGATTTTGTAGGACTGATTTTATTCTATAAAAGCGTTTGATGTTTTTATAAATCAGTCGGAGGGTATGAGGGGATTGCTTTGCTTTGATTGACCACTTACATCGAGGAGGTGTCGGCAGTAGAATGGAGTGTATATTTTGGAATTGGGGGTATTACATTACGGTGCTATATGGGAATGAACCGCATTTATGAGTTGTCGTTGAGAATGCGTGGGAAGGGATTATATGATGACGCTTTTATTAATTTAATACAGAGATTGATTCTGTTTAGTCATAATTTGTTGAGAAATTTCTTACATCAGTCAGAAACCTTAAGAGCATAGCGATTTTATTCTTAACGCGCACCTTTCTATAGATATTTCTTGTGTGAGTTTTTACCGTTCCGGGACTAATACAAAGGTTCTTGGCTATACCCCCATTTCCAAGGCCTTGGCAAAGCTGTTCCGCAATTTCCTGCTCGCGGGGAGTCAGATTATACAGATTTTGCACATAAGACCACTGCTTTTTGTCGAGCAATATCAGTTTTGGTTTTATATGATGAGGATCGTTCATTATTAAATTCTCAGCGGGGGATTCTGGTTTTGGAAGTTGAAACATGGTTAATTACCCTCCTGTATTTTTATGAGCATACGTTTTGCTTCATTGAGTTCCGCAGTTGACAGACCTCCTGTTTTACCTGCTAAGTCGAGAGCCTGGTTTAGGTATTTGAGTGATTCATCTTTTTCCCCGTTTTTGTCCAGTGCCCTCGCTAAATGGAAACTTGCAGCGACATATTGTGGACTTGAAGTGGGATAAAGCTTGATGCATTTCGAAAGATCCTGAATAGCTTTGGTTAATTCACCCGTACGATAAAATATAACACCGCGTGTCTCAACCAGGTCGATATAGTTCGGGGCCAGCTTTAATCCTTTCTGTGCAAGTTCCAGCGCCTGTTTATATTGACCTTTCTTTTCGGATAATATCCATGCAAGATTATTGATGGCAATTAAATTCTCAGGCTCAAGTTCGATTAAGCGTTGGTAGGCTTCTGCCGATTCATCGGAGCGCCCCATCATTTCTAAAAGTATAGCAAGAACGCTCATTGCTTCGGTTGAGGAAGAATTATTTTTCAGAACCAGCCGAAGAATATCTTCCGCTGTTTGCTTGGCTTCGCTACTGTCAACAGGCACAAGTTCTCTGGCTATTACTATGGGTGTATGATTGTCGTTCGGATACTTTCTATACCAATCGGTAACTTTGAGATTTACCTGGTTCCAGAGCTGTTCTTCTTTTAGTAGCTGTACTTGCGCAAATAAAGGATTCGGATCGTTTGGGTCAGATTCCGCAAGAGAATTAAATTCTTCCTCGGCTCCTGATTTATTGCCTGCTTTATACAGTGCGACAGCCAGGACTGTTCTGCATTTCCTACGGCTTGATGGTTCACATGTTAATAGCTGCTGCCTGAGGATGTTTACAGCTTTTTGGGGCTCTCCTGTCGTCATGTATGTGCTGGCCAGTAACATAACCGCGTCAATATCGTTTGGATCCAACTCACAAAGCTCCTTAAGAGTAGGAATTGCCAGAATGGGCGACCTAACCGCCTCGGCACGGGCTTTTAAGAGCATAAGTGATTTATCGTTGTTGTTATAGGCAAGGCCTCTCAGTGCAACATCCACAGCTTTCCCTGGCTGGCCCTGGTTTAGCATCAGTTCTCCCAACATCAACCAGGCCTGACTGACTTCTGGATCTTTTTCGGTTATTTTTTGAAGGAGTTGCCTTGCATTTTCAATTGCTGGAGTTGTTCCTTCGAGAAGCAGCGAATTAATTTTTAATAGTAGTATTTCGATATCATTTGGATCTGATTTAAGTGCTTTTTCGAGAAGATCGTTTCCCTCACGAACCATATCGGGTTGTTTCGATGTCAGCATCAAGGAAATAGCCCGTTTTTGGATTTGTATATTATCCGGTGACATGGATAATGCATGTTTGATATCCTCTGCAGCTTTATCAGTTTGATCGATGGAACGATTAAAGTCGCTTCTGGCGATCCATACTTCCACGTTATCAGGTTCAAGAGAAATTGCTTTTCCAAGTTCTTCCATCGCCATATCGGATTTTCCCAGAGTTGCATATGTTCTGGCGCTGAGAATATATGCTGATGCGTTATTCAGATTGCTGGTAATTTCGCGGCAGATTTCCAGAGCTCTTTCCGGCATATCCTGACGGAGGTATAGTTGTATTTGTGTTGCAATTACAGCCAGTGACTCCGGCTCTTGAATTCTAAGCTGTGTTAGTAACTCTTCAGATTCTTCAAACTTTTTTTGCTGCAGTCTTAGCAGAGCAAGGGATAGCTGAGCGCTCTGATTATTTGGATCGCGATTTAAGAGGTCCTCCAAAATGTCCGAAGCTGAATCTAAATTTCCAAGTCTGAGGAAATTTTGCAATTGTATTTTTTGAAGTTGAGTATTTTGAATGTTTTCTTGTGAAGCCTGATTAAGTAGCTGCTCGGCCTGCTCATATTCTTTTGCCTTATAAAGGGCTGCTACTGTAGGAGTTATTATACGAAGGTCTCCAGGTGTTCTGTTCAAGGCATCACGGTATGTTGATATTGCCAGTTGCAATTCACCGGCTTTATCGTATGTCCTTGCCAGTAGCAAGCGGCTTGGTTGATTATTGGGATTTGCCAGGATGTTTTCCTGTAAAAGAGAAATAATTTTCGGATATTTATTATTGAAATCATCGTCGATAAATAAAATCTTAGCCTGTTCATATCGCCATTGCCAGCCGTCCTCACCCTCAAGGGATTTAATTTGGTCTATTAATTGTTGGGCCTTTTCGGGATTATTTATCACCTGCTCACATAACAAAAGCTGGCGTTTTATGGGAATATCATTAGGTAATTTTTCTGAAAATGTGATAAGATGGGTATATGCCCTGTCCGTTTGGTTCCACCGTAAATAAAATTGGGCAAGTATCAGGCCGAGTTCGCGCTGTGTTACTGGCTGTTCAATGCGTGCCAGTGCATCTTTTATAACTTTTTCACATTCTGCTTGATTACCTTCTCTATATAATAGGAGTGCAAGATATCTCACCGGTCCGAGAGCATCGGGAAACTTCTCTATTGTCTCATTAAGCTTTGATATTGCTTGGCTTGTTTTATTTTGTGCAGCGAGTACTTCAGCTTCAGCCAATGCAATACTGACAGTTTCAGAGGGATTCTCTTTTTTCATGCGGCCTATCAGTTCCTGCGCATCAGTGAAATTGCCTTGTTTCATTAAAAGGTGTAATTGAAGAGAGTTTAGTTCCAAATTTCTGGGAAGAGATTGTTTCAATACAGACAATTGTTTATCTATTTCCTGTGTGATTTGGGTTTTTAGACTTGGTGAGCTTTCTCCGATCGTTTCTATCCTAGCTCGCAGATAAAGAATTACAGGTTCAGGATTTGTCGGTGCAAGTTCCATCGCTTTTATTGCGTGCTCCTGCACGTCAGTCCAGTCTGAATTCTGAGCTAACATTCTGGCCAAGATTAAATGACCCTCGAAAGAATCAGGCTGTTGGGCAATGAGTGCGTATAATTGCTGTAAGGCCGATTGTCTGTCACCTATCTGGGTCAGAGCTGAAGCCAGCGCGAGACGAATTTGGGTGGACTTGTTACCTGCTTCAACCGCCTGTTTCCAGTATTTAATTGCATCGAAGAAATTTCCTTCGTCTGCCGCCATAAGAGCTTCCAGATTTGCGACTATCGCAGGTGGCATGTCTTTTTGGCGAAGTTTTAGAATACATTCGGCGGCCCGATCACGATTCCCCGATCGAATAAATAACTCGGTGGCTGTGGGCATAAAATCCCACGGTTGGGAAGAAAGCTCCTTTAATCCTTTTTCAGCAATATCCAACATCTTTTCCTTTGATTGTGATCGCAGGGCAAGATGTGCCCAAAACTGCCAAAGGCTCTGATCTTTCGGTGTAGTTTTATAGACAGCATCGAGATGTTGTTCTGCTTTATCCAGAAGATTTAAATTAATCAACTCTCTTGTGAGGCGAAGACGTACAGAAGCATCAGGAATATCCTGTCGTTCTGCCTTGTTTATATCTTCCAGGGCTTTTAATCGGTCATTATTTCTTATATAATAGCCTGAGCGAACTATATATGCCAGAGCCGAAGAAGGATTGTTTTCAACGGCTTGATCATACCAGTACGTAGCCCGATCCGAAAACTCATCAGGGTGTCTTTCTATGATTTGACCTAAAGATTCATAAGCCAAAACCTGTTCCGGATGTTCTTTACAGATGGCTTTCAATTCGTCTGCCGCTTCGTTGAATTTTCGTTGTTGGGCTAAAGCTATGGCAAACATTCTATGAAGATTTGGATCTTGAGATTTCTCAAGTTGTCTTTGTGCAATCAGCTCTGCTTCCCCCGGCATACCCATCGTTAGATAGATCTCGGTGAGTTTTAACGCCGAATCTGAATGAGTATCGTCAGCTCTCAAGGCAGTTCGATATGCTGCAATAGCCTGTTGAACATTGTTTTGTTTTTGAGGCCTTATGTGCATTTGAGCTTCAGCATATTTAACAAGTGCTGTAACATCATCCTGTTTTACAGCAACATAACGCCCTAATTGCTTCGCAGCTTCTTCCCAATTCTGCTCTTCATACGCTTTATTACCAAGAATGAGCCCTTGCTCGGCACTGTTTGCTCTTTGCCAGCGACGTAGCCCGACAGCAGTCACAGCTAAAACTCCTGCACCAATTACAAGAATGATTGCTAATTTCCAGTTAAAGTATCTTTTTGTCATTTTTCATCCTTTCGCAAAAAGTTCTGTATATATCCAAAGCAGCAATAAGTTTCGGTGAAGTCCACTGCAGAGGTTTAGAATTGATTAATGAATTCATCAACCAGTTTTTTGGTTGTTTTCCAACATATCCACATGTCCATCTTAAAGGACAAATTTCTTACATATTCGGTGTCATATAGTATCCATTCCTGAAAATCTTTCATGGGTACACGTGTCCTGCAAATCTGCCAGAGTCCTGTGATTCCGGGCCGAACGGATAAGCGTGCATCACGCCAGTATGGACACAAAGTATTTTCTGATTCCGGAGAGGGTCTCGGACCAACTACACTCATCTGGCCGAGAAGAACGTTGAAGAATTGAGGGATTTCATCGATATAAGTCTCACGCAGGAAAGCGCCGACAGCACTTAATCTGGGATCATTTACCATCTTAAATTGAGGGCCGTCCACATGACTGACGGATTTTAGTTTCTCTTGTATCTTTTCTGCTCCAACGACCATTGTTCTGAATTTAAGGCAATTAAATTCCCTCCCATGTAGCCCCTGACGTTTGTCCTTAAAGAATACTGGGCCGGGTGAGTTGAGTTTTATTGCCAGAGCAATGAACGGCATTAGAGGGGCGAAAAGTATTAAAACAATTATGGCAAGAATACAATCGGCAATTCGTTTTATACCTCTTACATAAGAAAACCTCGGCCAGGTTCGATAGGTCATATCATTACTCTCAGTTACGTTTATATCTTGCCCATAGTGGATAGTTTGTTCATAACCGCCGATGTAGGCTTTTCCGTTGTTCGGTGTATCTATTAGTACTGTGTTGTTCACGAGCAGCTTTTGAGGGATATTTGTTTCCGGGCCGATAATAGATGAGTTTATCACGGCTCTTTGACCGATGCATACATTGTGGCATATAATAGTTGGTCCAATAATTGTAACATTCTGGTCGACTTGTACATCATTACATAAAAACACTTTTCCGACACATCTTGAGGTTTCATGGATATTATTTGATTTTCGAAATCTGTTATCCGATATTCCTATCGTATTAAGGTTTGTCTTATAAAATTCCAGTAACCCTCTTTTAGTTTCCAAATCCAGTACGGACCCGCCAACATTAACTGATCTCAGTATCAAATTGCTTGACCGACAATTTGTTATGAAAGAAGAAAATGACTTAGGTATGACACCATCCTGAATAAGTTTTGTGAAGATGTGTTTTTTGATTAACAGATGATGAGGCCAGTCGTCAGGAACGGGGACTAATTCTGTTGAGTCTGAGTATAAACGGCGAAAACCCGCTATATTACTTTCTTTTGTTAATCGTATTTTTTCGTGTTCGTTAAGTAATTCGGGATCTGCGTTTAACGCAACTATATCTGCCCGAACCTTAGCCAGCATATTTCCAAACAACTCATTGTTTATCTGAGTTGCAAATCGTCCATTAGTGACAACAAGCCATGATTCAGGACTTTTATTTCTTTCGATTTTGGAAATGATATCCGATGTTATTTTTATGTTTTCGCTATAGCGTATCATGGCATCAGAGAATTGTTGCGACGCAGCGTTTTTTTTCTTGAGTACATCGGGGGCGATTTCCCACTGGTCCGGGATAGCGAAAATTGTTTCGGCTAAATTATTCTTAGCAGAGGAGTATAGCAACGAATCCTTTGTGCTGCTCCTGGGTATATATCTGTTGAAGCCATCAAGAAAAAAACCGGCCAGGGGCTCATGAGCCAGAGCAAACCGTAAAAGACTTTCGCTGTTTTTCTCTTGTGAATCTTTGTTTTTATGTATGATAATCAGGTTCATGGATAGTGTCAGTTATGTATCAGAACTTTGATTCACGCACATCAGTTAAGAAATGATTGTGGTAGAATCGGATTTTTTTAGTAGTTTTTTGTTGGTTTAGTTGTTGCCGAGATTATCTTATTCATCTGTCTAGTGGACCTTTGGTATTATATACTTTTTTCTTCAATCTGGCTTTTGTGCTTTGTGCGTAATAACCAAAATCCTGTCGATAGTAACTGTGTTCAGCATCAACACTGCTTACAACCGTTCCGAGGACTCGAACATTGATTTGCATTAATCTTTCTTTAGTTTCTCGCAGCTCAGGCAAAGTTGTCTGACCGGCGAAGCTGGTCAAAATGACTGCATCTCCGACCTTGGCCCACATAAGAGCGTCGGGAAAGGCCAGCACAGGAGGAGTATCAATGATCACGTGGTCATACTGATTGCTTATCTGATTAACACGCTGAGCGGTCGAGGACAAAGCTAACAGTTCGTAAGCATCGGCGGCATCGCGAAAATCGGCCGCAAGTACTTCCAGACCTGTTGAAGGTATGGAATATACAGCTCGTTCGAGTTCAATTCCACACAGTACATCCTGTAATCCCCTTGAATTTTTGGGGAGGTTTAACAGCCTTGCGACGTCGGGCTTTCTTAGATCGCCGTCTATAAGTAAAACTTTTTTCCCTGCCTCTGCCATGCTTGTCGCCAGATTAATTGCAAAAGTGGTTTTGCCCTCCTTCATTCCGGGGCTGGTGACTACAAGCTTCTTCGGTATTCCCTCTCCATCGAGGAATCCTAAGTTAGCCCGAATCGTCTGGTAATCTCCGATTATTTGTTGCGGAAGAAGCGACGGTTTTATGGCGTTTAAGCTTGTGGTTGTCCCGATGATTCGAATACCGATTCGTTTAGCTACATCCTCGGGTGTCCTCAGTCTCAAGTCGGCTTTGTCTCTTATGTATGCCAGCCACAGACCACAGGCTATTGCACCAAGGACTACTCCAATTGATAATTTCATTCGTCTGTCCCGTATCCCAGCAATATGAGCCAAATCATGTACCGAAATTCTTGGCTGACGCTTTCGTTGCATTTGCAGGTCCTGAATACGTTTGAGGACCATGTCATATCTATCCTTGGTCATGTCTAATTTATCCTGGAGATCCTGAATATCCAGTTGTATTCGGCCGAGCCTGATAGTTTCTTCATCTTCTTTTTCAATCGTTTCTCGAAGAATTTGTTCATACATTTCGGCTTGTTCAAGAGCGGTGCGTACATTCATTAATCTTGTGTCACCGGCCTTGGAAACTTCCTCGGATAATAATTCATCAAATTCTTGGCTAGCTTTGTCCTTCAATTCTTGAAGACGCGTCTTCATGGTTTCTAAAAGTTCAGTTTGGACTATAACTTCCGAATTCGTTGGAGTTAATGTCTGACGAGCAATGATGAGTGATTGTTCCAATTTCGCAATGCGCTCGGTCATTGATTCTACAGATGTATCCCGATTGATATATTGTTGGCGCATTTTCATCAGTTCGTCAGGTGCAATTGGCTCTTCTCTGGTTCTTTCAAGAAGCTGTGCTTGGGCTTTAAGGCTCATTTTTGTTGATTCTAACTCGGTGAGTCGTGACATCAGGCTAGCAACGTTTCGCAGCATCATATCCTGTCGGCCGCTCAAAGTGGCAGTTCCGTACTCTTGTGCGAGCAGATATATCTGTTTTCTAAGACTATCCATTTCTTCAGCCCTAACCTTGCGTTCATCTTCAAGTGTTGCAAGCTTTTTGTCCTCATCCTGTGTAGAACTGTTAACTCCGATTTCCATATATGCATTAATAAACGCATCTACGATCTGCATAGCCTCATTATCTTCAGAGCTGTACATAGTTATTTCTATCAGTTCACTACCGCGGGGAGCACTCACGTCAATATCTCCATTAATCAAAGCTCGTTTTAGAAGCCAGGCCGGTTCCGGTTGAGTTTTTGTTATATCTATTCTCCGCTTTAGTTTTGAAATAAGTCCTTTTGGTTCATTCCTGAAGAAAGCGAGGTCTCGATCTTTTAAGTTATCAGCTACTCTCTGAACAACCCTGCTGCTGGTGACCATTTCCGCCTGGGTGTTCATGAAGCTTTGATAATCGGATATATCCCCTCGGTCTCTTGTGTCGGTCAGGATATCGACCAAAATAGGGGCCACATGTATTTGTCCGGTTACTACGTGAATAGGTTTGATCAATAACCATATTCCCGGTATTCCAATTCCACATATTACAAGAAATACCACAAACGCAATATACCAGCGGCGAAGTATCCCTTCGACTAATTTTGGTGCTTCACTGGTCGGCTCAGGTGCAGTTTCAAATTCAATAATATCCTGCCCGGTAGTAAGGCTATTTAATTTGTCAACATCTTTCATTTTTTGTGCTCCTTGAATATTGAATTGACGATTAATTTAAGGAATTCACTGTGTTTTGTTTAATTTTCGGAAGTAATTAGTCAGAAGTTATTTTAGAATGTTTAATATTTCAGCTATGAAAACTCATCGATTATGACGCGTAATTATAATCTCTTCGCGAGTTTCCGGGGGTATTGTAAGTTTAGTCAAGAGCCGAAGTTCGGCAACGACTGCTGCCAGGGCCAATGGCATCATCGCGTACCCTCCAAAATCATGAAATATTTTCTCCCAGTATTTTCCTTCAAGCATCGTGAAGAATATAGCGGTGATTGTCAGTCTGACGGTATTGCACAGCAGAGCAATGGGCAGGCTCGATATCAGAGTAATTAGCTTTTCCCACCAGACTCGTTTGACCAGCAGAACGACTAATCCGCAAATCACAATAAAGGCGGTAATCATTCTCAGGCCATTACATGCTTCTGCAATGGCAACAGTTGACTGACCAATATGGATGACGTTTCCTTCTCTTAGTATCTCATAGCCCATTAATTCAAGGCAAAATACTGCTGAAGAAGTTGACCAGCTTTGTAAAGGTAGTGATACTGCTGCTCTAATTCGATTTGGCCAGGGCAGCATCAGGCATAAGAACAACAATATCGTTGCAACCTTTTTGAAAATCTGCCAGCCAAATATAAGCAACACCAATGCAAAGATGCTCAAGACAAGTGATAGTCTTTCTGCAGAACCATAGAAAAACAACAGTCCGAATAGTCTTAGTACCTGGGCCCCGAAGAAAATGAATATTCCAATAACAGAGGGTATAATCGGGTATTTTGCAATTGTTCGGTGTCTTGACCATAAAATGTACCCTGCAAGAATAGGCACTAATAATCCTGAGGAGTATTCATCGCTTCTGATCCAAATTTGCCACAAATCGACAAGCCCGGGCCAGTAGGACCAGAGAAAAGAAATCACAATAAAGCTTAACAGAGACAATCGAAGAATGTTTCCCGAACCTGATAAAATCCGATTCGGTAATAATTTTGAAATTTTATTTATCTGTGGCTGTATAGTTTGTCTCATTTTATCCGCACGGTCTGTTACAATTTTTGCGGCATTTTTTAATGGATATTCCAGTGTTTTCTTGGACTTTCCGGCGATACATTGATCCTGGATTGCAGTATTTGTTTTGAGAATTGTATCGTAATCAATAACACACCGTCGTATCTGACAGTTTTCCCCTGCTCGCACTCCTTTCCAAAGCATACTATTGACAATAATGCTGTTTTTTCCGATAAACACATTATTCCCAAGTATCGCCGGCCCGATAATTACAGCTCCGTTCGAAATACGTGTGTTGCTCATTATGACAACCGGACCAAACACTCGAGCTCCCGGGTCGATAGTTGAGTCAGCAGCCATCCAGATGTTTTGCGATGAGGAATTTTTGTTGAGCTTCAAATCCTGGCATATTTCTGGTGCATTACTAAGATAATTATCGATGGCAAAAAGATATTGTTGTCGGTTTCGGAAATTGCCGGCATGTTTTGGTAAAGTAACGGCATGAATTTTTTTGCCTGCACGTAATATGATAGGGATCAATCCTTCTTTGATATCATAATAGCCGCCTTTTGGTATATGTTTTATTATGCTCGATTTGCACATATATATGCCGGATGTTTGCCCGCTATGTTTTTCGTTATTTAAGCTAGGATTTAGATATGTTGTAAGCTCAGCTCCACCCTCACAATGAGAATGTATTAAGAATTCTATTTCCGGCGGATTTACCAAGCCGGCGGGCAAAACTAATAATAATTCATCCTTTTCCTTATCGGCCGCATCGCGGATGCATCCTGCCGATCCGACCGGCAACGGTTCTTCCAGAAACTTTATTTCCAGACGAGGATCTGCATGGATAGATTTAGATAGTGACATATCGTCACCACTATGGCATATGGTGACCTGTTGTATTCCTTGATTTGCCAAATGGGCAAGCAAGTGTTCTAAGGCTGTTAATCCTGCAACCGGCCACAGGGCTGTCGGCAAACGTGTTGCAAGCGGACATCGTCCGAAGTCACGATTGCCGATAAGTATAATTGCCTTTATTCTGCTTATCTGAGATTGAATGCTCAATTGGTTTTAATCCTTACGTTTTCTTTTTATATCACAGCACCGATGAATTCCACGTTGTTGTATTTTTTTGTAAGTTCCGGCCACTGTACGAGAAAAAGGTCGGCAATGTATCTGACCATTCTCCCGGACAGTGATATCTGTTCGACGTTTGTTATACTATCGAGCCAGATGATTTTGGCACCACTGAATTTTGCAAGAAAACACATCATACAACCCGCTGCTGCGCCAGTACTTATGACTACATTTGGTCTTTCTTTTAGAGCTACTCTTAAACATCTTAGAAAAACGTTCAATACCTTTATCGGGTGCTGTCGATTGCATTCTCCGACAATGTATATATTCCCGGATGTTTGAAGTTTGTCCCTGACGACAGGCACCGTTGTAATGAAGAAGGTTTCATATTGTTTCCAGCTATCCGAGAGCCTCAGTAGCTCTGTTAGATGACCACCGCCTGATGCTGTGAGACAGATTTTCAGTTTTTTATCTTTATGTAATTTACCAGACATCTTGATCAGTTTATTTGCTTCCAAACAATTCGTTCATCACCAGCTTGGCCTTGCTGTCCCAGGATGAGTCTTTAACTTTCTCCCTCCTTTTATTGATAAGCTCTGGACAGTCTTCGGAGATTGCTCTTTTAATACATTCGGCGAATGCATCCGGTGTTTTAGCTTCATAGACGATATCGAGATATTCCCGAAGCTGGGGAAATGGCGTGCTGACAACAGGTTTTCCCATAGCAAGGTACTCTTTCAATTTTAAGGGATTGACCGCCTCGGCCCATCGACTTTGTCTCAAAGGTAAAAGTGCCACATCGAATCTTTTGCCGTATTCGGGAACGAGTTCATAAGGTTTTTGTCCCAGCATCCGGACATTTTTTCTTGATTTGAG
>SMTZ1_10005066_pt1 | contig 13903 bp, 10 predicted proteins | sample DeeMarSWOR136_30_FD_25667 | JGI IMG/M metagenome (IMG submission 25667) | reverse complement strand
AGGAGGCACTCAGGAGGGCGATTCGAGGCTACGGGAGGGCCAGGGGGTCGAGGTTGAGAAGGAAGCACGAGGAGCAGGGCCTGCCCATCAGCCTGAGGTCCCTTTTCGAGCACTACGACCTCCCCGGGCACCCCGGCACCGAGAAGGAGCGGACGGTCTTCGAGGACGACAGGCTCGTCTCGTTCACTTACGTCTGCCCTTACGAGAGGATCTGGAGGGCCAGGGACGGGACGGATCTAGGCTTGATCTATTGCCAGGAGTTCCACAACGCGATGTGGCAGGCCTACCGCCCAGACCTGAAGGTGGAGATACCAGAGATACTCACCAAGGGCGACCCCCACTGCAGGTTCGTGGTGACCCAGCCCAAGTGACGAGGCAGAGTCGACTCCCCTCTTCATTGAGTGATCATAGCAGAAATCTTCGAAAAAAAGGGGTTTTGAGGAGGGTTTACCCGGTTTCCTTGTACCAGCTCTCGGGGGCGACGTCTGACTCGGGGTCGTAGTCCGAGGGGAGCAGAACGTCTATCCCAAGAATCTCGGTGATGAAGACCTCAAGGACCCCCTTCACGACGGTGCCCTCCTCAAGGTGGCCCCCTATGGTCGGGACGTCCCAAGCGCCGCCGGTGACGAAGTGGATCGCAGGGAAGGGCTCCTCTTGCCCCTTCATGATCCGGGGGTGGATGACACCGCTCATGGAGAGGATCATGCTCTGATTCTGGATGGTAGCCGCAGACTCGTTGTGCCAGTTGCCCGGGTCCGAGGTGTCCGGCGCCCACATCAGGAACCTCGCAGGTTGCAGGCCGCCCATGAAGGCGGCGTGGATCTTTGCGAACCTGATGCCGTGGTCCTTGGCGAACTGCTGGATCGCCAGGTAGACGTCCGCGCCCGTGGTCAGCCTCAGGATGAATTCCCTGCCCCTACGGGCCTCCACGACATGGTACTCCGTGGGCTCGCTCGCGTCCCGCTCCCATTTCTCCTTCATCTTGCCTCGGTCCATAATGGTCTCAACTATCTAATATCTCATGCCTCCTGCTCTAGCTCATAAGAAAAAAGTCTACTCCGACCGTGACGACTACTTGAAGCACGTGGACTACGTCGCCGACATCATATGTGTGGGTCTTCTAGAGGGTCTGTTGCGCTTAGCCTCCTCCTCTCAAATACTATCATCTTAAAAACAGAACATACAAACTTAATCTGTCCAGAAATGCCGCTGAACGGTGAAAGGGCCTACCAGCTCATGCAGAGCAGGGGAGTGGACGCCCTCATCGCATCGTCCACGGAGAACGTGTACTACATCTCGGACTACTGGAGCCTCGGGAAGAAGCTGGGCTGCGGAGTCGAGGCGTACGCCATCCTCCCAGCGAAGGGCGGTCCCGCGGTTGTTGCGCCTATCGCCGAGGCCGACCTGATAGTCGACAGCGGGACCTGGGTGGAGGACGTCCGCTTCTACGGAGAGCGTCACGTGGAGCTGGGGGAGCCCGAGGAGCCCTCCGAGCAGACGCAGGTGCTCCTGAAGACGTACGCCGAAGCAAAGCCGGAGGCGGACGGCGTCACGGCCCTCCTCAAGGCGCTTGAAGAGAAACGGCTGGCGAAGGGCGTGATCGCCCTCGACTCAACGGGCATGACGCCGGGACTACATGACTATGTCCTTAAGAAGCTGCCAAATGCGAAGATAATCGACGGGGCGGAGCTGCTCCACGAGATCAGGCTCGTCAAGACCGGCCCAGAGGTGGAGAGGATAAGGAGGGCCACGGAGATCACCGAGAAGTCGATGGAGGACGCACTCGAGATCGCCCGCACCGAAATCACGGAGCTGGACCTCGCCGGGATGTTCGCCTACTCCGTCGCCTACGACGGCGGGAGGGTGACCCAGGCCCTCATCGGCTTCCGGGAGAGGAGCGCCTTCCCCAACCCGGTCCCCTCGATTTTCGAGGCCCAGAGGCGCGACCTCGTCCGGATGACCCTCGGCTGCACTTGGGACCACTACCACTCGAATGTCTCCAGGACGGCAGTCATTGGGCCCCCTCTGGCGAAGGCGAAGAATAGGTGGCAGGTCGTCGAGAGCGCCCAGGACGCAGCCCTCGACGCGATAAAGCCGGGAGTGAAGCTCTGCGAGGTTTACGCCGCGGCGGAGAAGGTGCTCAAAGGGGCGGGCCTGAAGGGGTACGCCTCGAGCATGGGCCACTGCCTGGGCGTCGAGTGCAACGAGAGGCCCTGGATCGGGAGGGACGAGGAGAATGAGCTGCTCGAGGGGATGGTCGTCAACGTCGACGTGCCGGTGTTGGAGTTGGGATGGGGAGGCGTCCAGCTCGAGGACACGGTGCTCGTGACCCCAGGTGGCTACGAGATGCTGACGAGGACGGATCGCACCCTCTACGTCCTATAGCAATCGAAGAAACGGATGAATCTGTTCGCAAGTAAACAGGGCAAAAAACGGCTTCAAGCATTGTAGAAAGAATAGTGCTGCTATTCTACGTATATTGCGGGCCTGTAAGGCTTCGCCCGGGGCGCCCTGTTCTCGGGGTCGTGGATCCAGGGGTCGCTCTCGTTCTCCACGGTCACCTCGCAGCCGAACTCGGCCCCGAAGAAGCTCGCCGCGTCCTCCAGCAGCTTCGACTCGTTGACCAGCTTCAGGCCCAGCCTCCTCCTCGCCGTCTCGGCGGGGGTCCTCATAACGTCCTCGACCACGCCCCGGGCGAAGGAGGGGACCTCCTTTGTCCTGGTCTTCACCTCCTCGTCCCTGAAGGAATCCCTTATCAGGGTCCCCACATCGAGGGTCCCCGCCTCCGCCATCCGCAGCGCGTTCAGGTAGACCTTCCACTTCCATGTCGAGGCCGTGTAGAAGTGGATCCTGCTCGGCCTGATGCCCGTCACCTGGACGATCTTCTGGACGTCCTCGATGCTGGTCCGGACGACCGACTCCAGCTCCTCTGCCTCGGGCCTGACCATGGAGCCATCCGGCTCGGGCCACGGCGCGAAGGCGACGAAGCCCTCGTTGCCCATGGCCTCCCAGATCTCCTCGCACAGGTGTGGCGTGAATGGGGTCAGGAGCCTCACCTGGGCGTCCATCACCGTCCTCAGGACGTGCCGGATGGCTAGCTTCCTCTCCCCCCGCTCCAGTTGGGTCGCGACCCTCCTCCTGTACCAGTCCAGGTCCTGGTTGAGGTCATACAGGGCTGAGTGGATGGTCTTCCTCACCTTCATCTCGGTCATCGCCTCGTTCGCGTCGCGGATGTATCCCTGTAGGCGGCTAAGCATCCACATGTCGATCTCAGTGAGCTCCGCGCAGGGGTTCGAGGGGGCGGAGATTATCTCCATTGCGCTCGCGTGGAACTTGTCCAGGTTGTCGGCCATCGACTTCGCCAGCTCCGGGCTAAAGTCCGCATCCTTCAGCGGCTCCGCCGTGATCATCAGGGAGAGCCTCAGGGGGTCGGTCCCGAAGCGGTCGATGGCCTGCGCCAGCGGTATTATGTTCCTCAGGGACTTGCTCATCTTCTGCCCCTCCATCAGGACGCTGCCGTTGACAACTATGCCCCTCGGCCAGTACTCCCTGGGCCAGACGGCGTCGTGGTTGAAGATCATGAATGTCAGGTGGTTCGGTATGAGGTCCCGTCCCGAGTGGCGGGCGTCCAGCGGGTAGAAGTAGGCGAACTCCCGCCTGATGCCCTCCAGGTCCTCGACGGGGATGCCCGTCGCCTCGGCCACCGCCTCCGGCGAGCCCGATCCTAGGAAGACGTAGTCCCAGAACTGCTCGGTCAGGGCTTCGGGGTCCGGCCTCAGCCGGCTCAGCCACCTGACGACCGTGTAGTAGGCCATGTATATCGTAGAGTCGGATAGGGCCTCTATGATCCACTCTGGCGCCCACGGGAGCCTGGTGCCGAGGCCGACGTTCCTGGCGCATGCCTTATTCTTCAGCCAGTCGATGACGTGGACGTACTCCTGCCTCAGCTCCCGAGGGATGATCTCCATCATCTCCAAGTTCTCGTGGGCGAGCTCCTTCCATGCCGGGTCGCCGTAGTCGATGAACCACTGGTTCTCGAAGATCTTCACGATGACGTCTGAGCCGCACCTACACTGGACGGGCTCGATCAGCTCGTACATGGTGGTGGCCTCCCCGTCGGCGATCATGTCCTCCTTCACCGCGTCCTTCGCCCTCTCCACGGGCATCCCGGCGTACCTGCCGGTGTTCCCCCTCAGCCTGCCGTTGTGGAACTCTTGGCTGTAGACCTCTTTGGTGGCCTTCTCCAGCCTCGGGTCGTCCTGCTCGGTTATCCCCATCCTCTCGACGATGTCGACGGCGGGGCTCTCCCCCCAGCCGGGCAGTTCGATGATGGAGACAGGCCTGAGCTTCGACACGTCTCCCTGCTTCAGGTTGTACGCCTCGAAGGCCTTCTTGGGCGCCTTCTTCAGCTGCTCTAGGGCGACGTAGTCGAATGGGGCGTGGGCGGGCACCGACATAACGACCCCCGTGGCGTTCTTCGGGTCCACGAAGTTCGCGGGCAGTATGGGCATCTCGCTCCCGGTCATGGGGTTGGTCAGCGTCCCCCCGATCAGCCGCGCCCCCAGGAACTCGGAGACGACCTCCACCTTGCGCCCCATGAACTGGAGCTTGTTGGCGGCCTCGGCGCTCACGACCCAGCTTTCTCCGTCCACCCTCACCTCGACGTAAAGGGTCTTGGGGTTCAGCCACATGTTGGTGACACCGAAGACGGTCTCCGGGCGGAGCGTCGCCGCGGGGTAGACCATGTCCCCCCTCCTGAACTTGATTACGGTGAACTCCTCTATCTCGGGCTCCTTGTCCCCGACGGTGTCGTGCTGGCCGACGGGGTTCCCGCAGTGGGGGCACCAGCCTACGGGGTGGCTCCCCTGGGTTATGTACCCCCTCTGCCGGAGCTTGGCGAACTGCCACTCGATGAACCTGCTGTAGTAGGGGTCGACGGTCGTGAACTCCCTCCGCCAGTCGATGCTGAAGCCCATCCTCTGCATCCCGTCCTTGATCTCCTGGGCGAAGTACCTTGCCATTCCAACGGGGGTCTCCAGTTCGTGCAGGTCGCCCTCGGGGATGTTGTAGATGTTGAGGAAGGTGTCGAGGAGGTCGGGGTCCTTCTCCTTGAGCCGCTCGACCATGGCGATGACCGGGGTCCCCGTGTAGTGCCAGGCCATCGGGAACAGGACGTTGAAGCCCTGCATCCTTCTGTACCTGGCGTGGACGTCGGTCATGGTATATGTCCGGCCGTGGCCGATGTGCTGCGGCGAGTTCGGGTAAGGGTAGGCGACCGTCAGGTAGTACTTCGGCCTATCGGGATCGGGGTCGGCCTCGAAGGCCCCCGCGTCCACCCACCTCTTCTGCCACTTCTCCTCAAGCCTCTTCCAGTCCACCAAGCAAGACACCCTATTTTTGTTCGGTTATGTCTCGATGGCTTAGAGAATAAAGGTTGTGAGTAAAAATTGTTGCGGATTTATGTAAAATTGTAAAGTCTAACCATCTGCTAACAAGTCCCAGGGATGACCGGGCCAAGCCGTCAGCGCCTTTGAAGTTCTGGAGCATATAAATCTCGGAGAGCGTCTACGCTCTTAGAGGAAAGGCTCGATGCGGGCTGGTGAAGGCGTCGGCACAGCCGACATCGATCGACTCGTATCAGAAGCGACGGAGAACGTCGCTCAGAACCTGATCGCTCTAGCGTACTCCCTGCCCAGTGGAGAGCCCCCGGAGGGCCTCCGGATTCTGGCCGTAGTCGATTCCCTCGATCACAGAGTGAACAGAGTGTCAAAGGTCATGGCGGGCAAGGACATCGATCTGCTGGCCCTAGACAGGGAGCTCTTCGAGTCGGACATAGAGGACTCGGCCGTCTTGGAGATCGGGGCGTCGATGCTTCTTCTGCCCTACAAGGCTCTAGCGGGCGACGAATACCTCGCCCACTGCGGCAGGAGCTACAGAAAGCGTAAAGTCAAGGAGAGCATCACAGGCATCGTCTGGGACCACCCAGAACTCTCGAGGGAGCTCCTCATCGACCCCCGGTACTTCGTTGACGACATCAGCAAGAACGTCTCCCACCTCGTGCCCGAGTTGGCCGGGATCCCTGCGGGTCGTGAGGGGGACGCCCTCCTGGAAGGATATCGAGATGCCCTCGCCGACCTGGAGGATGAGGGGGTCATCCGATTCGTGGGCTCCGACCACGTGGCTTTGGAGAGGGGCTTCACGTACGCCGTCTCGAAGAGGGGCGTCCTCCCCGCGGATGCCCTCTTGAGGACGCAGAACCAGCTCGGCAACCTGATGAAGCTGGGCCTGAAGACCCTAACGGACCTGCTCCAGCCCCTTGCGGGCTCGGTGGTCGAGGGCTTCGCCTCTGCAACGAGCTCTGATCGGCTCAGCCCCGACAGGTTTCTCTTCTTCCCAACCGCCACCGGTTTGTCGCCCCTCTCGTCCTCCATGGGGCTGGACGAGATCGTGGAGAGGATCGCAGCGCCTGGGAAGGCGGAGAACGTCAAGATGAGGAGGATGGGCAGTGCCCTCAACGAGGTCTTCCTCGTCGATTACGAAGTGGGCGGTGAGGCCCGGAGGGTCCTCCTGAAGCGCTTCCCGACCTGGGTGAGCCTGAAGTGGGCCCCACTGGTCCTGTGGACCCTCGGGACCCAGAACTTCGCCGTGCTCGGGGGGTCCAGGATGGAGAGGGAGTGCGCCACAACGGGGCTCCTCAGCAGGATAGACATCGACGTGCCTGAGATCCTCTACACGAGCTTCCGGGACAGGCTGCTCGTGAGGGAGTTCGTTGAAGGGGTGAGCCTCACCAGCGTCGCGAGGGCGTCCTTCCGCAGGGGGGAGCTGGAGGAAAACGAGGCGAGCCTCCTGAGGCGGGTCGGGGGCATCGTCGCCGCAGTCCACGGCTCCGGCCACACCCTCGGAGACTGCAAGTCCGACAACTTCATAGTCACGGCCGACGGGGACCCCTTCGTGGTCGACCTGGAGCAGGGGGCGAGGGGCGGGAGCCCAGCGTGGGATGTGGCCGAGTTCCTCCTCTTCTCTGGGCATTACGCCGGCGTCCTGGATCCCCTGTATGGAGTCGCGGAGTTCACCAGGAGCTTCATACGAGGTTATTTGGCCGGTGGCGGTGAGAGGCGGCACGTGGCCGAAGCGTCCGAGCTCAGGTACACGAGGGTCTTCGCCCCGCTTACGCTACCGCAGGTGATCTACACGATAGCAAAGATCTGCCGAGAAGAGGCGTTCAAAAGGGACTAGCCTCACTAGGGTTCTGGGCTAGTCGAGCTGGGTTCTAACGGCCCCGAGGATGGCCTCCCTGGAAGCCTTGAACTTCTCGACATCTCCTCCCCCGCCCTGACCAAGATGGGGCTTGCCGCCCCCTCCCCCACCTATGACCATGGCCACGGCCTTCGCGAGCTCCCCTGCGTCCACCCCGAGCTTCTGGGCCGCCCTGTTCACGGTGACGACGAGCCTAGGCTCAACCTCCGAGTGCATGACCGCTACGACTGCCTCGCCGGTCTCGCTGAGGGCGTTGCCCACCTCGATGAGGAAGTCTCCGCCCTTGCCCACTGGCTCGATGATGACCTTGACTTCGCCGATCGCCTCGGCCCTGTCGAGGAACTCCCTCGCCATGCGCTTCGCCATCTCCTGCCTGAGGGCCTCCAGTTGGTGCCGGAGTTCCCTGATGGCCTCCAGGTTGTTCGCGACCGACTCCTTCACCTTCTCCATGGGGGCACCCAGGAGCTCGGCCGTGTCCGCAAGTATGGCCTCCCTCCTCTGGACCTCGGCGAGGGCGTGGGGGCCGACGGCGTAGACGAGGCGCTCGACCCCGTCCTGGACCCTCTCCGTGTTGACTATCCTAATGAGGCCGGCCTCCGAGGTGTTCGCCAGGTGGGTCCCGCCGCAGGCCTCGACGTCCCACCCGCCCTCGACCTCGACGACCCTGATCTCCTTTCCCGGGACGGCGCCGCCCTGGTAGAGCCTGAAGCCGTACTTCGCCTCCGCGTCGTCCCTCTGCATCCATCTGCAGTAGACGGGCCTCCCCTCTCTGACTACCTGGTTCGCGAGGCGCTCAATGGCCTCCACCTCACTCCGGGTCAGCCTCCTGTAGTGGCTCACGTCCAGGCGGCTCGTCTCGACCCCCTTCTGGGCCCCGGCCTGCCAGGCGTGGTCCCCCAGGACCCTTCGGGCGGCTCCGAGGATCAGGTGGGTCGCCGTGTGGCTCCTCATGAGGGCCTGGCGCCTCTCCCAGTCGATTGTGCCCGTGACCCTGTCGCTGACACTGAGCTTCCCAGCGTCCTCCATCTCGTGGAGTATAACGCCCTCGACGGACTGGACATACTTCACGGCCAGCCTGAGGCCATCTCTCTCGATGTAGCCGGTGTCGGAGATCTGGCCACCTCCTTCGGCGTAGAAGGCCGTCCTGTCGAGGACGACATATCTGTCACTGATGACTTCGAGGACCTCCGCCTCGAACTCCCTCATGTAGGGGTCCTCGTAGAAGAGCGTCCTCGTGCGGTCGAGGCCCTCGACCTTCTCCACGAGCCCCTCCTCCACAGAATCCTCTTCCGCTGCCTTTTCCTTCATATGCCTCAGGGCCACGAGGGAGTAGAAGTCGTCGGGGACGACGACGTTCACCCCCATCTCCGAGGCGACCTCGCCCACGTCGTCCGGGGTGAGGCCGTGGGAGTCGTAGAACTCGACGAGCTGGTCGACCGGGATCCACCCCTTGCTCCTCTCCAGATACCTCCTGACGAGGCCGCCGCCCCGCCGCAGGGTGTCCTTGTACTTCTCGCCCTCTTGGGCGACCATTTCACGTATCTCCTCCCTCATCGATGCGAGCTGGGGGAAATCGCCTCCCCAGAGCCCTATCTGGGCCTCGACGAGGTCAGGGAGCCTGTCCTCGATGCCGACACTGCGCAGCAGCCTGTAGCTCCTCCTGTAGAGGAGCCTCGCCAGGTACCCCTCCCTCACGTTGGAGGGGACGACCCCCTCGGAGAGGATGAAGACTAGGCTCTTCGTGTGGTCCACAGCCGCGTAGACGGCCTCGACCGGGGAGAGGAGCCTTTCGAGTTCCTCTGGCTCCAGGCCGACCAGGGACGCGATCTTCCTCCTCTCGGCCTCCTTGTCCCCCCGGATGATGCGCATGGAGTACTTCGCCGTCTCCGAGAGGAGCCCGTCGTCGATGTCGAGCCCCGCCCAGTCAACCAGCTTGTCGAGAAGGCCGCCGTAGATCGCGTGGAAGGCGCTGGGGGAGCCCTGGCTGAGCCACGCCCACCGCTCTATACCGTATCCCGTGTCCACTACCTTGATGGGCATCGGCTCCATCCGGTCGCCCACGACCCTGTACATCATGAAGACGAGGGTCGAGATCTCGAGGCCGTTGACGCAACCCTCGACGTCGAAGCCGGCGTTCCCGCCGCCGCTCCAGAGCCCCTCCTTGTAGGTGACCAGCTCGTCCCTGACCCCCAGGTCCTCTGTGAGGAGCGCGTGGTGGTATCGGACGGTCTGGTCCTTCCAGTAGACCTGGGGCCGGCCCTCGTAGTTGAAGGCGTGGTGGCCCCCCATCTCGAAGAAGGTGAGGTGGCGCCCCGCTGTATAGCCGGTGAGGTCGATGTCCTCGAACCTTATGCACGGCTGGCTGACGACGAGGGGGTTCCCCGGCGGCGGTATGATACCCTCAGTGACATAGGGCTGGAAGTCGATGATGCTCGCGATGGTGATCATGAGGTCGTCCCGCCACCGAGCGACGACGGGGTAGGGGCTCACCCTAAGGTGGTCCCGATCCTCGAAGAAGGAGAGGAACTTTTCCCTCATCTCGGCGACCGTGTAGGGCCTGTTAACCGGTGAGTTTCCTATGAAGGTGAAGTCCATGCACGGGGCGTCGCCACAGCTCTCCGCGTCTGGATCCAGCGTCCAGTAGTGGTTCCCGCAGCTCGGGCAGAGCTTCCTCACGTACCCCTCTTCCTGGAAGAAGGGTAACCTGAACTCGTCTGGGGGTACCTGCACGTGTTTCAGACTCCCTAAGTTGGATGTGGAGCCTACCGGAAAAAACTTTGGATGCCTAACCGAAGAGGGCGCTGAGGCCCTGGAGGTCCTCCTCCTCTTCCTCCTTCTCCTCTTCCTTCTGCTCCTCCTCTTCCTCCTCCTGGGCGGCGGGGGCGGCGACAGGGGCGGCAGCGGCGGTGACAACCGGGGTCTTGAGGGCCTCGTCGATGTCGACCTCTGCGAGGGCGGCGACGAGGGCCTTTATCCGGATGTTGTCCGGCTTGATCCCCGCTGCGCCTACGATGTTCTCCATCGCAGACTCGGTGATCTCCTTACCCGCGCTGTGGAGCAGCATTGCGGCGTACATGTACTCCAAACCTTTCACCTCTGACTGATAGACAGGCCTCTAGAGCCGTAAACTAAGGAGTCTACAACCGACTTTTATTCTTTCCTATTCGGGCCCCGCGGGCCGTGCGAGGCGAAGTGTTTTATCGACTACCGGACCAAGATGGAGCGTGACACCGGACATGGTAAGGAGGATTGGCCGGAAGCCCGTCGAGGAGCTCGACCCCCTGGTCGACTCCGTCCTCGGCCCCCACGTGCCGCCGATGGCGACCGTGATGCCCGGGGAGGTCGTAGAGGTGGAGACCTGGGACGCCCTCACCAAGGTGACCAACCCTGTGACGGGGCCACTGTACGTGGAGGGCGCGGAGCCTGGGGACGCCCTCTCAGTCGAGATCCTGAAAATAGATCTGCCCGAACAGGGGACCACCGCCATCATCCCGGGGTTCGGCGCCCTCGAGGGGTGGCTGAGGCAGCTCGAGTCGAGGAGGAAGATCAGCGAGATCAGGGAGGGGAAGATCCACTACGTCACGGACCACGGGGAGACCCTGGAGATAGAGGCCGACCCCTTCATCGGGACCATAGGGGTCTCCCCGGCGAGCGAGGCCATAACAACCCTCTCCCCCGGGCGCCACGGGGGGAACATGGACTGCCCCGACATAAGGCCCGGGAACACGCTTATGCTGCCCGTGTTCAGGCCCGGGGCCCTCTTCGGCCTCGGCGACGTCCACGCCGTTCAGGGGGACGGGGAGGTCTGCGGGGTGGCCGTCGAGGTCCCGGCGGTGATAACCATGAGGTTCGGGGTGGAGAAGGGGAGGGGCATCGGCTGGCCGAGGATCGAGTCACCCGAAGAGATCATGACCGTCGGGAGCGCCAGACCCCTCGAGGACGCGGCGAGGATCGCTTTCAGGGAGCTTGTCGACTGGATGGCCTCCGACTACGGCTGGGACAAGCTGGACGCCTACATGTTCCTCAGCCTCGTAGCCAGGGCCAGGATCGCGCAGATAGTGGACCCCCTCTACACCGTCGTGGCGAAGCTCCACAAGCGATACCTAGGGAAGTGACGGCCGAATGTCGCAAGGTGAGCCGACCTGCCCGAAGTGTGGCGGGAAGATGGTGGATGGGGCGGTAAAGTACGTGATGGAGAGCTCTGTGAGCGACCCGATGGGCTCTTTCTCGACTGGTCTCTCCATGGGCGGGTTGTCCAGGATGACCTCAGAGGTGAGCAGGAGCGCCCACTGGGAGGAGAAGACCGGTAAGAAGACCGGCCTGATATTCAAGAGCGATGAGACGAGGCAGATACGCCTAAGGGGCCTTAGGTGCACGGCCTGCGGCTACATCGAGCTCTACGCAAGCAAGAGATAGCCCCTGGGCCACGCCCCGAACCGAGACCGGAGGCTTCGCTCCCTGAATTTTTTACTTCGTGTAGTAGACCCCACCAGCTGTCTCTCGGGGTATAGTCCGGTTTTCCCTAAAGACGGGAGAGTCGGCACACGCCTTGATGCACTTCCCGCAGACCCTGCTATCGAGGCCGAGGGACTCCATGTACCTGAGGCAGTCCTCCCTGTAGTTCTCCAGCCTTTCCTTGTTGTCCAGGATAGGGCATGCGTCGAGGCAGGCCCTGCAGTCACCGCATTCTTCCTCCACAGGCGGGGTTCTCTTGAGGGGCAGCCCGGTGACTATCGAGGCGAGCCTTATGGCGCAGCCGTACCTGGAATTGACGACGAGCTCGTTCCTGCCCCTCCAGCCCACCCCGGACTGCTCCGCGGGGACTCGGTGCGAGACGGCCAACGGGTAGTAGTCAACGGCCTCAACGATCTCCCCCTCCTCCACGACAGGGGTGGCTGGTATGGCGAAGCCCCCGACCATCTCCGCGATCCTGGCAGCGGTCCCGTCGAGGGCCGAGTTTAAAGCCTCGTACTCCTTTGCGTAGACGCTCCACCTCTCCATGTCGAAGCCATCCTCCGCCTCCACCGCGATAGCGTCTATGACGTGCTCCGGGAACGCGTACGCTATGCATATGACCGAGCCGTCCGAGGGCATCTCACCTAACCTGAGTTCGCTAATCTCTCTCAAGAGCCCTTTCTGGACGGGGAGCAGGGCATCGTAGACTAAGCCGAGGGCTGCGACTCCCAGAACGCCCCTCAGCCCCCGCCTCGAGGATTCTTCCTGAAAGGCCTCGTGTACTCTGCCGAGGTCCCAGCGGCCAAACATTTGGATTAGGGATGCCCCCTGGGCGTATATAGCTTCCACCGGCTCCGGATTATCGTTAAATAACCTCTCCTGAGATGATCAAGGGAGTGGTTGATTTGAGGAACTTCGTTAAGGAGAAGCTCAGGAACGGGGGCGTGGCGGTCGGGGCCTGGATGTCGATACTGAACCCGAGCGCTGCCCGCATCGTAGCGTCCTCTGGCCTAGACTGGGTCCTTTTCGACACGGAGCACGGGCCGCCGAGCTTCGAGACCGTCGACGGCCTCGTGAGGGCTGTGGGGGGCGCTGGGGCCCTACCCCTGGTCCGGGTAGTCTGGAACGACATCAACGCGATAAAGCAGGCCCTCGACACGGGCGCCTACGGGGTCATCGTCCCCTGGGTTAACACCAAGGAGGAGGCCGAGAGAGCCGTAACGTACTGCAGGTACCAGCCGGAGGGTCTTAGGGGATGCGCCCCCGGGAGGGCGGCCTCCGCTTGGGGTGTGAGCTCCGCCGAGTATCTCAAGATAGCGAACGATGAGGTCCTCGTCGTGGTCCAGATAGAGACGACGAAGGCCATGGAGAACATAGAGGAAGTCGTCTCCGTGGAGGGGGTGGACGCCACCTTCATCGGCCCCTCGGACCTCGGCGTCGATGGAGCACAGGGGCGAGTACTTCCACCCCGAGGTCGTCAATGCGATGGAGAGGGTCGTCGATGCGTGTCGGGCCTCGGGCGTCGTGCCGGGGATAGCCTTCGGCAGGGGCGTCGACCACTTGAACAGCCTCATCGAGATGGGCTTCAGGTTCATCGGCGTCGGCTCGGACACCGGGTTCCTGGCCACCGGCTGCAGGGAGACCCTGGCGAAGATAAGAAGGTGAATCAAGGATCGGCGCTTCCCCGGCTTCCTTCCGTGCACAAGAGCAGGGTTTAATAAAGGACGCTCTGATACGATCGGTGATAGCCTTGGACCTGAGTGGCCTTCTAATCCCCGGAGCCGTCATCCTGTTCATCTGCCTCGTGGCGTTCTATCTAGCCTACCTCTTCAACAGGCTCATCAGGTTCAGGAACGCCGCAGACGCGAACCTGGGCCAGATCAGGGTCGCGATGAAGAAGAGGCTGGACATGATCGAGCAGCTCCTCGGCGCCGTTAGGGGCTACGTCCGCCACGAGAGGCAGGTCTTCGAGTCGGTAGCGAGCATGCGGGCCAAGGTTCTGGAGGCGGGAACGGCCGGCCTCGAGGAGATAGACAAGGAGTCCCGCAGCATCACAGGGGGCATCCTAGCCATCGCCGAGGCCTACCCGGAACTAAGGGCGAGCGAGACGGTGAAGAAGCTCATGGACGCCATAGTCAGCGTCGAGGACGAGATAGCGAGGCACAGGTACACCTACAACAACGTGGTTCAG
>SMTZ1_10010151_pt1 | contig 13904 bp, 19 predicted proteins | sample DeeMarSWOR136_30_FD_25667 | JGI IMG/M metagenome (IMG submission 25667) | reverse complement strand
GGAACGTACATAATGTGGATAGTTATCGGCATGGTATTCGTCCCCTTTTACGTTAAGAGTGTTTATGCCCAACTCAAGAATCCCCAGGAATACTACATGATGTCCTTCGAGAAGAAGTTCTGGATGGGCCTGATCTTCATAATTGCCTGGATTGTTTTTGGCTTTGTGAATTTCATGAGATTCGTTCCTTCCTGAGGGCATCCGGCTTATTTCTGATACGCATTTATTAAACCTGTTATAATTGAAATTATATAACGGGCCTGTGGTCTAGTTGGTTAGGACGTCGCCCTCACACGGCGAAGATCCCCGGTTCAAATCCGGGCGGGCCCATCAAAATATAAATAGTTCGTACAAGAATTATAAGACCCGAAATGTGGGCCGGTGGTCTAGTGGTTAACCACTTTTCCGGCAGCTTCCGCTTACACAAAAGCGGTTGGCCAAAAGTGAGTCCACAGATGACGTCCGCTTGACGTGCGGGAGGTCGCCGGTTCGAAGGGCGCATGATTCCGATTCTGTCGGAATCCGTCTGGAACTCCGGCTCGGCCCATGCCCCTGTAGTCTAGAGGCCAAGGATACCGGCCTTTCGAGTACTTTCGAAATCTCGAAAGGTATGAGCTTCTTTCTTGAAGCTGTGATTTAACGAAGACAGCCGGTGACCCGGGTTCGACTCCCGGCGGGGGCATAAAGAACGGGTGACACGCGAAGCGTGCGTCGTTCGAAAGGTGGAAATATGCCTGTATTCGAAAAATACTGCGATAAATGCGGAGAACTGAGCAAGAGGCTCAGGAATGTTAACGGACGTATGTTATGCCCCAGATGCAGAGGTTTGAGAATAGAAGAGGATGAGGAAACAGGAAGGAAGGCGCAGCTAAGAAAGCTCTGGACCGTGAAAGAAAAATGAAATCCATGCGGGGGTACCCAAGCGGTCAATGGCTTCGGCCAAAGGGGCTAGAGTATCTAAACGAAAGTTGGGTATGGCCAAGTTTAGGTATGGCCAAGTTCAGGTTCGTTGGAACCGTAGGTTTCCGTTGAGAAGCCTAGTAGCTTAGTGCTTTCCTGGGTTCGAATCCCAGCCCCCGCATAAAATCTTTTCTATCAATAGTCTCATACCTAGAAAAAATGAAAATAAAAAAATAGGGAGTTGCTGTTTATTTCGATAGCTTGATGCTTACCGTTGAGACGTTCAGTTCGCCGTCTCTTTCTCCCTGAATCTTCTCTGTCCCTATCTCTATCGTGTGTTTCAGGTCGTTAACGAACCTGTTCCTGACAACTTCCGCGACATCCACAGCACGGGATATTGATTTTCCACGTGCCTTCAGATATACTTCTTTCGCCCCTTCCGAAAACTGCGTTATCACGGCAAGCACGTAGGACATTGTCGGTTTCTTTCCTACGAAAACCACGTTGTCATCCGCTCTCTTTGTTTTTTCTTGTTTTCTTTCTGCCTTTTCTGCCATTCTTAGCACCTCCTAACCAACTGGTATGTCAAGGGAATCTTTGTTTCCCTGTCTATTTCAGATAGTTTTAATTATTTCTTCAGGCTTTTAAAGCTTTAAGCTACCCGATTTTCACAACAAAAACCATGCTTACGGGCTCGAAACTGACGTCGGTCCCGTTGAAGACAGGGAATTTTTTCGGGTCCGCCCCTGTTACGTTGACCCTGACTTCGGCAATGCAGGTGGAAGCGGATGATGCCTTGCTCAGGACCCTTTGCGTATACTTGTAATCGCCCTCTGTCGTTGTCCTTTCATCCCCCTCGTTCAGGACATCGCATGACGTGCTCTTGACCTTCCTGAAGATCCCGGAGGATTTCTCGTATAGATCGAAATAATCAAAAGTATAGGTATTCCCGAGTTTCGGAGTGGATTCTATGCTTATCCTCTCCTCCCCCGTTTCATGTTGTATCACGTCATGGAATAGTATGTTCCTGTCGCTGCTGGCGGAGACTTTGGTTGCATCTCCTGGCTCGCTTATCGTTATCTGATCGGGTTTGAATTCGGGCAGGATGTAGTATTTGGAAAGGAAGGTGTAACCTCCGCTGACGTATTTGTTGAGGTTCTCCGTTATCGCGGATCTCAGGCTGTTGTTCAGATCTTCCTTTGAAGGGGTGATAACGCCTCCTGTCTCCTCCCAGTAGCTGAGATTTTCATCGTGTTTGGAACCGGCGGGGATTTCTTTCCACCCTCCCCTCCTCCCGTTGTCGTACATTGCCTGGTAAACAGAGAAATCCAGGGAGTTCTCGAGGTAAAGATTCGCCAAGTTTATTCCGTTTCTGGCCACGTAGATATCGGAAAGGAAGTATTCTAAAGTTGTTTCTTGGTGGAGGAAATAATAGAACAACTGCCCTACGGCAAGAATAAAGAGTACTACAAGAATCATCGCATATATCGTGTTTGCGGGAACGAAACCTTTCCTCACCATATCACCATCTCTATCTTTCCCTTCTTCCCTCCAGGAAGGGGTATATCAACCTCGTATCCCCTTACCCTGTGGGAAGGTTGTTCGCATTCGACAGGGGCGTTCGGAAGGTAGGGACAGGGATCTATCGCTGTCGTGTCGCTCTTCTTTTCATCGGTTCCGATCTCGAAGTGAAGGTGCGCTCCCATGGAATAACCCGTGTTGCCCACGAAACCTATCAAATCCTGCGGATCGACCTTGTCACCTTCTTCCCAATTGGCAGGAACGCCCTGAAGGTGGACGTAAAACGTGTAAAATGTCTTGCCTTCCTGGTGATGCTTTATCACGACGTAGTTTCCCAAACCGTAACCGCAGCCGCATTCGGGATAATTGTATTTCTTGCCTGGATCCGTCGCGTCCGGGTCAAGTGTCTTGCATGTTCCCCCCGCAGCATCACATCCCCTTCCTATCCTCACGATCTTGCCATCAGCAGCAGGATAAACCTCGGTCCCTTCAGGAAAGGCTATATCAATTCCTCCGTGGAAATCCGGATTGTTGTCAAGCTTCCTGTAACCGAAACCTGAAGAGATTACGACAGGCCTTTCCCTTACGGGCCAGTCCAGGTTTATGCCGACAAGTTCGTATGCCTTCGCAGCCTGGGAGGGGTCTCCTTTCTTCTTCTCGTATATTATTTCCCCGGAGGAATCCCTGACAATTATATAGTAATTTTCCAGCCTGTAGAGCGTGTTTTCGATTCTGTTAAGATCTGCCTGTATCGTCTTCTCCGCGTCCTTCGCTATCAAGCTTCCGAGAATTTCCATGTAATCGTTCTCGCCTGTTCTGGAGCTGAGGAAGCTCAGGCTCTCCGTTCCCTTATCGTCAAGGGTCAGGTATATGTCAACCTCTCCTTTGACCTTCAGGGCCTTGGTGACGAAGTGCATTTTAACGATAAGATGCGTGGCTACAATGATGAATACCATTATAACGATTATTATCCACAGTCCCCCGAAACCTTTCCTATATCTTGACACCCAATCGCCCCATATGAGTTTCATTAATTTTTTCGAACAGTTCCACACACGTTTCGCTCTTCAGTGAATCAAGGATATTCATTTTACCGCACTCGACCAGATCGCTGGGTATTATGTCCCTGACAGGAATATGATAGAAATTCGCTATCCTGGAATCAAATTTTATCCCGTTTTTCTCCATGTCCTCAAGCCACTGCCTTACCTCGTAATATTCAATGTTCTGTATGTTTGCGGGGAAGGTCTTGTAGTAGTCCTTGGGGTAGAGTTTTAGTATGACGTCATTCTTCACAGGGCTACCAAGGCCCTCCCACGTTGCCTGGATCAGGAATTCCCCTGTAAGCCAGAAATTTTCGTCCGTTATCTTCTTCACCCCGGGGACGGCAATGGAAACCCATATCATGTGTTCGGTCTTTATGTCCTTGTTCCTCCACTCCCTGATTTTTCTCAGGAAATCCTCTGTCACCATGGCAGGAGGGAACAGCTTCTTCACGAGGTCATCGCTCTGCGGCGGAGGGAAAAGGTATCCTATCTTGTTCCCCTTTTCATCACCTTCAATATCCTCCACGTACGCCCACATTACGGGTTCCTGGATTTCGCATATCCTGTTTATGCTGTCTCCTGCATACTCTTCAAGAACATCCCTCGAAATGAATCGCTCGTTCGCGCTCAGCCTTGCCAGGCAGCTCTCAACCGCGTGCGCGCTTTCCACAACCTCCAGATTCTCGATGGGTATTTTCATGACCCCCGCGAAATCCGAGTAGTAGGTATTCTGCATTGCAAGGATCGATCCAATCGCAACTGCGAAAAAGACCGTTCCCATTATCATATTTACAGGGAAATCGCCTTTCATAATTTTCATAACCTCATTTCACGCATATTTTTTCCATTCCTCAGCGTATCCCAAAACCTTGCTCACGTAGCCGGGGTTCGCCTCACGATAGCATTTCCCGCTGTTGTACATCCTCAATCCCCCCTCCACACTCCCGCATCTCAGGATGTTATCGTACAGAAGGTGGACGCCCGCAGGGATCGCCTTCTCGGGGTCAAATCTCTCGTCGTTCGTTTCATCGCACTTGTGGGCTGTGCATGCATTACAAGAGGAAACCTTGGTAAGCCGTAACTCCTTGATGTATTGGGCGTGAACTGCATGATTCCCGCGGCCCCGCAGTAGCTGACCGCCTCCTCTTCCCATTCGGATTCCTGGGATATCAGTCCTGCCACCAAGGCCTCGGGCCTGTCGTAATAGGATGAAAAGTCGTATTTATCAACACTCTCCCTTATAACATAACTGTATCTGTTGTACTCGGCAATGAACCCGCTGGAGACGCTTACAGGGGTTATGGTGAATGCCTGTGTTGGAAGGATCTCAACTGGTTTGTTGGGTTCCTTCAAAAGGGTAACAAATGATACGTTTTCGAAGGTTACGCACGTGGTGGCCTTGAACATACCGGAACCGCAGGTTACGGAAAGATCCCCCACGAAAGGGACCTGCCCGCTGTCCTTTTTCTTCTCCCATTTCTCATCGTAGGTTGTCGTTTTTATGTAATAATTTGCGAGGGGCTTGATGGAGGTGAACGTCCGCTTGGACCACGGATACGTCCCTATCTCTATGTCGTAACTCCCGTTCAAATCTTTCTCTATCTTTCCCTGTTCCACTGTCGACAATCCGCTAGCGTAGGATGCCAGTATGTGGGAAACGAATGTTGCCCGCGCCTCAAGACTGGTCTGCAGGGTGGGCTTGGTCTGTTCCCAGACTATTACTATGCCCGTTATAGATATTATCAGGACTGCCACAAGCATTATTACCGGTTCTGCATCACCCTTCAACATCTTAATCAACACTGGGAAATAATTTTGATGGTAGCATCAATTGCGGGGGAGTAAACCTCCATGTGAATACAGTGTTTCTCGCCAGAACCTTCGAATACAGCTTCCTTGTATATTTCATAGCCTCTCCACAGGCACACGGGCTTCAGAAGCTTCCCAGGTGTAAGTTTATCCCATGCCTTCCATGCATCGGAAAGTTTTGGGTCTCCGGCAGGTATGATCACCAGGAAACTCCCGTAATCCTTCAGCCTGTCCTTCTCGTTGCAGTATTCGTATATGTCTATCTCGTTCTTAACCGTGTTTAGATCATTTGTGAATACCGCCTTCCCCACGCAGCCCATGAAATCGACAACCGTTTCTCCATCATTCAAGTTCTTTAGCTTTTCAGTGGGTTCTTTCCAGCACCCCGGTTTGAACGTGTTCGCAATGGTGGTGAAAAAGAAAACCAGGGCAAGTATTATGAAGAAAACCGTAAGAGCGGTAAGGATGACTCTCTGGGTTACGAGTTTGAATCCTTTGTAACGTTTCATAAAAATATCTTTGTTTTCCACACTTAAATTTCAGTTAGGGCGATGGGGGTTAGGGAAAAAATGGTATGTTTATGTCAACACCAAGTATGTATTTGGCTACAAGTACGGCAAGCGCGATAAAACCAAACAGCAGAACGAGTGTTGCAATGAGTTCAGCAAAGCTACCTATTTGTCCTTTCATCCTGAACTTCTGAAACCCGATCATCACACTCAAAATCATATCGGTCCCAACCGCGTGAAAAACCAAATGATCGCCAGGGCGGCCACTATCAGCGCGAACGTCAGCATGAAAACCCAGTTAAACGGTGCTGTGTAGCTCCCCTTTGAGGCATGCTTTCTCCTCATGTTTATTAATTGGCCTGGAGTTTTTAATAAGTTAAAATTGCTGCTCAGTTGACGCATATCTTGGCTCCGGGATCGCATTTGCCGGTTTCACATTGATCGTTGGAGGTGCAGGGTTGTCCTACCTTTAACTTTGTCGTTGTTCCAGGAACTATAGTCCCTGGCATATACTTAGAGCACTCGCATGTGAATCCGTAACCGGAACAGGAATATTCCGCTCCGCCCACCTTCACCTTTCCTTCCCAATTCGGAGGTGGCCCTGATCTTGTTCCCGAGAGCGAGCAAAGTTCCTGGCATTTGGTCTGGCAGCTCGACTTGACAAGCTGATCGGTTGAGAAAATGCCCCATATCTGCAGGAACTTCTCGATCCCTCCGCTAAAGATCGTTACGAGAACTATCGCGACTATGAGGATCACGACCACGGTGACAACAATAAGTATGGACTCCTTCATCCGGATCGTTTAATAATTGGTTAAGCTTGTATAAAAATCTGAACGCGCAATATGCGATTAGGTGGGCGTCGGATACTGACACGTGTAACAGGTATGCTTGCTTAAATCCGTACCGCACGTGCTCTGCATGAGGTATGCGCAGCTTCTGGTAACAGTATTCCCGCCCTCATCAACCCTGTAGGTCGGGACTGCCCATGTTCCTGGTAAAGTTCCTGTCGAAGCGCAGGTGGTTCTTCCGGTTTGAGCACACTGACTCTGCGCGCCCGTGATCGTGTATATGTTCGGTATTATATAACTGAATATGGCGAGCAAAACAAGCGCTATGACCAGTATCACTATCGCCGAAACCACAATAAGTATGGACTCCCTCATACTTTAAATTATGGCCAAGCCTTCTTATAAAGATTGTCTTTTGTTCCGGGAATTTATCCTGGGAAAATGTTATCGAAGAACTTGAATATCTCTCCCATGATGTTCTGGGATTCTCCCGTCCAGCCGATCATTAATCCCACGAGTATTATAAAGGCTATCAGGAGGATGATGAGGACAACAACAACCTTGATCAGCGTGTGCATATTAAATTATTAGGCAGGTTCAGTAATTTATAATTTCGCGACCAATAATAGTTATCGGGTGGTTTTTATTCCTAAGAGATTGATCGAGGCCGCGCTGTTCATGTCCTCCAAACCTCTCACAACAGAGGATTTGTCGAAACTTACGGGCATTGCCTCCATGGGCAAGATAGAGGAGAGTATTGAGGAGCTGAGGAAGGAATACGGGGACAGGGGGTTCGAGATCGTCCGGAGCTCAGAGGGCTGGAGCATGGAGGTACGGAGCGAGATACTTCCGAAAGTCGCCCATCTCACCAGGTATTCGGACCTCTCGGGCGGACACAAGAGAACGCTCGCCCTCATCGCCTACAGGGAACCGGTGAAGCAGAGCGAGATCGTCAGGATGCAGGGGAATAAAGCGTATTCTTACATAAAGCGCCTGGTGAAGAAAGGGCTGGTAAAATCGGAAAAGGAAGGGAGAACGAGAATCCTCATGCTCACCAAGGAATTCGAGAGGTATTTCGGGGAGGATAAACAGAGAATAAGGGAGATGCTGGAGCAGGAGGCGGTCAGGATCGAAAGTAAGGTGGAGGATTCTAAAGCACCTGATTAACCAATTTAAGAAGGCTCGGACAAACTTTACTTATGAGGGCATGGGTTTTAATTCTGTTGTTCATGGTTTTAGCGGTTTCTCCAGGTTTCGCAGTGGCGCAGTGCACGTACACGGGAACAGGGGACTGGGTGATAAATACAAGCGAAACGTGCGCGGACGATATCGTGGACCTGAACGGGAATCTCATTGTCGAGAACATAGGGAACCTCACGCTGGACAACGTGACCCTAAGGGTTAATGCGACCTCGAACGGTGGCATACGGATAGAGAACAACGGTTCTTTGTACATAGCGGATTCCGAGATAAACAGCAGTAGCGGTTTCGCCTACCTTTTCTGGGTAAACCCGGGATCAAACTTTTCCCTTGAGGATTCGCACGTGCATAAAGTGGGCTACTCCTCAACAGATCTCGGAAGGAGCGGTCTGTACATACTCTCGAGTAATTCCAAGATTAACGGAAGCGTTATGACCAACAACTACATGGGAGCTGTTCTCAAAGATACAAGCGGGTGTTTGGTAAACAACAGCGTTTTCGGCTACAACGTTCTGTATGACCTCTTCCTCCTGTCCTCGGAGAATGTCCTTATAACGAACACGAATTACAATACTTTGGTAAGGAACTGGTATCTGGACGTTAAGGTTGTGGATACCGGCGGTTCCCCCGTTCAGAACGCGGGCGTGGTGATAACGGACGTTTACAACAGCGTTTTATACAGCGGAAATACGCCTTCCAGCGGATCGATCCCCACACAGATTGTCAAGGAAACCTTTGAGAACAAATCCGGAAGCGACAGGAACTACAATCCCTACAGGATAAACGTAACGAAATCCGGTTACCTGGGGAACGTGACTTACGTGAATGTCACGGGGGATCTACTGAAGAATATGGTTAACAGAGAAGTGAATATCACCCAAAACGTGTCCATAGCAATAACGGTCAAGTCCCCCGGAAACAATTCCGTATATTTGAAATCGGATCTGGTAAACGATACGCTACTCGGGCTGGAGGTGGAAACGAATGTGAATGCTTCCTACTGCGATTACATGATAGATTCCATAGTAGGGTCGCTCTCGGAGATAAACCCCAGGAATTTCAAGAAGTATCTGAATGTTTCCGCTTTTACGAATGGGGGATACGCAATAACCTTCCTCTGCGGGGACAACGCAACCGAAAACACAATCAAGGTTTTGTTTTCTCTCTATCCTAAAAGGGAATGTTTGATGGATGGAGACTGCGCTGATGATGAGGAATGCGGAGGGGATTACGAATGCGTAAAGCTTTCTTGCACGTGCGGTTATGCCTCGAACCACCAGTGCGTGTATTACGAATGCTGCGCTGATAATGCATGCGAGGAGACTGAATTTTGTGATACGGTTCAGCACATATGCAAGAACGTTCAGTGCGACTGCGGAGTTGTGAGGAACCACCAGTGCGTATTCCCCTATTCCGATTACTGCTGCGAGAACGCGCATTGCGATGAGAATCAGACCTGCGATATAATAAACCACAAGTGCGTGACACAGATACTTAGTGTTTACGTCCCCGAAAGCATAATCCAGGGGGAAACCATAAAGGTTTACGTGAGGGACCAGAACAACGATTCTGTGGCAGGCGCTAAGGTCACCGTTACCTATTCGGATTCCGGAAACATGTATATCTTCTCAACCAACACCCAGGGCCTGGCTGAAATACCCATAAACGAATCTGGGAATGTTCAGATATCAGCCAGGAAACAGAACTACTTCACTGGCGCCACGTCATTCGAGGTAACGCCCGCCTTTGACTGGTTTTTGTTCTCCATGATATTTGTTGTTATATTCGTTGCGATACTCGTTCCCGTCCTCCTGTTCAAAAAGAGAGGGCTGTTCAAGCTCGGTAGTTTAATAGGTCCGCTCAAACTGGAAAAGACAACAAGCGGGAGGCTTGCAATGCTGATTATTAAGAACAAGACGGGTGGTATTCTGAAACTTCTGTCGGTGGTGGATCATGTCCCCAAAGGAGGTTTCATCAGATGTAACCTAACGCCACAGATAGAAACAGTAAATCAAACCACAGACAGGCTGAGATGGACGGTACTCGAACTAAGACCCAAGGAGGAGGTGGTGATAGAATACGAGGCAAGGGGGTTCTACAAAGGCTTCTTAGTTGAGTTCGGGGGGAAGAGATACGAGGGTTGATTCGCAAACTTTTAAATAGATATTCTCATAATTACTTATTCAATCGACGCAGAAAGCAACAGACGCATACACGGTATGCGTCATACTAAACTTATGCGTTTCCGTTAAATTTCATAAGGCGACATTCATGCCAAGGCCAAGTCAGAGATCCAGATCGCTGAGGAGGATCAAGAAGAAAACCCCAGGGGGGGAACGAAAGGTTCACTACAAAAAGCGGAAGCACTCGAAAGCGAGATGTTCGGTCTGCAAGAAACCGCTTTCAGGGGTTCCTAAAGGAAGGGATTCGGACATCGCGAAAATTCCAAAAACCAAGAAACGTCCGGAACGCCCTTACGGAGGGAATTTATGCTCGTCCTGCATGCGCAGGGAGATGAAGAGAAGGCTCTTTGAGTCTTTCTCATAGGCGACTATGGGAGGTGAAGTATGTTTGAGACAGGAAGGATCTGCATGAAAACCGCTGGCCGCGAGGCCGGCAGGTTCTGTGTTGTTGTGGGAAAGGACAAAGAAAAGGACTTCGTTGTCGTTACGGGTCCGAAGATCGTGACCAAGGTGAGGAGAAGGAAGTGCAATGTCCGTCATCTAGAGCCAACCCCTCTGAAGATATCGATAAAGGAGAACTCAGTGGATAGCGACGTTATGAAGGCCTTTGATAAGGATGATATTTACAAAAAACTGAAACTCCAGAAACCGACCCCTGAGCAGATAAAGCTTGCGGAGGAGGCGAAGGAGAGACACAAGGCCAAGGAAGAGAAGCCCAAAGAGGAGAAGAAACCTGAAAAGAAGAGGGAAGAGAAACCGAAGAAAGAGGAAAAGCGCAAAAAAGAAAAGAAACATGAAAAGCCCAAGAAAAGGGAGAAACCGAAGCACAAGAAGGAAAAGAAAAAAGAGGCGAAACCAAAGAAGAAGGCGGTTAAAAAGAAGTCAAAGAAGTGATCAGAAAATCAAATCCAAATCCTTCAATCTCTTTTTAACTTCAGGCGTACATTTAGGGCATACCCAGATCTCAACCTTACCCTTTTCCTTTCTTTTGACGATCTCCAGCCTTCCGGGCAGGTTCGCTCGGAATTTTTTCTTGCAGAGATTGCATGTTTTGAGCCTTATCATTCGGATCACGTAGAAACGATCATTCCCCTGCCTCCGGAGGCAGCGAACCTGTGGATCATTGTAGCGATGGTGTTGAGTATTCCCTGGGCTTCCCCTATATCAACCTCCATCTTTTTGGGTTCGAGGATTTCGATAGAGGAGGGGGCGTAGTTGAGAACTATGTAGACCAAACGGTCGAAGTTCTCCGCGACCGCTTCGATCTCAACAACCTGGGAAAACCCCTTTTCTATGTTGGGCAGTGGTTTCTCAATCTCATTGGTTTTCTGGAAGTCCTTCCTGTAGACAAACAGGCATTTCTCCTTCTCCATCCTTTCTATGTGTTTTTTAAGGGCGGACTCGACCGCCTCATTCGAGATAGCCATGGCCTCCACCATCATTGCCGTTCGGATCCATCCCTCTTTCATCTTTTTCTTTACCTGCTCCTCGGTCTTTTTCTCTTTCATTTTGTCCATGGTAATCACGTTTAGTTTTGAAATAAAGGTTTATATTATTTCTTCAGCCACTCAGTCCCCTTGAGAGTAACGACTTCCCCGCATTTCGGACATTTGCGGTTCATGGAGAAAACAGAGAACCCCTCCCTCTTGATCAGGAGGTTGTCGCACTTCCAGCAGTAGGTTGATTCGTATCGATTGCCCCAGACGTTCCCCGCGTAAACCCAGCGCAGGCCGTTTTCTTTCGCGATCTTTACAGCGTTTTCGAGGGTAGCGACGGGCGTGGGCGAGAGGTTCTTCACCTTGTACTGGGGGAAGAAGGCGGAGAAATGGAGGGGAACGTCTCTCCCTAGGTTGTCCTTGATCCATTTCACAATCTTTTCTACATCCTCTTCCGAATCGTTAAGTGTGGGTATTAGGAGGTTCGTGATCTCTATCCAGACCCCGTTTTCCTTATACGCCTTAAGCGCCTCGAAAACGGGTTTCGCCCCGACCCCTGAACACGTCTTCCTGTAGAATTCATCGTCTCCTTTGAGGTCTATGTTTATCGCGTCCAGATACTTCGAAACTGTTTTTATGGGCTCGGGGTTGGTATAACCGTTGGAAACCCACATGTTGTAAAGGCCTTCCTTTTTCGCGAGCTTCATTATGTCAAGCGCGTACTCGAAGAATACGGTGGGTTCTGTGTATGTGTAAGAAATACCCTCGACGTTGTTCCTCTTTGCAAGCTCTATGATCTCCTCCGGGAACATCTCGTCCCCGTGGATCTCCCCGAATTCCTGAGAGATCTCCCAGTTCTGGCAGAAGCGACAGCGAAGGTTGCACCCGACAGTGGCTAGCGATAAAGTTTTCGTCCCCGGAGCGAAGTGGAAGAGTGGTTTCTTCTCGATGGGATCGATCGCGACCGAAACGGGCAGGCCGTAAACGAGCGAATAAAAACTTCCTTTCTCGTTCCCGCGAACACCGCAGAATCCCGTGTCCCCCTCATTTACAACGCAGCTTTGAGGACAGAGATCGCACTTGACTCTGTTGTGCGTGAGTTTCCTGTAGAACATCGCCTCCTTCATGTTGAGAAATTGGATCAAGGATTAAAAAACTAATCTATTCCCCTTCCAGAAAAGCCTTAAGAAAGTTCTCCACTTTATCGAGTTTCAGTATTTCCTCTTTCCTTGCCCACCTGTATTCCGTGTGTTCATCGCTGATCCTGAATTCCCCTGATATCTTTTCACATGAGTAAACTATGAAAAACACCACTCTCTTGTTCACGATCTCATGGAAGGTGAACACGGGTTTGTTAACCCTTATCTTAAACCCTGTTTCTTCCAAAACCTCCCTTTCCAAGGCTTCCAGTGTGTTTTCACCGATCTCAAGCCTGCCCCCAGGGAAATCCCAGTGATCAGGATAAACGTGTGCATGGGTTGCACGTTTTAAAATAAGATACCTATCTCCCTCCCTGATCACGGCCTTCTGCGCCACCACGAAAACATCTTTGTCCATCTTTCACACCTTTTAATCAAAAAAGCCTCAGGAGGGCAGAAGAAGCGAATTCTCATATAGAAGGTTTCTATTATTATTTGGTTAATTGATTTAAATAAATAGTCCCGGGCGGATTATAGCCTTTGAGTATAGGCTAGGGGATTGTATATAATTATTTTATGGGTTTTTAATAATTTCTATTTCCCTTTCCAACTCAAATAACTTTTCAAATAGTTGCTCTTCTATGATTTTTATAGCTTCTATTAAATATTGGTAAGCACCCGCGTTCTCTGCTCTTTTATTATAACCATTAATCAGCTTAACCTTGTCATCTACAAAAAACAAAAGTTCTTTTATTTTATTGGTTTTTTTGTTATTAATTTCATAATCAATATTTACTTGAAGAAGGTCAGAATTTATGTATTTCATATCATATGTACAATAAGGATTTTTATTATCAATTATTTCTTCTTCAAACCCATGCAAATCTTTAAGTAAAACATCTATTCTAAGTAGAATATTTTCCAAAAAACCGATTTGATTCTTTTTGTGAATAGAGTCTTCTCTTATATTTCTAAAATGGTAATGAAGACCAGATAAGATAATTGAAATCAAAGCAATAATAAGAGCAACAATTATTCCTAACCGAGTAAAGAATGTTTCTTCTTCAGCCCTTTCTAAAATCATTGTATCGTATCTAGATAAGACATTGAAGTTAGTTTGATAACTACCATCAACAAGGAACCCATATCTTATGTTTTTTATTCCTTCTATGTCAGTGATTTCTCCTACTATTTCCCATTTTCCGATTTTTTCAACGCTAAATGGAATCAGATTTATTTCAATTCCAAACGAATCTGTTAGATAAAAGAGACAACAATCCCATTTATTGTAAATTTGATATGATGAGTTTACAGGGATGGGGGGTATCTCTAACTTACCGGATTTCAAACCAAAATAAAAATCAGGATAT
>SMTZ1_10004565_pt1 | contig 13906 bp, 13 predicted proteins | sample DeeMarSWOR136_30_FD_25667 | JGI IMG/M metagenome (IMG submission 25667) | reverse complement strand
TGGTGCTGGTGTAGGTTTATGTAGTTGATTAGGTTGTATTGTTGGTGTAGGTTTAGGTGGTCGGACAGGCTGTGGTGTTGGAGTAGGTTGTGGAATAGGGGATGGTTGAGGAGGTGGTACTTCCGCTGGTGGCTGTGGTAAAGGTGACAAGGTAGGAGATTGTTTTTTTACCACAGGTGCCATCGGTTTTGGGGCAGGAACTTTTGGAATCTTTAATTCTGGTTTGAGTTGTGCAGCAGCAGTACTAGGTCGGATAACTAATTCAACACCTTTAAATTGTACATCATCTAAAATATTCTGAGAAAATTGACCCGCAAAATCTAGAACTGCATTAGAAATTTCTATTGTTGCTGTTGTTTTTAAATTATTTTCTACATTTAGAACATCTACTGAATCGCCTTTTTTTACACCCAATTTTTCTGCATTTGATTTACATATAATTACTGTGTCTGTTATTTCTTTACTCGCATCTACAAATAGTTTAATCTCTGCCATATTTATAATGCCCTATTAAAAATATTATTTTAATAATTTATGATTGATATTTAAATGTATATCATCAAATATTAATTTACGTCTCTATAATACTATAATTATTATAGGATCTTTTTTAGCTCTATTTTCTTAAAGTTTTCTATCAATGAAAAGCAATTTATATCTTTATAAAATAAGGGAATATCATTTTTTAAATTTTAAAATACAAAAATGAAAACCACTTTGGATAATTTTATTAAATAAATAATAGTATTTGGAAATAACTCAATCATTTGAAAATTATTATTATTTTCATTCAATAAAGGGATAGCGTTTTCCTATCTCATTAGAATAATACCTGAATACTTTTACTACCTTCCCTAAATCAGCAATTTGTCTTGAAGCGCCCATAAGAAAGAAACGTCCTGCAGCGCTAAGAATAATAAATCCATTATCTCCCCTTAAAACAATTTCCAACATGTTTTTAAAACCAAGAGTACCTATTGCATCATTTCCAGATTGCATTACCACGGCACTTAAGCTGGAAAATAAATCAGGATCGACATTGTATCCTGGAATAGCACTGAAAGCTAACCTTAATCCTTCACGAGTGATAAGAGCTAAAGCTTCGAGTTCACTGTACTCTGTAATACTTCCAAGGAAAGAACTAAGAGCTTGGGCTTCGTCAGGTGTTAATTCTACCATAATAATATAAATATTTTTTTTCTAATTAAATTAGTTATACAAATTCAAACTTAAAAATTTATATTAAAACTCATCTAACTACTTAAAATTCATGGATTTATAATTTAAAAATAGAATAATAAAATTAAAGGAACAAAAGATTATTTATCCTTTCAATTGTTCTTTTATTTGGTCTTTCAACAATTCTCTTTTACTCTTTGCTTGTTCAGGTTTCTTTGTTTGTACAGGTTTGTCCTCAACCTCACCCTCACCTGTTTGTTTGAGAAATTCTATAGCGATAATCTTTCCTGCCTCAGTCAGAATTCTGGGACTATAATTCTCCGCGAAAAATATTCCTTCTGGAATCGCACCCACTTTTGAGATTTCTTTTGTCACTTGTTTTTTTCCTAAGAACTGTTGTACTTTTTCAACCACAGAATAAGCATGATTTCCGATGATAATTAATTCCCGTTCATAACCCTCAGGCATTTTTATTTCTTCTAATTTTTGCATCACTTGTTGGAAATCTATTTGAGTTTCCTCCTTCATTAATGCACCCATTGATTCTTCACCGCGATATAAGGGACCAACATTCTGAGTTGCTCGTGTTTTACTCCCTGCAATATTCATACCCTCAGCAGGTTCAGGAGCTCCAAATACATTTCGCTCTCTCAAAGGATGGACTGCTGGGGCAGCAGGCGCTTCAGCTTTTATTTCTTTTGCTATACCTGCTTGAGTTTTTCCTCCGATTAATTTTAGAAATTCAGGTTCTTCCTCACCTTCATCAAGAGGAACAACAGCATAATGCATTCCGACCTGACCTCTAATTTCTTGGGATCGTTTTGCTCCAATGAATTTAGATCTTACACTACTTTTTAATCCTTTCCATAAATATACTTTTCGTACATCATCAGCTACAAGAACATAACATTCTTCTGTTTTTAAAACATCTTTTATCGCTCCCTCTGATGAAATTTCGGAAGTCGTTCCATCGGGGTTGATTAAGAAGCACTGCATTTTATTATCAATCTCTTTTAATTGTTTATTATATTCTAATAATTAATTAATAAGATTATTCTAATATAAGAATTTGTTTGATTAATTAATTCTAAAACCTCAACTAATAATATTATAATGATGAGTTTAATATTATAATAAATTAACAATTAATAAATTTTTATTAAACAAAATATTCTCTTTTTATCAACCTCAGATTGATACTTTTAGATTTTTGGGCTTTCAAAACTCAATCATTTCTTTTATGGTAGCATTTATGTTTTCAATCATCTGCATGGTTGTAAACCGAGTTCCAATCTCCTTCTTAGTATTTTCACCTAAGATACCATTAAGAAAGGCTGCAGAACAAGCTGACTGAAATAGGTTGTTTTGAGTAGCCAAAAAACAGGCACATAAACCGGCTAAAACATCTCCAGTCCCTCCAATAGACATCTCAGGGCAACCAGTCCTGTTAATTTTCACCATTTTTCCATCACTAATATAATCGTAGGGGCCTTTAACGAGTAGAGTAACATCGAGTTTCTTTGCTAAATCTAGAATCTTATGACTCCTCGCTTCAATATTTTTATAAGATGGTAGATCGGTATTTGTCATTATTTTTAATTCTCCTTCATGAGGAGTAAGTATAACTTTTTGACCTTTAAGAAGATCAAGATGATTTTTTACCAATTTTAAGGCATCAGCATCAAGCACATATGATTTTTTGCCTTCACTTAATTTTTCCAATAATTTCACTAATAATTCTTCAGTCTCTTTTTCTTGTCCCATCCCTGGTCCTATTAACGTTACATCTGACCATTCAATTAATTTTGAAATATCAGTAAAGGCCTTCATTGTTAACCATCTACCAGGACTTGTGCGTACAATCATATTAGGAGAATAACCCTTTAAAACATCACCAATAACTTCAGGAACATACGTAATTACCAAATCAATCCCAAAATGAATCCCTGTTAATGAGGAATATGCAGGAGCTCCAGAGTAATTCATTGAACCTCCTATTACAAGTATCTTACCAAACTCTCCTTTATGCGCATTTAATCTTCTTTTTTTCAGTGTTGGGATCAAATTACCCCTACCTACAAAAAGATTTGCTTCTGGAGGAATTCCAATTGACTTTTCTATAATTTCTTTTATATAGTCATTACTACAAGACATTCCTTTTTTTGTTTTATGAAAAGTAATTACTAGATCTGCTTTAACAGCTTTATCAAAAACATCTCCAGTATTAGGATCTAATCCTGATGGAACATCAATGGAAACTACTGTAATATTTTGATTTCCTCCCTTTTTAATATTATTTATTAGGTCTATTGCAGAAGCTACAGGTTCTCTAATTACACCTCTTATGCCAGTTCCTAATAATCCATCAACAATTACTTGATAAATTTTATCTTTTTTAATCTTGTTTCCAATTTTAATTAAATCCGTAGAATCTTTTACAATTTCTACTTCAATAGAATTATTAAGATTATTAAAAATTATATTCCAGTTTAATTGTGCCTCTTTAGTTTGAATCTTATCTGGATCACCAACTAGAATTACTAAAACTTTAACTCCAAAAGAACTTAAATGTCTAGCAACAACAAATCCATCTCCTCCATTGTTTCCTGTTCCACAAAAAATTACTGCTTTCTTTTCTTTTTCTATATAACCGCGATTCATAATTTTTACTGCCACAGAATACCCTGCACATTCCATTAAATGACTTTTAGGTATTCCGAGCCATTCTGAATTATTATCCAAAATTGCCATTTCTTCAGACGTAATCTTCTCAGAATTAAATACTTTCATAACAATTTAATTTAAGATTTAGATATAAAAAATCTTTTAGATTCAGACTAATTTTTAATTGAAAAAAAATTTCATAAATCTAATCATATTGAAATTTAATTTTAATAAAAAAAACCTAATGATTTAAAAAAATGAGTGAAAATTTAGAAAAATATCAGATGTATGGTAAAAAATTTGAAGAAATTTTACGACTAGCATCATTTCCAATTGCTATTAAACTAGTAAAAGATGAATCTGAAATTCCTTCTAATTATAAAAGACCAAAATCTGATTTAAAAGTTCAAACTTTTATTTGTCAGACTTTTAAGATGGTTCGAAGTTATGGTTGGACTATGGTTATGACAGAAGAGGATTGTGCATGTAAATTAGCAAGAGGGATCTATGGGTGGGACCCAACGACAGAAGAATCAAAGAATTTTGGTAATCAGTTCAGTGTTGGATTATATGCTAAAGACTTAGAAACTGCAAAAAAATGGCAAGATACAGTATATATGCTAAAAGAGAAATATACTGGGATTATTATCTCACCATTAACAAGAACCAAAATTGAACCTGATGTTGTTCAAATTTATTGTAATCCAGCACAAGCAATGAGATTAATCCAAGGTTATCTTTATCATGAAGGGGGAGTTCTTAATTTCACATCTGCAGGGCGAGGGGCTTCTTGTCACGAAGGAGTTATCAAAACAATACAAACTAATGAACCTCAGTTAGTCATCCCTGGAAATGGTGATAGAGTCTGGGGGGGAGCAGAAGATTCAGAAGTTATGTTTTCGATTCCACAAAGCAAGTTAGAACTTATTGTAGATGGATTAGAAACAACTCATAAAGCAGGTTTAAGATATCCAATTCCAAAATATATGAATTATAGTCCAGGATTTCAAGAAACTTTTAAAAAAAGAGCACAAAAAAGAGCAGGAGGCACAATAGTTAAGGAAAAATAGAATTCAAATAATCTGATAATAAAAAAAAGAGTAATTAAAATTTAATTATTCCGGTGGCATAAGCATTCCTACGAGACTTAAAGCATCTATTCCTGTAAGATATGTATATGATTTAAATTTCATGCCTTCAATATCAAAATATTCCATTTGAACTTTCGATTCATGTTTCATGTACTCGTTATATTTACCCTCTTTAACTTCTGTAATTGATATTGTTTCGATACCGTTTTTGGCTATTCTTGCCGCCATTCGTAAAATAGGCTTTTCTAAATCCCGATTTGGAGGAATTTTTTTGGACACTTCAACAAATCTTTCAGCAACTTCCTGTGTTTTACTATATGGAAAAGTTGTAATTGATACCACTATAACCATTCTATCACCTTCTTTATTTATTACCTAATTGAAATTGATTTTCGCAGCAAATAACATAATAATAGGTATTATATTTAAGGTTTTACTCAAATAAACGTAAAAATATAAAAGTAGATTAAGATAAATGTCAAATTAATTATTTTATCTAAAAAGATTTTTAATTTAACAATAATTTAATGATAATAGCATAGATTTTTAAAAAGAATGCCTCAATAGCTCAGCAGGTAGAGCGTTGCCTTGGTAAGGCAAAGGTCGGGGGATCATAATAGTCGAGCACTTTGCTCGAAAATGATAAGCCCCCTTGGGGCTCCATTACGCCGGTGTGGCTTAGTTGGTTATAGCGCCAGACACGCATACATTCTGAATATTTGGGTCAGACTGAATGTGCTGGACTCATAATCTGGAGGTCGAGGGCTCGAATCCCTCCACCGGCACTTTTTAAAATAGGAGAATAGTAATCTTCATTCCCCTCTATTTTTATTAGGTTAAATTATTAAATTTAGGAAGTTTGAATTAATTTCATTAACTTTCAAATTAAATGTAAAAAAAGAGAGATAAAAAAAAAATTATCATTATTTATGGCAAGACACTTAAAAATGCGCCTAAAGTAATGTAAAATTGAGCCAAAAAGTACGTTATCAAATTAATCAATCGACCATGCTTAAAGTCTCCTTCCCATTTTATCATTGCAAGGATAGAATCTGAAAAGATGAAAAGAATAGAGCCGATATATATAAATATGATCTCAAAGTGTTGAATTACTGCTAATCGTACGACAGCGGCAACATGCATTAATAAAATGGCTCCCATATATACTAATACAGGAACCTTCAATTCATCTGTTTTATTTATGAATCTTGGTACCGTAAATGCAATAATTAATATTACAGGACCAAAAAGAAACAGCGTCCATGCATTAAAAGGAGTAATATCACCAACACCTATAAAGAAAGAGATAATATAGAAGATTTGGTTTACTAAGAAACCAATCATACCAAACAAAAACCATTTTTCTTGGTCTTTAAGCATCAAGAAAATATCTCCTGTCATTCCCCCTATCAATGCGACGACAATTAACCAGTCGATCTTTTCAGCTCCAACACTGTTAACTATTCCAAATATATAAAATAATATCAAAAGAGGCATTGCGAGTGGCTTACTAGCATAGAATATCTTTGTATTTTCTTTATGTTCACCATACAACTCGACAATGACGATAATAAAGAAGAGTATCAAAAATATGTATTCAATCATGGTAATCATTCATTTTTGGTTTGTTTAATGATTTTCTATTAATTAACACCAATTTAAATAATTTTTTGATAATTTCTTCACAATTTTGTTTTATAAATTGGTAATTTTATTATTTTATAATATGAATGGATCGAACGAAATATTTAAGATTATCATTTTTTAATATGTTCCTCTTCTATTTATTAATTGCTTAAGCTTTATGTCTCATAAAAAAATTTAAGGAGGGTTTTAATAAGGTTCATTTCTTTGAAGAATCTTTTTTACCGCTTCTTCTCTTCCGGTTTCTTTCAATCTTTTTATATATAATTCGAGCATACCCCGACTATGTAGAGGACCTCCTTCTTTTATCACAGTCCACATTGGATCTATTTCAGAGTCTGAAACTTTCATCATTTCGTTGTGCCATTCATTTAATAGTTTCAATCCTTTCTCTACAAAATTTTGTTTCTCTTCCACAATATTTTTTGTCATATGAAAGTCTTTTTCCCTATCGAATAACATAATGTCTGGGAAATCTTTCATTCCAGTATGATATGTTCTTATTAGAGACCAGTTTTCAAATATAACCGTTCTTTGACAACTCCAAGCATTTTGGCATATTACTAAATAATCTCTCCCAAAATCTTCATTATTTTCAAGTTCATCAAAAAAGCTTATTCCATCCCAGTTATCGGGAATTTTTTGTTTTAAGCCTTTCAACAATTGTAGCTGCTATATCAGTTTGATAAATTAGATTATCATATTTTTTATTCCAACTCTTTCCTGGCCATTTGATGATCATTGGAATACGATTTACAATATGATCTGCTGTAGCATGATCTCCATAAACATTTAATTCACCTTGACTTTCTCCGTGATCAGAACTAATTAAAATTAAAGTATCATTATATATTCCCAAGTCTTTTAACATTATCTCAATTTTTCCAACGAGATCATCAGCATATCTTATACCTGTATCATAACCATCAATCCAATTTTTATAGTCATCTGTATTCCTAATTTCTGACGAAAGTATTCTCGGAAATGCTTTTAAAAAATATTTTTCTTCGACACTAAAACCTAATAAATCTCGAGCTGATCGTGGTCCATAACTGTTTCTATGTTCTTTAATAATTTCATTATTAATCCATGAAGGTGGAGGTTCATCTTCAAAAGGATTTCCATACGACATAGGAGTTCTATACGGTGTATGTGGATCCCATGTATTTAAATGTAAAAACCAATTATCTTCCCTTCCTTTCTCTTTTAACCATTTCTCAAGATAAGGTTCAACTGTAGCAGCTATTTCCATCCCTTTCTTACCAGGATTATAGATCTCTTTAAAAGGGGCATAAAACCAATATGCGGAATGTCTTTCAGCATATGGGGTTATTGCTACTGTGTGATATCCAGCCCGACGTATTAAATTTACCCAAAATGTATTATATTGTACATCTTCAAACCCTCTACTTTTTCCCGTTAATCTTAGATCCGCAGCAGTACCTCCATGCCCCACGATACCTGTATGAATCCCAAATCTTCCTGTAAAAAAAGTAGCTAGAGATGGTAAACAAGGAGCGTCTGAACAATAGCAATTAGTAAAAATTGTACCTTCATTAGCTATTCTGTCTATATTTGGTGAAGTATCTCTATGGTATCCATAACAACCAAGATGGTCTAATCGAAGAGTATCGATGTCAATATATAAAATTCTCATAATTGAAAATAGTTAAAGGAAGATATAAAATTCTATTTCTTTTCATATGTTAGAATTTTAAAGACTCCATTTTCTATTTAAAAAGTGAATCATGAGCACATGAAGTCCTTCCATGAATTTTGGATTGATTTTATCAATTAAATTACAAAGAAGGGTTTTTTTAATTTAGTTGTTGTTTAATTTTTTATTCAATAATTTTTACTCAGAGTATCCAATTCCAATTTATTAAGGTTCGTTATATTTTAAAAGTCCATTCTCCATTTTGCATAATTGGTTCAGTTTTAATATCTTCTGTTATTCCTTCAACATTTATCTCTCCTGAATCAATCATCATATCAAGATGAATTATGCTGTGAATTCTTTTCTTATTAAATTTATCTCTTCATATAAGCTTTCTATATTTTCAATAATTAATTTTGTAAAAATTGGACTATAATAATCTTATAAATAAAACATTTTTATCTTTTAAGAAAATTAAAAGAACTAACTTGTTTTGTTTAAGGGAAAATGAATAAATTTGCTTCTCGTCTTGGCATTGAACGTTTATCAAAAAGAATCATATTAGCTGCAATATTTACTATTGTAGTTATATCAGCGACGGTGACGGGTGTAATCTATTATATCATCCAATCCTCAAATGCTGAAAATGAGTATGAGTTAACCATTAAGGATATTGATCCTGCTGAAATTGGCGTTGATGAATGGTTAGAAGATTTCTCTGCACTCTATAATTATGTTCAATATAACTATCCCTATCTAACACTCAAGAACCGAACTCATGGGTACAATTGGCTGGATTTGAGAGCGCGTTATGAAAATCAAATTAAAGAAGCATTAGATAATGCAGGGTTTTTCTCTATAATAGCAGATGCTGTCGAAGCCTTACAAAATAGACATACTAATATCGTAGACCCTGATTATTATTCAGTTTATCAATCATCTTATGGTTCATGGTTACCTATTTGTAAGAAAGTTTTCAACAATGATGTTGTGAGCGCTTCTTTTTATTGGAAAGATATCTACAATGAATACTACAATAAAAAGGAAAATATCAACTATGATGTGAAAATAGTTTATGATAGAGGAGTGTACAGAATTGTGGATGGGAATGGATCCTGGGTAGAAAAATATGGTAACCAATCCACAATTCTCCTAGTAAATGACGCACCAATTGATAGTGCTGTATTGGAATGTTTTGATAAGGCTTATCTAGATTGGGACTTTACCCGAAAAAAGCATTTTTTATGGATGATCACTCCACATGAATTTGGAAACGCTGTATTTACAATTAAGAATGAGATAGGTTACCAATATGATGTTTCTTTTGATATTATCAATAAATCATATGAAAATTCTTTCTGTTATCCTACTACACTGTCTTCACCCGTCATCTTCAATACTTGGGAAGACCAGAGTGTAGCTTACATTTACTTCCGTTCATTCTCATATTATTTAGAACCATATTTACTAGATATTTTGAACTTTCTTAACCAGATTGATGATTATAAGCATTTAATTATTGATATACGAGGAAATGAGGGAGGTAGTTCGAGTAATTGGTATAATTATCTTGTTGGACCGTTAATTAACGAAACAAAAGAGCTTATAAGATACTTAGCTTACCCGAATGGTAAATATGTTAACAAATTCAGAAAAGAAATCCATGAATATATCACTCAAAATTGGGGGATCTCTTCCGAAGATATTCCATCTGATTTTGAACCATTACCTCCCGAGGTTTATGAAAATGATTACAAGATTTGTGATTTTTCGTTCAATATTGAACCAGTCAATAAGGTTAATTTTAATGGTACCATTAGCCTATTGATCGATAATATAGCATTCTCTGCTTCTGAAAACTTGGCAATCTTTTGCAAGGAATCAAATTTTGCTACGATTTATGGAACTCCAAGTGGTGGTGATGGAATCATTCCTACTCCCATCTTTTTCACATTACCCAATAGCAAAATTGTCATTAGAACTCCACCATCCATAGGACTGGAGAGTAATGGTGAAGCAAATGAAGAGAGTAGAACCCTCCCAGATGTGTATTACGAGAGTTCATTTGGTAATTTTAATGAACTAATTTATTTTGTCATTGAACATATTACATCGTAAATTTGCAATATCAAAAATTTTCATATGAGTGATATTTTTTGATGATTTTCTTAGAATTTTGTTTTTTAAAATTGTATTTTAATAATTTAAAAATATGAATGGATCCAATGAACTATTTAAAGTTATAATTAAAAGGAAAATAAAGAGAGATAAGAAAAAAATTATAAATTTAATTCTTTTATTTTTTCCTTGATTTCTTTTGTTATCTCTGGGGTTAATTTATATACTAATATAAAAATGACCAAAGCAATAAGTGTTAGAATCATTGGAATTAACGCTGTATGCACTCGAATTCCAAATATTGCCAAGGAAGTTTGAACATCCGCCCCTGGATCAAATCCCGTTAATGTATGCGTAATAGCAAAAATTAATCCTTGGATAACAATACCGAACCTTAGGAAAAAAGTGCGTACTCCCATGAAAGCACCTTCCATACGTTGACCTGTTTTAACAATCGCTTCATCGATTGTATCTGCTAGAATAGGATCTTGTCCAGCTCTTAAAGCACCTCCACCAATACCCAGTAAAAGTGCCGCAATGGTAAAACCAATTATATCTTCTACGAACATGAATGGCAACAAGAGAATTGTGTTAAGGAAAGTCCCTATAATAAACATTTTCCGATTATTTTTAAGCTTTTGAGCCAATAACAACCAGAAGAAAAGGGATCCTAAGGCGCCTAAAAGAAAACCCACCATCAGAAATATTGAAATTCCTGCTTCCTCTAAAAGAACATATTTAGTAACGTAATGAATGGATGCTATAAGACTCAATCCAATTATCCCATCCATAAGGAATATCAGGATCACAACTATAAAATTTTTTGAAGATAGTACGATTTTGAGAGCTTTAAAAAATGAGAAGCTTTCTCTTTCATCTTGTTCTCTGATATAACGTTCCTTCATAGTTTTAGATTCAATATGTCCTGGTATAGTGGTAAAAAACAGGATTATGCTTATACCAGCAATAATCCACGCCATAGTTGCATATGACTGAGGATCTCCGTATGTAATAAACAATGGAGGGAGGATGGAACCAAATGCTGTTCCAACTAGAATTAATGCCCTGCCTGTAGCTCCTACTTTACGCCTGTCGGGATCCAGGCGAAACTTGTCAGGAAATAAAGCCGCATGATTCAATGAAAAAAATGTAAAGAATAATTCATAAAGACAAAGAAAAATTAAAATCCATATAAATAAAATCCATTCACCTTTCACGGGATCCACATCAGGTGAAGTAAATATTGCGACAACCAAGAGAATAGCAGGAAATGCAGAGATCATTATCCAAGGAAATCGTTTTCCATATTGACCCCAAAACTTTTTGGGACGATCAACGTAGTAGCCTATAAGTGGATCATTTATAGCATTCCAAACGGCATAAATCGTATAAGCTAAAACTACGATCCATACATTTAATTTCACTTCTGTTTCCCAGAATATAAAGAAGAAAGTCCCAAAAGTCATTTCACAAGTTTGAAGAATTAAATCAGCCATATTATATGAGATTATTGATAGATTCGATTCCTTTTGCTCTAATAGTTCTGACATTATTATACAATCTCTTATAATTTAAATTGTAGATCTTTCATTCAATTTTACATTATTATGAAATAAAGATATGTAATGAATAAGAATGGATCGAACAAAATATTTAAGTTTAACATTTTTTGGTATTCTCTCCTCTTCAAATTTAAAACAAACAAAATTAACCATCAATTATAATAGAATAATTAGCTATATATTATGTTTTAATCTTTAAAATGGCAGAATTTACTATTTTGAAGAAATTTTTTCATATTTTTGCTTATATACTTAAAGTATAGAATATTAGACATAGTTTTTCTTAAAAAAATTCTCAAGAAAGGTAAATTCAGCGTCTGATTTCAATGAAAATTCCATTGAAAAATTATAAATTTAATAAATTTTATACAGAATAACCCAATTTAATTGTAAAAAACTTACAACTATTACATATTTAAGCGAAAAATGAGAATTATAATATATGTCTTATCCTGATCACTTTTTGCCAAGTTGGTAAATTAGATAAATTTATCAAAATAACTTAATACTAAATTAAAAATTTAATTAGCATTTCATTTTTGCTTACTTGATAAAATTATTTCCTTATAAAACTCTTTTATCTTAGCTTTTAAACTTTCATTAAATTTTTTAATATCTGAACGTTCTTTTTCTGGAAATTTATCAATCTCCTTCATATATAGAGCTTTAAAAAGCCATTCTATGTTTTTTAAACGTGAAGCAAAATCCGCACAAATTTCCTGAATATCCTCTTCTAATAGCTGATTTGTTGGTATATCTAAATTTATGCTGATCATGAGCATTTCTTTGTTTCCACGAGCCCATTCTGAAGGAATTTCAAAATAATAATTCAAGGATGATGGTACAGTGCTTGATCGATGGACAAAGAAACCCTCTTTAAATACTTGATCCATTATATTTGCAATTTGAATAGATAATACTTCGTTGAGAGTACTCTCAGGATATGCATAGAAAACAAGAGGACCTTTTCTTCGAGCAAAATAACTTAATATTACAGTAGTTTTAGTAGCGATTTTAATTTCGGGTATTAAAATAAGAGTATATACCATTTCAGGATCTAAAAGTTCATCATCAATATATGTCTTACTTATTGGAAATTTCGCACCATTCTTGTGTACTCTTAAAGATTGACGTCGTAGGCCTATACCACCAAATTTCTGTACTTCTGAAATTATTTCCTTTCTATCTTTTTCAATCATCACATTCATAATTGAACACCTTTATATTATATATTAGAACATTTATATTTATATTTATTGTTTCTTTTCTATATTAAATTTTGAACAATTAAATGAACACATATAAATAATAACATTTTTAGAACATATATTAACAAAATTCGAAATGATTGAATTTTGAAGAACACATTTTATATGTGTGTTTTATTTTATCTACTTTCAATTTTCATTCATTTGTCTTTTTCAATATTTTAAAAAAAACGTAAGGTTAAAACCTTTTTAATTTTGTACCAATTTCCTTCGAAATTTGGATGGAAAGGAAAACTCTGAGTTTGAGTCTAATGAAAATTTAGTGAAAAAAGATAAAATTGATTTCACTTCTGAAATTGTTGGAATCATTGCACCAAGAAATTTAATGAGTTAATAATAGTTTTTTAGTTTTTATCATTGTTCTTGAGATTTTTTTATAACTTTTTCATATGGTAATATAAACCCATAATTAGTACGCTTATAGAATATTTATAATATTCTAATGGAAAACCTCCCTTATATTTCATAATGGGAAATTAAATTTTTAATTTTTATAGAGGAGAAGATTTAAATATGAAAGTTGATTTTGTTCTATATAGAACAGTTCGATATCGAACAAAAAAAAAAATAAAAAATTACAAATAACATTATGGATACAACATCTTTCTATTTTGAAATTGATAATTTTGGACCTGAAAGAAGTTCAAAAGACTTAAAAAGTGAAGGAAATAAAAAAGTGAATGCTATTGAGAGAATAAATTTCAAATTAAATATTATAGGTGA
>SMTZ1_10018660_pt1 | contig 13908 bp, 14 predicted proteins | sample DeeMarSWOR136_30_FD_25667 | JGI IMG/M metagenome (IMG submission 25667) | reverse complement strand
TACGCGTAATGACGTACGATCCCTTGCTGTTGGCATAATCGACGTCCATCGCAAGCGTCTCGCCGTCGCTGCAGAACGAATGACAGTTTCCGCAGACCGGCAGGTCCTCCAGGATGATAGGAGGTTGCTGCGGCGAAGAAACGGCGCCAAAGCGCCAGCGGATATGGGAGGGATCCTTCACGGCGTCAACGAAGGGCAAGTTCACCTCCCGGTAGAACAAAGGGGCCCCCACTTCGTCTTTGGAGGTTCGGATTGCGATTCGACCCGCCGAGAGAATCCTTGTCGATACCCCGCGACCGGCGCCCAAGATCGTGACCTGGGCGTCCCTTTCCGTGGATCGTGCCTTTATGGCGTCCCATTGTCCCGGATCGGGTGTCCACCGGGGCTCACGGCACAGGAAATCCATGCGGCTTCCCCCGACCTGGAATTCGATGGTAAGCAGCCACAGGGTGGATCTTGGATTCGCGTCGTTCCATTGAAATGTGGGAGGTACGCTTTCCGGCGGAAAAAGCGTCTCGTCCAGCGGGTAGCGTATCGTCAGACCGCTGTATGGTTCCCCATCCCGGTGAAGCGCCCGTATTTCTTCTATGCCAGGTTCGGCGCGGCGAAAAACGATCGCTATGAGCACCAAAATGATGATCGTGGCCGCACCGAGGCTTGCGGCAATATATAGGACTGACTTGCGCATCTGTTCAACGCTTCCATGAGCTATCGGCAGGCCGAGTCCGTACGCCGGCTTGACCGCATAAGTCTTGTCAAAACACTATTTTGCATATCGTACATGGAAAGATCAAACTTAATCTCAATGCCTCAAGGGGAAGTCCGCGTTCACCTGTGATTCGCGGCGCAACTATTGGCAATACTGACCGATCCTCGGAGTGTCGTGTAGTCAGCCAAGCCTGCCGAGGCACCAACTGAGGTTGTCTTGCGCCGATTTCGCTCCGCGCCCGTCTGATAAAAAGGCAAGCAGCAAAGGCCCACGCGCGTTTTCAACGACAATCCGTAGAAAACTCATTATCTTGCCGGATTCCCCTAATCTATCCAACTTAACATTGCCGATAAGACCTACGGTTGATGGAATGCTCATTAAGGAGACTATGACCATGCAGGCGTTAATCGAGCAGCGTAAAGACAGTCGCAGCACAGTTTCCTGGCCTGTCAGCGTTTGGATCCCAGAAGCTAACAGGTTCGTTAACGGCCGAAGCTGCAATATCAGCAAGACAGGGGTCTTCATAGTACTTCCCGTAACGGCACCTGTCCGCACGGGCCGGCTCGTGGAGGTCAACTTTCCACGCACAGAAGCTCTGGCAAAGGAAAAGGGGCGGTTCGCTCGGATCAAGACCGGCAAAATCGTCAGGGTGGATCGTACGACTTTGCTCGAAAACGCCGAAATTGGCGTCGGCATCGCCTTCGAGTAGCCGACAGAATACCCGTCCGGCGTTGGTACCGGGGCCCAATCAACAGTCCGTGGCCATCAGGCCAGTGGGGCAATGGAAGAGAAGAGGCAAAGACCGATGACTTTCAGGAGTCATCGGTTTTTCCTTTTTGGGCCGCCATTGTGAAGAGTGTGCTTGCCTGCCGCTAATATCCTCGTTCCGCATCAGCCGATCAACACCCGATGAAACGCTGTCTTCGGGTGAAATATCCGTGCAATACACGCCTTAGATAGCTACAATCAAGGCACTGAATGCGCTGGCAGAACGAAATACTGATGATGACGACAGACTCTCAAACCGTGGTTTCCGACGCTACAACGCGACGTGCTCTGAAGATTCGCGATTGTGGGCTGGCAGATTACCGACAGATGCTTCGGATGCAGCACGTGTTGTGTCAGGAAAGGCAGCGAGGCCGAATACCCGATACGGTGCTGATGGTTGAGCATCCTTCTGTCATTACACTGGGCGCCCGGCAGAGCCGTAACAGACTGCTTCTTAGCCGGACGGACCTCGCTCAGAGGCACATCGACGTCGTCGATATCCGCCGAGGCGGCGGTGCCACCGCCCACAATCCCGGCCAATTGGTCTTCTATCCAATTCTCTGTTTACGGCAATTGGGTCTCGGGATTCGCGAGTATATAAGAACGCTGGAACGGATCGGCGCAGAATTACTGAGGCATCTTGACGTTCACAGCACAACAAACAATGGTTTTCCGGGCTTGTGGATCGAACACAGAAAGATTGCATCTATCGGCGTGCGCGTCTCACGATTCACGACCTATCACGGTATGGCCATAAATATCCAGAACGACCTGAGCCTCTTCGATTTGATTGTACCGTGCGGGCTTGACAATGTTGAAATGACATCCGTGTTGAACGAAACCGGCGAACGTCACTCACTGGCGGAAGTGAAGCATCTTTTGGCCGGACTGCTGAGAGACTGCTTCTCATAACTTTGATTATGAACGTCGAACTTAACCACCACCCACGATCCCGCGGCAACCAGGGCCGCACCCTGCCTCCCTGGCTGCGCAGGCGCCTGCCGGCGGTGGGCCTTTTCCACCAGACTGAGCAAATCATAGACTCTCTGGGACTGCAAACGATCTGCAGCAATGCGAACTGTCCCAATCGGGGTGAGTGCTGGAACAGAGGGACGGCCACAGTCTTGATCCTGGGCAACGTGTGCACACGCAACTGCAAATTCTGCTCGGTCGCCTGTGGCAAACCGGAGCCACCCGATCCGACCGAGCCGTTGCGCTTGGCAGAAATGGTAACACGCATGCGCCTCCAGTACCTTGTCATCACCAGCGTCAATCGTGACGATTTATCGGACGGCGGGGCGGATCACTTTCGCACTTGCGTTGATACTGTGAGGCGGTACTGTCCGGACGTTCGGTTTGAGCTGCTAACGCCTGACTTCCGCAACTGCCAGACAGAAGCCCTGACGATCTTGAGCCAGTCTTTGCCTTTTGTGTTCGCTCATAATGTGGAGACCGTCCCATCGCTGTATAAGATTGCAAGATCAGGCGGAGATTATGAGCGATCTCTGAATCTGCTCAGAATGGCGAAAAAAGACTATGGCGATATTCAGACAAAATCTTCGATCATGCTCGGATTGGGAGAAACCGACGTCGAGGTCGAGCATGTCTTGAGGGATCTGCGTGCGGCTGGCTGTGACAGGCTCACGATAGGCCAGTACCTAAAACCATCAGAAGATTCTCTCGATGTCGTCGAATACATTTATCCCGAAAGATTTAGCTCGTGGGAGCAAAAAGCGGCCGCGTTTGGTTTTTCCTGGGTGTGTGCGTCGCCGTTTGCGCGCAGCTCATACTATGCAGAGCAAGAGAGCGCTCTATGACGACAGCATGGCCGACGATAGCCAGCCTTGGGCCGTCTGCGGAGCATCTGGATCTGGGATTTTGGCCGCGTCCTGGACCGGCAGATGGTCTCCTCGTTTGCTTCTGTTTCGAATACTTCTTATAGTTTAGGTGGCTGATAGAAGTTGCAGCAATTCTGCAAGTGGAGGTCTTTCCGGTGGGGGGGAAGAAATGCGACCCGTCAGAAAGTCATCTCACCCAATGCGCAAGGGCGCCGTGCTCATCGTCTCTATGATATTTCTCCTGGTGTTTTCGGCTCTTGCGGTCTCGATGGCCGCAATGGCGGGAGCCAATGTGGAGCTTGCCTCGAACCACCATAAGGTCAATTCCGCCCTATCTGCGGCGGAATCCGGCCTGGAATGCGGAAGATACGTCATCGCTGACACGATTCCGCTTCTGCAAGAGACCTCCTATAACACGGTCTCGGAAGCCGAGGCCGACCAGGCGTGGGGCACGCTGTGCGCACAGGTACAAGCTCAACCCTGGGTCAATGGACAGGCACAACAAACTCAAACACAGATCACTTCACCGGCCATGAGCTTCGGAGATGTGATTGCCTCCTTTCATGTTCGGTTCAATCGAACTGATACGCACATCGTTCAACTCCAGGGAATCGGAAGTAATGGACAGGTCGTTCGGAAGGCGAGTCTTAATATGAAGATCACAAAGGACAACGAAGTCTTGAAATACGCCGTCGCCAGCCGAGGCCGAATGTGGCTTACTGGAGAATCGACGATACATGGAGATATTTTCAGCTCATGGGACCGCCCTGAAATATCGCCCTTCAACATGACCAGCGACACAGCCGTACTCGGCACGATTAATACCGTCCTGGCCCTTGAGGATATACAAAACGAATCTTACCAAATGGAGACGCTCGACGAAAATGGAAATCCCATCGATATAAACGGCAACCCGTTAGGCTCGAACTACGAGGATCGATACTACGGTTCCGATGATGAAATACAAGCTTATCATGAAGGTATCAATTATGGCCAGCCCGACGAGGACATGGCCGGCATGGATATCTCTGATTATAACACAGATGGGTATCTTTCCGGCCTAACCAATATACCCTCGTGTCCAAGTGAGCTTCGCGAGGTCGAATATTTCCCGCACGCCTCGTCGGACGACGGTGGCTACAGTATGCCCAGAGACGGAACGCCGGGCCATACGTCGAACAGAAAGCTCACGCGCCACGTTTACGAGAATCAAACGTTCACTCACATGAGACTTCCCGATAATTACAATGCATTATTCAGAAACTGCACATTTGAAGGAGTCCTCTACATCGATTGCTACAAGAGCGGCAGCAGCTATTATAATAACGTCCGCTTTGAAGACTGCACCTTTAATGGAACGATCGTAACGGATGTGCCGGAAGTCCTAAAATGGAGGGAAAATTGTCTCTACTTCACGGGTGAAGCCGAATTCAATAACAATTCCGGCCTGCAGGAAGCAACCATCCTCGCACCGCATTTCAATGTGAACCTGGGAAATACCAATCCGCAACAGAGCGAGTATAACGTTCTCACCGGCGCGATCATAGGCGGCATCGTCGATGTACGCGGCAACGCCCAGGTTTTCGGAACGATCATTTCGATGTGCGATACGACACAGTGGTCGTCGGGATACGTGACCAATATCGGGGCCACGCTCGATGACGGCGGTTCCGAAACAACGGAATTAGGTGACGTCGGCGTGATCGATATTACGCCGGATCCGGATCAAATGCTGCCAAGCGGTATCACAGCGCCGATCGTGATTATACCGATGCAGAACACATATTCCGAGGGAGTGTGACCAAAACATGTCAGAACGTAAAATGACATTCTCGATGTCTCGGAAGGGAGATCACGATGAAAAGAAAAGAAGTGTTCTGGAGTATCGTCGCATTTACACTGCTCCTGATGACGTTTTCTATCGTGGCCTTGACTACCAGCTATACTGACAACATCGCTGATGATCCGGTTTCTCTTCTAAGCAGCGACTCCGAAAAAGGTGAAACCAACAGGACCTTCATTCACAGCTCAGCGGACAACCTTGAAAGAGTCACTCAAGAATGCGAAGGTAAAAGTTCAGTTCCGGCCGCTTCCAATCGTCGCTCTAACAACCAGGCCGGCAATCCGAAGACGAATGCACGGTCCTCCAAATACAGTGTGATTCACCCCGATCTCAAAGATCGACTTACGCCAATTGAATCGAACGGGCGCGTCTATCTTGAGAATACCACAGGCATCGAGCCGTGTGAAAATGACGACGAGGGAAAGATCGAAACCATCGAATGAAATGCAGTGAATAGGGATCGAATCCGACAATCTGCCTCCAGTACATGATGCAGCACCGCCATCATTCTGTCAGGTTGATGGCATGAATTTCTTTTCTGAATCACCGTTCAACGGGAACTCCCAATTCCGGCTTTCCACAATAATGACGAACGAGAGATCAAAAGCTGACGGCTTTTCCCTCAAAAAAGCTCAAAAACCTGTCATTCTCTCTGCTCAAAATCTCAGAAAAGTGCTCTACCGGCGGAAAATCCTGAGCGTTCTTTTTGGATTTACACTTTATACCCGAAGTATAAACGCCTATAATCAATATGGCGTGATCAATGCGCATGATAAATTGAATTGCAGCATCAAGCATTTTCAGCGTTATGCCAGACGAACGTCATAACTTGTTAGCTCAGAACGTCACTCGGTTGTTGGATCTTACGGCGGAAGAACCGACCGGTCTTGAAACCTATTTGTACGACGAGGAGAACCAGCTACGTGAGAGCAACAGCGAGTTCAATCTCCCGGAGGTCGTCGGCATTTTGCCGATTCGTAATGCCGTCGCCTTTCCGGGCACCGTCACCCCGTTGGCGATCGGCCGCAGAAGAAGCAAAGCCTTGTTGGCCGATACCGAACCCAACGAATCCATCATAGGGCTTTTGACACAGCGCGATCCCGAAGTGGATACGCCGAATTTCGACAACCTCTATTCCATCGGAACGGCTGCCTCGGTGCTCAAGATCACGAAATTGCCTCATGGTCCGGTCCACATCCTCGTGCACGGCATCGCGCGCTTTCGGATCGTAGAGAAAGTGGCTACGAAGCCGTATTTGAAGGCCAGAATCCAGCCGCTTAGCACCAAGGTAAGAATGACGAAAAAACTCCGGGCGCTCATCGTGAGCGTCCGCCAGGCAGCCAACCGTGTGATTGCCCTGAGCCCCAGTGTCCCCGAAGACGCATCCGTGCTGCTGGAGAATATTGAGGACCCATCGGCGCTGGCGGATTTTCTGGCGGCCAATGTCAGCCTCGATATCGGAAGAAAGCAGCAATTGCTTGAAGAACTTGACACCGCCAAGCGATTCGAGCATGGAGGTCCTTGAGCTCAGTCATAAAATCCAGGGCCGCGTCAGAGAATCCATCGACAAGAGCCAGCGCGAGTATTTCTTGCAGGAGCAGTTGAAAGCCATTCAGTCCGAGCTCGGCCAAAAGGACATTCGAAGCGAAGAGCTCAAGCAGATCGGCCAGAACATCGCGGCAGCCAAGATGCCTGAGAAGGTGGAACAGGAGGCGCTCCGCGAGCTGGACCGACTGAGCAAGATACCCCCCGCCTCGCCGGAATACAGCGTCATCCGCACTTATCTCGACTGGGTTTGCGAGCTGCCCTGGTCCGTCCAGACAAAGGACCAGCTCGATATCCACAAGGCCCAGCGTGTCCTGAACGCGGACCACTATGACCTGCGCAAGGTCAAGAAACGCATTCTCGAATTCCTGGCCGTGCGCAAGTTGAATCCGGCGGGCAAGAGCCCGATCCTTTGCTTTGTCGGGCCGCCGGGCGTCGGCAAGACGTCGCTCGGAAAATCCATCGCGCGCGCGATGGGAAGAAGATTCGTTCGCATATCGCTCGGGGGGATAAGAGACGAAGCCGATATCCGGGGGCATCGAAGAACGTATATCGGCGCCTTACCCGGCAGAATCTTACAGGAGTTACGGAAGTGCCACAGTCGAAATCCCGTCTTTATGCTCGATGAATTGGACAAGATCGGCAGCGATTTTCGAGGTGATCCCGCCAGTGCCCTGCTGGAGGTTCTTGATCCCGAACAGAATTTCAGCTTCTCGGACCATTACCTCGACCAGCCGTTCGATCTGTCCGGCGTCATGTTTATCGGCACGGCGAATTACACCGAGCCCGTCCCGCCGGCGCTGCGCGACAGAATGGAAGTCATCGAGTTGCCAGGCTACACCGAAGCGGAAAAGCTCAGTATTGCGAGACGATATCTTGTCCCCCGCCAGATCAAAGCGCACGGCTTAAGCAAACAGAACTGCACGATCAAAGACGAAGCAATACTCGCGATCATACGAGGCCATACGCGGGAGGCCGGCGTGAGAAACCTCGAGAGGCACATCGCCGCAGTGTGCAGAGCCGTCGCCATGCAGAGCCGTCGCCACGGAGATCGCCAAAGGCCTGAAAAGGCGGGCAACGATTACCAGGAGAGATGCCGCAAAGATCCTGGGCCCGGTTCAATTCGAATCGGAACTGGCCCTTCGAACCGGGCTGCCGGGCGTTGCGACGGCGCTGGCCTATACGCCGGTCGGCGGGGAATTGCTCTTCATCGAGTCTGCATCGATGCCCGGCAAAGGTCAATTGCAGCTCACCGGCCAAATCGGCGATGTGATGAAAGAAAGCGCCCAAACGGCGTTTTCAATTGTCAAGGCCAATGCATCAAAACTCAATATTGAAACCGAAAGATTCACGAAATACGACTATCACATCCACGTCCCGGCGGGCGCCATCCCCAAGGACGGCCCCAGTGCGGGCGTGGCCATGTTCACATCGCTCGTTGGCCTTCTGCTCGGCAAGCCCACTCGGCCGGATATCGCAATGACCGGCGAAATCACGTTGCGAGGCCTCGTCTTGCCCGTGGGCGGCCTAAAGGAGAAAATTCTGGCCGCCAAGCAGGCCGGCATAAAGACCGTCATCCTGCCCGCCCGAAACAAAAAAGATATTCCCGACGTCCCCAGAGAAGCCAAAAAAGGCACATTTGTCAAAAACACAAACGAAGCCTTTAAAATCGCTCTCGGCGACTAATAGATTTTAAAGACCATCCCGTATATGCAGACTACGATATCGGGCCGATACTTTTTGACAGATGCATAGTTCTGTAAATAAATGACGTTTATGTCAGTCTTCTATCGCTTCTGTCTTCGGCAATTTTGCTTGCCACTGGTTGGCCTTTGTGTCGCGGGCGTCTCGCCCGCGCGTTCCGAGAGCATCCTGCCCTTGTCAAGAGTGGCCTCGCTCCCAGAAGTGCTTCAAAGACGTGATTGGGATTCCGCCAGTATAGCCTTCCATTTTTTAGCCTGCTCCGGCTCGCCCCAGGCTTCGTAGAGGTCAATGAGGTTGTTGAGTGACTCCTTTGTGTGCGGGTGAGTCTCACCGAGTTTGAGCCGGCGGCCTTTGAGGGCTTCGAGGAGTAGCGGTTCAGCCTTATCATAAGCACCTTGCTCTTTGTAGAGCACAGCAAGGTCGTTCTTCGTCTCCAGTGTCTCGGGATGATTTTCACCCAACTTGAGTTTTCTGCCTTCTAATGCTTCGTGGAATAAATCCTCTGCTTCCCCATATCGCTTCTGTTTGGTGCGCAATACACCCAATCCGTTGACGCTGCGGAGGGTCCGGGGATGTCCCTTCCCAGGAAGTCCGCGATTTCCGATCTCTATTCCTTGTTTGAAAAAGTGCTCAGCCTCGTCGTGATGACCTCGAGCCATATGCAGCCGGCCAAGCCCACTAAGTGCCCGGACAATACTGCCAGCGGGTGGGTGGAGAGTACTCTTTGCCTCCAAGCTCTTACGATATGCCGCTTCCGCCTCGCCGTACCGGCCCATCTCCATGTAAATGTCGCCTAAATGGTGTCCATATTGTGCCCATCCTTCCGAATCGGGATTCCATTTAGCGGTCTCCAGCGTCGTGCGTAACAATTGTTCAGCTTCTTCGTGTCGCCCCAATCCTTCATAAGTGGTAGAAAGGTTAGCCTTAAACCAGCTCAGAAGACTATCAGGAACCGGTGACTTGTCCCCCTTCGCCTCTTCAATCAGCCGTACATAAAGTGGCTCTGCCTCTCGGTACATACCCGCGTGATAGTAACTCACCGCAAGCCAGTTCATCGCTATCTTCGTAGCTCTATTATTCTCACCGAGTTCTTCTAAGCAAATATCGTATCTCCGCTTCGCCTGCTGCGCCGCCGCGGCGTAGTACCCAATGTCGGAGTACGTCTGGCGGAGCGTTTCGCAGATCGATGCCTCAACCATAGGCTCATCGACAAAGGCGCCCTCGAGCTTCTTCCGCGTGGCATCGAGAATATCATGGACCGTGGCTTCGCGTCCCAGGATGTTTCGCGCTGAGCTCAGAACGTCATTTTTAAGAAAATTCGTGATCATTTGGGCTTCGGCACGACGTTGCTCGGCTTTGATCGCAAATACCGCGATGCCAATCACTCCTGAAACCAGTACAATGAGTACCGCTGCGATACCTGTTACTAATGCCCGGTTCCTGTGGGCGAACTTTTTGAGTCTGTAGATCGTGCTCAGTGGACCCGCGATCAAGGGAGCGCTGTTTAAGTAGTTTTCAACATCGTCGGCCAGTTCCGAGGCCGAGCGATAGCGTTCTGAACGTTCCTTTCGCATGGCTTTGAGGGGAATCCATTCAAGCTCCTTATGGAGCTTCTTGGCAAGCGTGGCGATATCCAATTGGCGACTCTGTGCAACCTTGATAGCCTCCTCGCCCAAATTCGTCAGACGCGTACTTGGCGTCTTGGGATCGGTCTCGCGGATAATCTGGCGGATACGTTCGATGCCGCCTGTACGAAGTGTATCGGAATCGAAAGGTAAAGCACCGGTCAAAAGCACATACAGCAGTACGCCCAAGGAGTAGATATCCGAACGGGTATCAATATCCACGCTGGCCATATCCGCCTGCTCGGGACTCATGTATTCCGGCGTTCCGAGCAACTGGCTATCCTCCGTCGCCAGTGTCCGTTCGGTGAGGGGTTGAGCAAGGGCTTTGGCGACGCCGAAGTCGATAATCTTGGGGGTCGCCTTGTCATCCTGGGTTGAGACAATGATATTCGATGGCTTGATATCCCGATGAATGATCCCTTTCTGATGAGCGTGCTGAATGGCCAGGCAAACCTGTTGGAATAATCGTAGCCGCTCCTCGATAGTCAGCTTATGACGGTCACAATGCTCAGTAATAGATAATCCCTTAACATACTCCATGACAAAGTAAGGCCGGCCGGATTCGGTTGTCCCGGCATCGTGAACATGCGCGATATTGGGATGGTCCAGAATGGCCAAGGCCTGACGTTCGGCCTCGAAGCGGGCAATAATCCGTTTGGAGTCCATGCCCGGTTTGATCACCTTTAAGGCCACCTGGCGTCTGATGGGATGCTTCTGCTCGGCCAAATAAACGATTCCCATACCCCCTTCACCCAAAACATGCAGCAACTTATACCTGCCGATCTGGCTGCCGGGTCGCTCCATACCCACGAGGGAAGCAGTTGTATTTGCTGATAGGTCTCTCTTATGAGATGGATGGGCTTTTTCCTGTGCAGTATCCTCCCGGTCCAGCCCAGGTTTGTTGATCTCTTTTTGCGGTTCTTGTTCTTCTATGGGATCCGATTCACCGGTCCCTACGGAAAAGAGTCGTTCTAATTGGTCAGGGTCCAGGCTGAATATTGATTTTTTACGCATTGTCTCTACCGAACCTTTCTCAGGTAGAATCTGCGATCGTGCTCTAATAGTAAATTCAACGTTTAGCCGTTATCTTGCGCGATTTTTGGGAAGAATCGCTTTATTTCTTCCAATTCCTCCGCGACAAGGTCATCGGATATCACGGATTTGCGAAGATGTTCCCTCAGGAGCTTCTGGAAACGTCGTTTAACTGTCACGATCATGTTCGAGGCCTTGGCCTCATCCTCGATGCCATATTTAGCGCATAATTCCTTGAGTGAGAGAGCATCCGTTCGATCCATGATTGGCGTCAGGACACGATCATAAAAGAGATGCCAATGGACGGTCTTGCCTTCCCGATGGCAATTGGCTTCTAGCTCCTCCAGGACGCGCTCCAACAGGGACGAGACCCAGGCGTAGTTAAAAGAGTCTTCAGGCGCCAATATTGAGACGGTTTGAGACAATTCAGGAGGCTCGATCATGTGCATCGGAACGAGCTTGCCTCTGGGTGTGCGGCGCTGACGTTCATCGTGTTTTCGCACGTTGGCAAGATAACGGTTCAAGGCCATTAGCAAGAATGAGCGGAACCGACCTTTGGCCGGATCGGCCTTCTCGACGAGATGTCTCTCCAGCACCACTTCATGGAAAAAGCCTTGGGTGAGATCCTTGGCCTCTTCATTGGTATAACCTTTACGGCGGAGATCTGTGCTCTTCATCTGCCGAGGCAACGCCTTCGACAATAGACCATTGCGTTGTGAGAAAGGCTTCTTCGGTGCCCCCCATGTCTGTGTAGTCATCATGACCCATAGCATCTCTGCCCACCCATGCCACGCTTTCAATCCACTGGGTCTCAGCGTACCTGGGTCCTCTCATGTTAAAGACTCATTTTTTCGATGTCCTGAGCAAGCTCAATGTGTCATTATAGCCCAGAATCCACGATTCCCGAAAGAAAATTCCATAAAAGCAAAGATTTCGCGCAAGATCGCGAATTTTTGTTGAGTTTATTGTTGGAAAGACAATTGAAACCCTTTTGAAAGGACAGAACAATGAAACAGAAAAGTAATTACAGACTCAAGTTGGTGTTTGTTGGAATGGTGGCCGCTATGGTGCTTAATAGCGGAAGTGCGAAAGCGGATTTCACCTTCGGCGAGCCCACGAATCTGGGGCCGAGCATCAATACTTCGGCGAATGACTGGGCACCATGCATTTCAGCCGACGGTCTATCAATCTATTTCGCTTCCGCCCGCCCGGGTGGGTACGGTGGCACCTATATGGGATTTGACATATGGGTAGCCACGCGCGAAACAACAGAAGACGACTGGAGCACACCGGTCAACGTTGGACTCCCTGTGAACTCTGCGCTGGATGAAACCCAGCCATGCATTTCAGCCGATGGCTTGTCTCTTTTCTTCGATTCCTATAGCCGACCGGGTGGGATAGGCGGGACTGATCTGTGGGTAGCAACACGGGCCACGGTTGACGACCCTTGGACTGAACCCGTGAACCTGGGGCCTACGGTCAACACGTCAACTAACGACAATGCCCCTAGCCTATCAGCAGATGGATTGTCACTGTTTTTTCAGTCCTGCCGAGCGGGTGTCATAGGTGTCGTGGACCTGTGGGCAACAACGAGAGCAACAAGAAATGATTCCTGGCAAGAACCCATGAATCTTGGTCCAACAGTCAATAGTTCATCCTTCGACGGCTTTCCCGATATTTCAGCTGATGGGCTGGCGCTCTTCTTCATGTCCGAGCGGCCCGGCGGGGTTGGTGGCCGGGACGTGTGGATGACCACAAGGCGAACGACAAACGAACCCTGGGCCACTCCCGTCAATCTTGGTCCGACGGTTAACACATCCGCTATCGAGTTCTCACCCGACATCTCGGCCGATGGCTACACGATCTACTTTGTTTCCGACCGACTCGGCGGATTCGGTAGCTGGGACCTATGGCAGGCGTCCATAATTCCCATTGTTGACTTCAACGGCGATGGGATCGTCGATGCAGAAGACATGTGCATCATGGTCGACCACTGGGGCACAGACAATTCTTTGTGCGATATTGGCCCGATGCCCTGGGGCGATGGTATCGTGGATGTCCAGGACCTAATCGTCCTTGCGGAGCATTTGTTCGAGGAATTCCCACTGATTGAATTGAATAGATAGCCTGCTTGAAACTAAGGGCTGGCAGCTTAAGAGTTGCCAGCTCTTTTTAACGCCCATGGTTGAATGCTATTGTCGACCATGTAGAAAATAGTGTAAGCACATCTTTGTTGACTCGAAGGCGATCTGCTCGTACATTATTTCCGAAGGATGTATCAGAACCAGCTCTTTTATTTCTCTTTTATCGAAGACGGTGGGAAGCGCATCAATCCTGGAAGAGAAAAACAAATCGCAGGTCTTGTACGTCACGCCCTTGTATTCATACGTATTCGGATAAGAGCCTAAGTATTTTAGCTCACCAAGGTCCACGCTTAGCTCTTCTTTGCCCTCTCTTCTGACGGCGTCTTCGGCACTCTCATCCGGATCCACAAAACCGCCCGGCAAATCCAGTTTCCCCTTGCCCGGCTCCTTGTTCCGCTCGATAAGCACAATTTGCTCGCCATATTCCAAAACCGCCGCAACCGCGGCCGCCACGTTGTGGAAGTAGGTGAAGGAGCACGCCCGGCAATGGAGCTTTTTGATCCCGTCGAAGGATATGTCACGGGCGCCGCAGTTGGGGCAATGATTGAATATTTCGGTACGTTTAGATGAGTGCATGATAAGATCGCCTCTGTTAAGGGCCGGCAGACGCCGTTTCTACTCGCCGTCGCCCAGGATCATTTCCAGTTCAATCTCATCGCGCAATGGGATGCCGTCGGCCCCGATCAACGGGATAGGTTTG
>SMTZ1_10004564_pt1 | contig 13908 bp, 10 predicted proteins | sample DeeMarSWOR136_30_FD_25667 | JGI IMG/M metagenome (IMG submission 25667) | reverse complement strand
AATGGAAATATCTCAAATCCAGATTTTCTAATTTTATAATTTAAGTAAGTTTGTTCGTTGTAAATATTCATTTTTAAATTAGCTAACATTTCAACTTCTTCTTCAGAAGTATAAATTACATCCCTATGAGGTTTTGATACTAATATGACTCCTGCATTTATATAATCTCTTCTCCATCCTATGTCTCCGAGCGTATTTTGTAATATCTTCATCATTTTTCTTCGGCTAACCTTACTTGTACCAACATCTTCAATTACACCACCAATTTTATCTTCGGGTACAATTTCAAAAAGATTAGGACATTTAGGTGTAATAATTGTATCCCAATCTAATCTTAGAATTCTCTCATATTTCTCAAATAAAGAGTAAATTTGATTTTTTTCAAACATATTAAAATTAGGAGAATCAGGAAATGGATTTTCAAGATATTTACTATCTGAAATTATTTCTAAAGCTATATTGTATTTCTTACAATATCTAATCACAGTCTTTCTGCAAATATCCCAAATCTTGCTTTTACCGATAGCAATAACTACAATTGCATTCATAATCTTCTTTTTTGATATGATGGATGAAATTAATTGATCAACAAATAAAAATGAATATTAAATGATGAATTCATTAAAATCCTCACAAATCCGTTTTCTACGGACAATATTTATGAAATCAAAAATCATAATTTATTTTTGGATAGGTTTCAATGTTTTATATAATTAATTTACGAGTATTTTAATTCTAAAATACTTTTATTTATTGATAAAAGATTAATGTATATAAGATTTTAATGAAATATTATGAATAAATAAATAAAAATTAAATTCTGAGATTATATTCTTAATGTTCTATTTAATCAAAAAAATAATTAAATACCTCAAACTTAAGATTATTGCTGGCGATTTTGGTATTTTAATAAAGAAACCATTTACTAGAACTAAACGATTAATTAATGGATTTTTTTTTTTAATTCAAATTAAAAAATTTCCTCAAAGAATTCCTATAAGAGATTTAGTAGATTTTATTTTTTTAAGTAGAAATGAAATTATATGTCCTAAGCAAGTAAAATCAGAAATTTTCGAGTTATTAAAAATATTAAGTAAAAAAAAAATAAAACATATTTTAGAAATTGGAACTGCAAACGGAGGAACTCTATTTTTATTTTCGAGAATAGCTCAACAAGATGCCACGATAATAAGTATAGATTTACCCGGTGGTAAATATGGAGGTGGTTATTCTGAATGGAAAATACCATTAATAAAAAGATTTATTCTGCCAAATCAAAAATTGTTTTTAATTAAAGGGAACTCTCATAATAATAAAACTATGGAAGAAACAAAAAAAATTTTGAGGAATAATACTTTAGATTTTCTTTTTATTGATGGAGATCATTTATATGATGGTGTGAAGAAAGATTTTGAAATGTATGTTCCACTAGTTAAAGATGGCGGAATTATTTCACTTCATGATATTGCCGAACACCCCCCAAAAATTCGTGTTGAAGTAAAAAAACTATGGGATGAAATTAAAATTAATTACAACTATAAAGAAATCATAGAAAATAAAAATCAAAAATGGGCTGGAATCGGTATTATTTATAAATAAATAGAAAATATTCTATAAATATTAAGTATGTATTGATTTAATTTGAAGATTTTATATGTTGGTGCATTTGATAAATCTTCATCTGCCGATTTTTCGAGATCTTTAGGACTTTTAAAATTACATAATAAAATTACATGTTTTGATTTTAGATACAAGAGAAATTCTTCCTACTCATTATTTAAGTCACATAATATCAAGAATTTAAATGGTGTAACTCAAAATTCTTTAAATAAAGCAAGAAATATAATTAGGAATATTATTATAAAAATAAATTCAAAAATCAATAATATTAAAAAAAGAATTACTTATTTTAAAATCAAAAGGATATTTCCAGAATATCTATTGCCTAAAAATTGGCTAATAGGCAGGCAACTAATAAATGAAGTTAAAAATAATAAATATGATTTAGTATTTTTTGCTAAAATTAATTCACTTAATTATCGAATAATTCCAAAAATCAATCGATACGCAAAAACATGGTATTACTTTATGGATCCAACTCAAACCGCCATAAAAATTAGTGCAGATAAATATGCTTCAAGAACAACTTTTTCAAATGCTACATTTTCAGACATTTCTGATTATTTCAATAAAAATGGAGCTAATAGTTATTTCATTACGGAAGGTTTTGACGAAAAATTATTTTATCCTAAATCTGGAAATATTGATAAGCGTATAGATATAGTTTTCGCAGGCTCTAAAAGTCCAAAACGAGAAAAATATATTGAATTTTTAACGAAAAATGGGTTTTCTGTTGAATGCTATGGATTTGGATGGAGTTTTAAACCACTTTATTTAGACGAATTAGCGGAAAAATATAGGCAATCAAAAATAATTTTAAATTTCTCACGGGATAGAAAAGGTTTTTCTGATCGTGTCTTTTTATCAATGGGTTCAGGATCTTTTTTATTAAGCGAATATTGTAATGATATTGAAAAATGTTTTGAAAAAAAAAAACATTTAGATTGGTTTTTTAATAGAAAAGAGCTTCTAATTTTATTAAAATATTATTTAGAAAATCCAGTTATTCGCGAAAAAATTGCCAAGGAAGGATCTGAATATGTTCATAATAATTTTACTTGGGTAAATATAATGAAGAAGATTATGATAATTGTAAAAACTACAAATATTTAGAAATTGATCTTGATTTATTAAGAATAATTAATTTCTTTTGAATAAAAGCCTTATATCAATTTATATTCAAATATTGTATCTTGTGTCTAACAATTGAAAATAATTTTTAATCACAATATTAATGAAAATAATATCCAACTTTTTGATGAATTTAAAAGAAATTATGAAGTTATTTTACCTAAAAATTATTTGGAAACGAATTCATATAAAGAAGTAGTTGATTTAGAAGCACTTGAAAAAGCTGCTCGAGAAAATCCAGATGCAGATTTAATTTATGGTTTTCAAGGAGATCTCTCGCATTTAATTAAATGGAAGGAAAAAAAAATTGATATTCCTCTAATAATTGCTAACTGGAATATTATTAATAGGCCTTTTCGAGCGAGAATGTCTGCCCTTGATAATGTTTTATATGTCGAGAAATATGCAGAACTTTTAATGAATAAATACAAAATCGAGAATATAATTTATCAAGGTATGGCAGCTAACCAATATATATTCCATCCAATATATAAAAAAAAAAAATATGATGTGGAATTTATTGGTCGACATTATGGAGAACGTGGATATTGGCTTAATAAAGTGAAAAACTTTTGCGAAAGAGAAAAAATAAATTATATCTTCCCGTTTGGCCATGGTTTGGAAATGAAGTGGTCTTACGAGTCAATTAATAAATTATATAATGAGACAAAAATAAATTTATCTTTTGCACCTTTAGAACCATATGGAAGGATAGTAAACCTTCGAACATTTGAAATTTGCATGGCTGGTGCTTTTCAATTAATGCAATATACTCCCGCAGTTAAGGAGTTTTTCGAAATTGATAAAGAGATAGTATGTTGGAATAACAAAAAGGAGCTTTTTGAAAAAATCCAATATTACTTAGAGAATGAAAAAGAACGAGAAAAAATTGCTAAAAATGGATATAAAAGAGCTTTTAAAAATCATACATGGACTGTCAGGATGGAAGAGATGCTAGAGTTTGTTAAAAACAAAAAAAAAAGGGAGATACAGAAGTATATAATTAAAGTCGATTATATATTATCGAACAATAAAAGTCAATCAATTCAAAATCTCTTATCCGTATCTTTAAATAATAGAAACTTGGATTTTGTTAAAAATATATTAAGATTATATGGTTATCGCCCCAAACGCCATTTTAAAAAAAAAGATAAATTGATAATTGATTTAAATCAAAGAGACTGGCTTATTTATAAACCTAATTTAAAGAATTTCTTATTTTACGAATATTTTGGTAAAACTTTGATAGTCATATTAGTTAAAAAGAATTTAAAATCCTTAATTTTAACCGATTGGGAAAATTTAGAAAAAATATTATACCTTAGCGATAATATAGACATAACGGTTCCAAATTTTGGCATCTTAACCAATGGAAATGATTGGATAATTCGAGATTTTCATAGTAGAAAATGGTTAAAAAATATTCCATCTAGAAAGGCAATTAAAGCAAGAAATGAACAATCCAAGTACATTATTATAAAATTATTGAAAAGCATACAATATTATTATCGAAAAGTCAATTTAAATAGATTATTTAAAATAATTAAAATAAAGAGATATCTAATCATAACTACGGATTTATTTAAGAAATTTTTTCCTATTTTAAATCGAAAATTAATTTTTTCTTAATTTTACAAATCTTAAGTAATATTAATTTTCAATGTTTTTTAAGGGAAATAAAGTCTTTATTTGTTAGTTTAAATTAAAGATATTAAGATTTTTTATCTCTTGCTCTTTTTTCATACACCTCTAATCCCTTAAAATTTATTTTACAAGGAAGGAGGATTAAATTCTCAGCAATTAAAGCTTTTTTTAATTTGTATTCATTTCCCTTTCTAGCTAATATTATTGCAGAGCCTCCACCCCCAGCACCATTACATTTAAAACCTATTGATCCTTTTTGTTTAGATATTTTTTCAATTCTTTGGATAATTAGATTTGTCATCATTGGGTGTAATTTTTTCTGGGCTTCCCAATTCTGATTCATTATATCACCCATATCGTGCATATCATCAGAATTAATTGCTTTTACCATTTGATATGCACAATCCTTTAAAGTATCTAAAGCATTTTTAGTCTGTTTTTCTCCAGATTTAAATTTTTGAATTACTTGTCCATGCATTTCGCTTGAACTTCTCGAAGCAAAATAGACTAGAATCATTTGGCTCTCTAATTCAAATGTTCTTTCTTCAGAAATTTTAATATTTGAATTTTTTACGACAGGATAATCAATCTCCATAAAATTAATGCCACCAAATGCTGCCGCAAATTGGTCTTGAACGCCACTCTCTAAGCCCAGCTCTTCGGTTTCGAGTTTGTGAGCCAATTCGGCAATTTGATAGATGCTCATATTATTATCTGTAAATTTTGCCAAGGCTCCGATTAAGGAGACAGCAATGCTAGCGCTTGTTCCAGTTCCACAACCTGGCGGTGCATCCGAGCGTGCGTAAATATCTAACCCAGTTTGTATATTCATTCGTTTAACGGCTGCTTTCAATAAATCTAGGGTTCCATTATATTCTATTTGCCGGTAATTTTTAATTTTTTGATTTAGATCGAGATTCTCCGAAGTAATATTAATCGAATTGGTCTCATTTTCGACCACTCTCACATAGCTATAAAGGTCAACGCATATATTAAAGACTGCACCAGGCTTATAAAACCAAGTATCTGTCCAACCTCCAATATCACACACTCTTACTGGGGCTCTAGAATAAATAACTTTCATTAAATTGCATCTCAATTAAGAAAAATATAATTAAATCTTACCATTTATTTATCACATTAAAGTTTTTAAAATTTAATTTTAATTGTATATTCTTCAGAAAATTAAAAGGAGTAAAAAGAAAGTGACTGACGCCCTTATTACTGGGATCACAGGACAGGATGGCTCCTATCTCGCAGAATTTTTAATTGAGAAAGGATATAAAATTCATGGACTCGTTCGCCGTTCGAGTATAATGAGCCGACCAAGAATAGAACAACTATATTTTAAAAATTATAATGTCAATACTAAAAACATTGAATTACATTATGGAGATTTGGGGGATTCAAGCTCTTTAAATAGAATCCTAAAAAAATGCGAACCGGATGAAATATATAACCTAGCTGCTCAGAGCCATGTAGCGATAAGTTTCAACACTCCGGAGTATACTGGTGATGTTACGGGATTAGGTGTCGTCAGATTACTAGATGCTGTTAGAGATATGGGAGTAAAATCAAAATTTTACCAAGCTTCAAGTTCTGAAATGTACGGTAAGGTGAAAAATTCGCCGCAAACCGAAGATACCCCTTTTAATCCACAAAGTCCATATGCGTGTGCTAAAGTTTTTGCTTATCATATTACAAAGATGTATCGCGAAGCATATAACATGTTCGCGTGTAACGGAATTCTTTTTAATCACGAATCTCCGAGAAGAGGTATCAATTTCGTAACGCGTAAAATTACGCTATCGCTTGCAAGAATAAAAATGGGGCTTCAAGATAAGTTGAGTTTAGGTAATTTAGACGCTAAAAGAGATTGGGGATACGCAAAAGATTACATTGAAGCGATGTGGATGATGCTGCAACATGATAAAGCAGATGATTATGTCATAGCAATGGGCCAAAATCACTCTGTTAGAGAATTCGCCGAAAAAGCCGCAAAAATACTAGATTTTGAAATTGAGTGGCAAGGCGAAGGTGTAAAAGAGAAAGGAGTAGATTCAAATACCGGAAAAGTAATTATTGAAGTTGTTCCAAAATTCTATAGACCATTAGATGTTCATGATTTATTAGGGGATCCATCTAAGGCTAAAGAAATTTTGAAGTGGTCCCCAAAAGTTTCATTTGAAGAATTAATTGAAATAATGGTAAAAGCAGATTTAGAATCAGTAAGAAGAGAAAAGGATGGAATGACGGAAATTTATTGATAAATTAGATTACTTAGCATCTGTTTCCTTTGATAAGTCGTTATTCTTCCTGCTTAATAAAAACAGTATCAATAGCGGTAGCGTGGCGAATATATAAAAAATAACATATCTCCATAAAAGTAAAGTATAAAAAGGCTCTTCTAATAAGAAAGGAAATATCTTACTTACATTAAAAACATAAACATAGGTTAGGGGGCTAAAATATATCATTAAAATAGAAATCAATCCAATAAAAAACAGAATATTTTTCTTGAAAAAATCAACCACTTCTTCTTCTTTTTCAAGGAAAGGAATGTATAGTAACATAACGAAAGGTAAATAAACAAGTTGTATGTTAGATCCTAAAAATGTTCCCAGAAACATATATGCAAGGCTAAATAGGCCAAATTTATACTCAATTTTCAATTTCTTATTTAGTAAAATTATAATTGAAATGATACTTAAAATGGAAAAAAAACTAATTGTGATTATTTGCTTAATAATTGGCTCAATATTTTGAAAAATATCTTCTAAATAAAATAGAGGGATTATTCCAGTTGATGTTTTTGCTCCCAATCCACTAGAAAGAAAGTCTAAAAACATAGTTGGATATATCACAAGCAATATATTTTGAGATAAAAACGCACACGAGAAAACAATGTATTTCATTATATTTTGTTTTGAAAATATTTCTCTGAATTTTATTTCATGGAATAGGAGAAAAAAAGCCAACAAAAAAAAATAAGGTGCCATCCCAATGGCAAAAAAGAAAAGAGAATAATTAATGACATAATAAATAATAGTTTTTTCAATATTTTCCTTGCGACATGTCATCTCTCGTCTAATAACAAAAAAAAATATAAACCTGATAATGAATTTTACTTGGTTTAATCCCATGTTATAAAGAACCATCCATCCACCCGAAATCACTATTAAAAATAGAAACCTGTGCCAATTTTTATCTATATCAAGCAATTTCAAAATTTTGTTAAACTCAATAAGGCTTAGTACCGCAAAAATTAGGTTGATTATGTAAAACACATACCATCCAATTAGATAATCGATAAAAGTAAATAGAACAAAAACGCAAGCGAATGAGGGTAAATATAAAAAACCTGAAACATCATATAGATTTTCGGGATCGTTTAGAATTTGCGCTCCACTTAGATAAAAAAAGCCATAATCTTTAACATCAGTTAATAGATAAAAGAAATCAAATTTTATCCACACAAACCACATCAATCCCCAAAAAATAATTGAAGTAATTGGAATAAGTAGATATAATTCATTTCTTAACTTCTGAATTATTGAAATTGTTTATCACTTTGTTTTTTTTCTTTTCTTGAACCAAAAATACCCACATCCATATAAACACTGGTCTAAAACATTCCTATCAACATTCTCAATAAATTTACCTTTATCATCAGTGCCTGAAAGCTCGATCAATTCAAGACCATCGAAATAACGAAGAATTTGCTCGGTAGAATGGATCCTATGACCGTTAAAGCATAATCTCGGTTTTCCTATTGGTAATGAGAAATAAAGATTTCCCTCTGGTGCTAGAACTCTTGTTAATTCCTTAGCAGCTTTTTTTGTCCCAAAAGGGTCGAGTTTATCTCCATATCTGCCTAATCCAATGTGCTCAGCAACATGACAGCTAGAGAGCGACTTTATCGAGTTATTTTCATAAGGCAATGAAAGTATATTTCCTTTTTTTGATTCAAAATTTTCTAAATTTACTTTCAACGGTCTGAGTTCTATGTAGGTAACCTTTGTAATTGTTGATAAGAGACCAATTACAGCATGTTTTGAACCCACATCAATGTGATATTCGCATTTTGATTCAAGAATTCTCTTAAAAAGCCAAATATCTTGAAAAAAGTAATGAGGATCGTGACTTTGTATCTTGGTTTTTTCGTAGATAATTGGATAAATATTACGGAATTTAATTTCTTCTGCCCCACTCATTTTTGAATATTTCCTTAGATCTTTCAAAAAGTTGATATATCTTGGGAATGCTTGAAGGAAGCTGCGAAGATTAATTATTTGATTTAAAATTCTTTTTAAGGCTGTTCTGTTTTGTCCATCCATTATTATCAGTAATTATTAAGTCGTTTTTTGATTTTCCGCTTTTAATTTCACTTGCTTTTCTATCCATTTATATGTTTTTTCTATGCCTACCCTTAATAGTTGTGTAGGTTCCCAACCTATTTTTTCTCTGTATAAACGGTTATCCGAGTTTCTACCTCTGACACCCAGGGGCCCCTCTATGTTTTTAATCGTTAGATTTTTACCGGAAATATTAATTATCATTTTAGCTAGATCTTGGATGGAAATCATTTCCTCAGAGCCTATATTTACTGGGCCTATAAAATCGGATTCCATAAGTCTCCGAGACGCTTCAATGCACTCGTCAATATATAAAAAAGAACGAGTCTGTTTTCCATCCCCCCACACTTCGATATACTCGCCGTCTTCTGCTTTAATTACCTTTCTACACAAAGCTGCTGGAGCTTTTTCCCTGCCTCCTTCCCATGTCCCTTCCGGACCGAAGGCGTTGTGGTATCGAGTAATTCTTACATTAAGACCATAATTCTTATAAAAAGACAGAAAAAGATGTTCGCTAAATAGTTTCTCCCAACCATATTCGCTATCGGGATCAGCTGGGTATGCGGAATCTTCTGATAAATTTGGATTATCGGGATCAGTTTGATTATATTGGGGGTAAATGCAAGCTGACGATGAATAAAATAATTTCTTTATTCCGTGTTTTACAGCATATTGGGCAACATTCAAATTTATCGTTGCAGAATTGTGCATGATATCTGCATCGTTCTCACCAGTAAATATAAAACCCGCGCCCCCCATATCAGCAGCAAATTGATAGACTTCATCAAAACTTCCTTCTTCGCGACTTTTTTGGTTAGGAGCCCACATAACTTCCTTTACAATTAATGGCTCTCTCAAATCACCAATAACGAAATCATCTGCCGCTGTTTTACTAAATTCTGGATGTTTTAAATCGACTCCACGAACCCAATAACCCTCTTTTTTTAACCTATTTACCATGTGGCTTCCAATGAAACCACCCGCACCTAAAACTAAGGCTTTTTTCATATTATATCCCTAAGTCTGCAGCCAAATATTATAAGTTATTTTTTGAAAAATCTAATATAATTTTAATGATTTTTTTATTAAATTTATAAAATCATTTTTGCTTTTATTTACAGAAAATTGTTCATAAATCTGATTTATATCCTTTTCACTAATGGTTGGTGGATTTTTTATCATTTCATTTATTCCTTTTTCCCATAGATCTAGCTTTAAGGGAAGTATTTTCAGAAATTTTTTTTCTTTAAAGAAGGAATGTACTCCACAATTAGGGGATGCGATAACGGGCGTTTTATTAATTAAACTTTCGATCGCAATCCTTCCGAATGTATCGGTTAAAAAAGAAGGCACGAGAGTTAGTTTAGATTTCTTATAAATGTAATTCAGAACATTCGATGACACAAAACCAAGGTTTAAAACTCCCTTTATACTCTCATTTAATTTCATTTTCTTCCCAACAATAAGTATCATGGATTTTTCTGGCAAGTTATCAGCTAATTTCAACACAAAATTTTCCCCTTTTTGATAACCTTTGAAACTGGGCGTAATGAACAATATTGGATTTTTAATTGAATCAACTTTGTTTTTAATTGTTTTACCGACCTCAATAGAGGTTTCATCGATTTTTTGAATTGGAGTTATATTTTTCACAAATATATTATCGGATTTTATTGTTTTAGACAATGTCTCTTTTAACCAAGGGGAAGCGAGAACATTTATTGCTTTGTTCATTAACCTGAAATTTAATCTTACTAAATAATATCTAAACTTATAAAACACAGTGTAAATCTTAGCCTTTAACGACTTCTCCCACCCTTTTGTTTTATCCCCCAAATAGACCCTTAGAGTTCTCCACTTATTGATACAATTATGGCAATTTTTTTTCTTTCCAAATTCAGGGCACGATTGACCGTATTGAAATATATCAACATGCTTGGGACAAAAATTAATCGTATCACGAACGATATAAATTACAGGAGTTTTGGTAATATTAGCACAAAATATCGTGGGGAATGCGACATCTCTCTGAGTTATGATTATATGTGGCTTAAAATTATTGATTTCTTTTAAAATTTGAAGGGTGTATAGGTAATAATCCGAGCCAAGAGCCCTTAGAGTTTTTTGTAATTTAGTTTGAAAAAGCGAAATCAATGGATTTAATGGGATTAAAGAAAGGTTATCGTTCTGTTCTTTACTATTTTCTCGCGCTAATATTTTTAACGATAGATCCTTTTGTTCTAATAAGCCTTTAACGATAATTCTGAGGCTTTTGTACGCCCCACCGGAAAATTTTTTACTGTAACGATCGGAGGTTATGAGGACTCTTAATTTCATCGAACTTTCAAAAAATTAATTTAATCATAGTTACTAAGTTTATTTGTCAATAATAAAATTTTAAATCTTAGGTCTTAAAATAAAACGAATGAAAAACGCTTATTTAGAATGAAAGAAATCGCAAATATTGAAAAGCAATCCGTATTACTGCGCAAAAAAAAAGTATTTTTCTTCGACTTAGACGGAACTCTTTATCTAGAAGATACTCTATTTAATGGAGTAAGAGAGTTAATAAATCTATTAATGACAAAGAAAAAAAAGATATTCTTCCTATCAAACAACTCAAGTATTTCCACTAAAGAGTACTCAGAGAAATTAAAGATCTTTGGATTAAATGCGAAGTTGGAGAATATTATTATCTCAACTCATCCAACAATTCAATATTTAAAAGAAAATAATCTAAAAAAAATATTCCTTTTAGGAACTAAATCCCTAGAAACTGAGTTTACTGAAAACGGTTTTGAAATTACAGACGAAGATCCTCAAGTCGTCGTATTGGGATTTGATAAGGAATTAACTTACGAAAAACTAGAAAAAGCGTCTTATTTTTTACAGAAAAATCTTCCATATGTCGCAACTCACCCCGATAAAGTGTGTCCAACAAAGACCGGATATATTCCAGACGCAGGTTCGATGATTGCGCTATTGTTCGAATCAACAGGTAAGAAACCTAAGATTTTTGGGAAGCCAAATAAAGAAATGCTTCTATTTAAATTACGAGAATTAAATATTCCTGCAGACGACGCCGTTATTATTGGAGATCGCCTCTATACTGATATAAAAATGGGAAATGAAGCCGGTATAACAACGATTTGCGTTTTATCGGGAGAAACATCAAGATCAATGATTGAAAAATCAGAATTTAAGCCGAATATAGTCATTAATCGAGCTTCTGATTTGATTGCGCTCTATAAATAATTTAAAACAATACTGCTCTATTTTAGGTCAAGCGATTTATATAATTCATTCAATTCTTTCAAAATTTTAGCGCTTCTCTTTTTCATTAAAATTTGTTTCTGAAGAAATATAATTTTTCCATAGTTTAATTCCAATTCGTTAAGTTTTTTTATCCAAGCATTGAAGACCTCTTCTGATTCCTTCACATGAGGGTCTTCTTTAAAGAGATTTATTGCCTTTTTCTTTTCATCAGGAAGAATTTCGTAATCCTTCATAGAATTAATCCCTTGCTGCTTTAAAAAGTAGTTGGTTTGTCGGTAATTCATTTGATTTAATTGATTACGCCACCTAATATAAGATTTGTTAATTTCATCAATAGAATTCTGAATTGCATTAATTTCATTAGGTCTTATTATGTCGTCTGTCTTGATTAGAATCTCTTTTATTGTATTAAACGCGCGCTCAAAAATCGTAATAAAATACTCAATTTGGCCTGCATATTGTTCGATCGCGTTGTTATAATTCATCGAGAATTGGATTTCAAAACTCGAAAAGGTTCGAGTAGTTTCGTCGTACTTCCCAATTAATTCTTTTCGCTTTATCATTTCTTGTATTTGATCTTCGATGAGCATCAACTCCTCATTTGTCAACTCTTTCCCAGGGAATAATTGATCCATGAAAATAATCTCGGCAGCTTCCATAATTTTATCGTATATACCTTTTTCGGTATAAAAAACAAGTTCGCCATTCTCTTCGTAAAATATACCATTTATACTTTCGCTGTTCTGTAAATCCTCAATAATTTCTTTTACAACAGAGATTTTTACGTTGAAATTTTTTAAGAATATTTTTGATTTAGATTTTGAAAGTTTTTTAATTTCTTCCCGTATTTCCTTTTGGATCTCGTCTATCTTTTTCTCGCTGAGATAAAGCATATCACCCTTTTTGAAATAGTTTAAATCGAGATTATTGACGAATTCAATAAAAGCGTTATAGCCCATAGCGGTTTTATCTAAATAGGAGGTTATGCTAATTTCATCTTTTGCTTTAATTTCTTCACCCACCTCCTTAAATTTATTTTCTATTTTTAATTGAATTTGGTCTTTATCTACATCTAATTTACGAGCCAATTCCGCGACTTTTTGTTTTTTTATTTCCTCGTTGGCAAGATTTTTGATTTTTCCTATTTGGTCTTGTACATATTTTGAATAATAAAAGATGTTTTGAAATTTATCCCAAAATCCTAATTGAGAATCAAATATCGTATATATAAATGCATCCATTAATATTTCTGGAATTTTTAGTTTATCACTAATTTTTTTCTTATCAAAATAACCAATTTTCTTGGAATTATTAAACTCGTTCATTATACGCGTTTTACCCACATTTGTAAGCCAGGTAGTTCTTATATGATAGTCAGTCAGATAACCTTTTGGTAGATTTTTAATTATCTCTAAAAAGTGTTCGTCTTTGAATAAGTCTCGATACCTTTTCAAATCAATTGAATTCTCTTTCGAGGCTGATTGAGTGATCTCCTCAATAATTCTCTTGAGAGAATAAACTCTTTTCGCACTCTTGCTAAATAAGAGTGGCTTATTTATTTCAGATTGGATATCTTCTAAAATAGTTGAAATGAATTGCGGTTCTAAAAACTCATATTCGTTTAAAGAAACAACGCCAGAGTCTTTTATTTGACTTCTAATGTCTTGTTTCACGAAATTAAATGGGTAAAAATAGAACTCAGATAAATACCCTTTAACAAGTTTAAATTGAATTAAATTTTGAATTAGTGATTTAATTTGAGATTTACTTTCAATCGCTTCACGAAAAACTGATTGGAGCTCTTTAAGCGAAATTTTTCTTTTTTCCAGAAAATTTATTATTTTTTCTCTCTCAAATTCTATAAAAAATAAGATATTTTCAT
>SMTZ1_10004562_pt1 | contig 13912 bp, 8 predicted proteins | sample DeeMarSWOR136_30_FD_25667 | JGI IMG/M metagenome (IMG submission 25667) | reverse complement strand
AAATGCCTATCGGGCCCTTCTTTTTTATCAACACCATGATCCCCTCATCGGTAACATTCCCAAGGATGAATATGATTTACTACTTGAAAAGTGGAAGCTTTCTATAAAAGAGGCAGAAAGTATAATTAGCAGTTCTCTGGATTATCTCCTGCGGCAGATAGAAACGGTACCCGGGGGGCAGCCGTTGACCGTATTCAATACCAGCTCCTGGTCAAGGTCAGATATTGTAGAAATGACTGAAGAAATTGCTCGTGGAAGCATAAGCCTCAAAGTAGAAAATAGCGGGGGAAAGGCGCTTCCGGTGCAGGTATCAGTTATCGATCGCCATGCTGACAAAACCATACACAGAGCTAAACTGAGCATTCTGGCGCGAGACATACCGGCTTGTGGATATGAGGTTCTTCGCGTTTATACAGATAACAAAAAGCCTTCGGTTGGGAAAGGGGTAGCAATAAAGAAGAGATCTGGCATTTATCATATAGAAAATGAATTTTACCGCATAGAGGTTAATCAGAAAGGACAAATACAGAGTTTTTATGATAAGGGGATAGGCAGGGAGGTCGTCAGGCGAGAGGGATTCAGGGGGAATGAGTTTATCCTGGAAGAAGACCTGGGTTGTTTCTGTCATGTGAAACCCTCCGGCAAAACCTGGCCCGAAGAGCTAAACGCAGAGCCTTATTTAGCGGAAGAAGGTCTTCTCTTTTCCAAACTAATATGTGAGACCAAAATCAACGACATTCTACTCAGGAAAGTATTGACCTTTTACAGCTTCAAGAAAAGGATAGATTTTCACGTTACTGTACATTTACCGGACGGGGAAGACAAAAGACTAAAGGTTATCTTCCCATTGAACCATGAGAAGGGCAAAATAATAGCTGAAACGCCGTTCGGGTTTGCGGAGAGAAATGAAGGTATTTCCTCGATGATAAACTGGGTTGACTACACCGGCGAGGGAATAGGGCTTACTGTCTTTAATTGCGGTATTCCCAGCTATGATGTGGAGAAGGGAAACATCTATCTCAACCTTATTAAGGGATTATCTGTGAAGGACCCGGAGAAGGGATGCTTGCCCCCGCCTTTGCGAAAAGAGATGATAGAAAAAGGAGATTTTGAGTTTAAATATGCTATTCAATCTCATAGAGAAGCGTCGGACATTAAGGAGATGGTGAGGACGGGTTACGAATTCAATATGCCATTGTTAGTATCCAGGTTGCCCGAGCATCAAGGGAGGCTGCCCTCCAAATTCACTTTTATCAACCTCAGTCCGGAAAACCTGGTGATATATACCATCAAGAAAGCGGAAAGCGGGAATTCTCTTATTGCCAGAATTTACGAAATCCAGGGTAAACCCAGAAATACCGCTCGACTGAGAACCTCCTTGCCTGTGGAAAGCTGTTCTATCTGCAATCTTCTGGAAACGGATGAGCGTGTTCTGCAAACCAGAAATCACGGGGTAGAGTTTATGGTCAAGGGACACGAGATAGTCACGCTCAAGTTAAAACTGGAAGATAAAGATGGAGCGGACAACTGATGGGGCAAAGGTTGGGTGGGTACAAGCACCGCCCCTGAGCAGGCAACAAAATGATGCCCATGGAAATAACCCCTCTTTGGGTTCGCTTATTTAGAGGAGGGACATTGAAGGAGAAATTCCATGAAGCCAGAGCCGAGACCAAGCCTCGGCTCTGGCTTCATGGCTAGCAACCAGGTATGAATCTAGCAACCGGCCATGAACAATGCCTCTTTTACGATTCCTTGTAAGTGGCTGTAAAGAGAGGAAACGCTGGGTCCCAGTCCTCGATTGTTGGACCGAAAGCGTAAACTGAGTGAGTAGCCCACACAACTAGTTTATAACCGAGCTCGTCCAGGACAAGCTCCTCAGCTGCCTGAGCTGCCGCTGCCATCTCCTCTTCGGTCTCACTGTCTATTATCGCCCAGTAGGCGTCCCAAACCTCATCGATGTCTTTGCTTACCGGAGCTCCCCAGCCGCGGACTTCCTGATCGAAGCATTCATCAGGGTAATAGGTTCCTCCCCACAGGGGTTGGGCTGTATAACTCATGCCGATAAGCTGGTCGTTTTGATACTTTTCATACCAGGTCATTACCTCATACGGTTTAGCCTCTGCTCTTATCCCCACCTCAAGCAAGGAAGCTATGACGGCTTGAGCTACCACCTCCTGACTATTAGGATAGTTAAAATAGGTATCGAAACCATCGGGATAGCCAGCTTCCTCAAGAAGCCTTAGGGCCTCATCCGGGTCATAAGGGTCGGGTTCCCTACGTTCGTACCCGAGCATGTAAGGAGCCCAATAGTTTCCCCAGGGCTCAGCAGTGTTGTAAAGCACGTTCTCAGCAATACCTTCCCGGTCTATGGCCAGACTGACCGCCTCTCTAACCAGGGGATTGCTCAGAGGAGTACCTGGATTATCATAGTCGCAAAAAAGAATGCACCAGACACCAGAGTAATGCTGCATGGCCAGGGTCAGGTCCGGGTCACTTTCCACGTCAGGTACATTGGCCGACGATATCGATGCTATGTCCAGCTCTCCCGTCTTTAGCATGGCTAGCCTGGTGGCTGCCTCGGGCACAGCTTCTAATATCAACTCGTCATAGTTGGGGACATCACCCCAGTACCAGTGCCCCTCCTCGGGGAAGGCGTTCTCGAGGTGAATATCGACATCGCGCTCCCAATCGACCACCTTCATCGGGCCCGACAGCACCGGTTCCTCGGCCCATGCCTCCCAACCTACTTCCTCGATATAGTTTTTGGGGACGATCACGGCTTGGAACGGATTAACCGTCCTTACAGGGGAACCCATATTCGTCCAGTGCAAACGTACCTGGTAATCGCCAATTACCTCTGCTTCTTTAAGAAAGACACTCCAGGTGACGGAGGCAGGGGCGCCGACAATATCGGCATCCTGCATCCTGTTGTAGCTGAACGCCACATCCTCGGCGGTCATAATGTCCCCGTTGTGAAATGGAACACCCTCTCTGATCCAATGGTCAGTATACTTTTCATCCCGGTTAGTCTCCTCATGTGTAACTAGAAATTGAACGGGCTGATGCGTCTCCGAGTCGAAACCAGACATTATATCACCTGCCAGACCTTTGAGTATCTCTGCACCAGACATAGGGTCGACGCCAAGGTACCCACTCATACCTCCCCCTGAGTATCCGAATCTTACCACCCATGGTCGAGGAGGAGGTTCGTATCCATTTCCTCCGTTGCCTCCATTGCCAGTGGGCGCACAGGCCGTTAATACTAGGGCTCCTATCAATGCCACCACCAGCAACATGAATCCACCAGTAATCCAACGCTTTCTACTTTTAGTAACCCTCATATCTCTCGTTAACTCCTTATCATATTTTCGTAGGGAAAATCGACCTGAATTTTTTCCCCGCCCCACAAGAACTTCTCACTTGTAATAGCTTATCTTTATCAAATCCTAGCCCTTGACACATCATCCCCTTTCACAAATTATTTCGCAGGAGTGAGGACTTATTCTACCAACCCCTGCTTTATCATCTTGCCATTTTAACTAGTATAACACATCATACGATTAATATATGTCCAATATTTGATTGGGGTTTAGATTTAAGGATTTTTAATTTAGTCGCTGAGATTGACACGTTTCGAGATCCCCGATTTAATCGGCGACGACCCGCAATGACGATAGTAGGGCGGGTACAAGCCCCGACCCTACGAAAGGCACGTAACACTAGTCTTGGCTACTCTCTGTTGCTAGGCAGGTGTTTTTAGGAGTTCAAGGATGACACTGCCGGGCCCACCCAACTCAACGTATGCGAACGCCCCTGGTGTTGACATCAGTATCTTTCCGCCCTGTGCTACCAGAGTGGTACATGCTGTGTCTACATCTGGCACGCGGTAACAAATGTGGTGCAACCCCTCTCCATTGGTATTGAGGAACTTAGCCCAGAGTGACTTATCTTCTGTTGGCTGAAGTAGTTCAACCATGGTACCACCCAGACGGCACCAGGCCATTTTCACGAGAGGGGAATCCCTGGTTGTCCACTGCTCGGCGCCCAGTTTCTCCGTCCATGACTTCATGGTTGCCTCACGGTCTTTGACAACATAGCCGACATGGTCGAACGAGTCCAGTTTCACTCTGTTTTCCATGGTAATTCAATCTCCTTTATTAATTTACATAATGTTCTACTTATCCAGCAGGTTTTGGTTCATGGGTCATATAATTCTTTATTGTCTCAGTGTCTCTTTCTAGCCTGGTGTACCCCGTAACACCACCATTATTCAGCTCAAGCAATGACGATTTAGAGGCTTAACCGCCTATCTGTGCTTTTACTCCACACGACTCTATGATATCGGCTAGCCTCTTCATGTGGTCTTCACCTGGTGGTTCCACGTCTTCAAGCTGATACTCCCGGCCAATGCGACTGTACGTTTGTGTGCCAAACTTGTGATAGGGAAGGAGCTCAATCCTCAGCAAATTCTTACCTAATTTTTTCGCAAACCTCACCGTGTCCAGTATGTTGTCATTAGAATCACTGATTCCCGGCACCGTGGGTATGCGTATTATTATAGGGTGCGTGGCACAGGCCCTCTTTACATTCTCCAGGATTAGTTCATTGGACACGCCTGTTATTTCCTTGTGCACACGAGGGTCCATGTGCTTGACGTCTATATAGACCAGGTCCAGGTGCTCAAGCAACTTATCGAAAATCTCTGGCTTTGTATACGCACAAGTCTCTATTGCCGTGTGTATGTAATGCTGCTTGCATTTCTTCAAGAATGCGGTAACAAACTCGTGCTGCATTGCGGGTTCACCACCACCAACTGTCACACCACCGTTCGACCGCCTGTAGAACGGGCTATCCTTGTCAACCTCCCTGAAGAGCTCATCAACCGTCATATATTTACCTAAAAGCTCCAGGGCCTGGTTGGGGCAGGCCTCAACACAATCGCCACAGCAGGTACAGAGCGCTCTATCTATCTCTATACCAAACTCTTCGGAACGTGTAATGAAACCCAGCTGGCATGCCTCAATGCAGTGTCCACATCTCTTGCAGTTCACTTCATTATGAAGAATCTCAAGCCCCATCTTCTGAGTATGGGGACTGGAGCACCACAGACACCCCAACGGGCATCCTTTCATATAGACCAGGGTCCGGATGCCAGGACCGTCATGGATGGCAAACCTTTGTAAACCATATACCAGGCCGACAGGTTCTTTACAACCCATATTCCATCCTGGCTATGAGGTTGTCCTGAAGTATTCTATTGATTTCCACAAAGCGAGCATTATACCCGGCGACCTTCACAGTCAGGTCCCTGTATTTATCCGGCTCTCTCTGGGCTGCCTTTAGAGTATCCGAGGAGACGACGTTAATTTGAACATGATCGACCCTCTCATCCACAAATACCCGGATTAGGTCTGCAAGTCTTTTGAATCCCTCATTAGTTTTGAAAACTGCAGAGTCAATTCTCATATTTAGTGTTTGTCCCTGGTTGATTTCCGCGTTGTTGACCTTGCCAAACGATTTGAGAACCGCTGTTGGGCCATTCACAGTACTGCCGGCTGTAGGGGTTGCCGCATCGCCTAGGGGCTCTCCGGCCAGTCTTCCCGAAGGAAGAGCCCCTACCAGCCTGCCCGCCGGGATGTAACCCGCCATGGGCACTTCCGTTATCACCATGCAGCCGCCGTAAAGGCCTTTATATTGCTTTAACTCACTATTGACGACATGGTTTACCCAGGCTAGCTGCTTATCAACAAAGTCATCATCGTTTCCGAACTTGGGTGCCTCCAGACACATCCTGCGGATATCTTCATACCCTTCGAAGTTGTGTTCCAGGGCATCGCAGAGTTTTGCCATGGTGATCTTTTTTTCATCAAAGACCAGCTTCTTGATGGCGGCCAGGGAATTAGCGATATCGACACGGCCAAATGTCTGAAAGCTGGTGACGGTATAACGGGCACCGCCCTCTCCTTTGCTTAACCCCCTCTCGATGCAGTCTTCCACCAGGGCAGAGTTGAATGCTTTTGGTGCCAGAGCCATATCATAGTTGTGAGAGGATATGACCGCCTGCCTCACCATATGGGCTACCTGCTTCCTGAAAGCCTCTTTCACTTCATCAAAAGATGTGAACTGTCTGGGGTCTCCGGTGTCTATTCCGGTAATGACTGATCCTGGACGTGTTTTACCGCCGCTTAGAACGAGGGCTAGGGCACCCACAACGAAGAGGGGTGTAATAAAAAATCCTGATTCCATATCCGGCAGCACGAGCTCATGGCAGCCGGCACCGGTGCCCGTCCGGGCTAGGGCCAGGGTTATGGGCGGCCCGTCCAACATTTCATTGCGGGCCAGAAGGCACTGAACCCTGTGGTCCTGGTTGATATACATAGGGTAGCCGCCCCCCAGGGCGGTGAGCTGACAGGCCTTGATGAGCAGAGCATCAGGCGTTTTGCTGTGAACGAGCAAACCCAGAGTCGGCTCTGTCATCCCCGTCGTATGCATCATGGCCTCCAGGAACATGTAGGAAAGTTCGTTGCTGGCATCAGTTCCGTCTGGCTTCACCCCGCCCACATCAAGATGGTGCCCCGGGGAATGTGCACTCATTCCTCCTTTGGGTTGAAACATATAATACTGGGAATAGCGCATGAACCAGCAGTCGATGAGCTCCTGGGCCTGTTCTTTGGTGATACGTCCCTCTGCAATGTCTCTTTCGTAGTAAGGATAGAGATACTGGTCGGGTCTTCCCGGCCCCATACCCGTGGCATGTTCATTGTCCAGGGCGTGGAGAATATGGACAAACCACACGGATTGTATGGCCTCGTAGAAAGTCCTGGCCGGGTGTGCCGGTACACGGTCGCAGACCTCGGCTATCTTCAGTAGCTCTGCCTTTCTTTTGTTGCTGGTCTCGCTATCTGCCAGTTCCCTTGCCTTTGCGGCAAACCTGGTTCCTATCTCGGCAGCCGCCTCCAGGGCCAAAATAACGCCCTCCAGGAAGCGTTGCTTCTTGAAATCCTCCGGCTGGGTCAGGTCAAGCCGCGCAATCCGTTCCTCGGCATCTTTCTTGACACCGAGGATTCCCTTTTTCAACACCTTCTCATAGCCCGCCGTCCAGTGAGGCCGGGGGGCTCCCCCATCGAGATGGGAAAGCCAGTAGGGTATAATTTCCTCTCTCAGTTCCTTCTTGTCTTCATCACTGATGAGAAACGGTGTAATTTCCCTTGTGCTGAGTGTATCAAGTTTATCTTTCAGCTCTAATGTCTGGTACCATGTAATATTTGTACCTCGCGGTTCACAGAACAGCCAGCCGACGAACAGCTCATCGGGATAGATGTTGATTGGCATCTCTCTCACGATTGCCGCAAAAGCCTTGGCATGGCGGGTCACTGCCGGTTGCCCTTCCGTTTCCTTCCATACCCGTGTTCTGATCCGGAGTAAGCCGATGACAGCTTTGTCTTTGATATCCATGTATCTCTGCAATAACCTTTCGACTCTTGCTGTCGGTTTTATAGTTATGACCCTGTCTCTTAAGCTCTTTTCTCTCTCTATCACCTGTGCCATAGAACAGTGTCTCCTTTGTTAGCTCGCCATTATACTACGTACTCACTAATAATGAATAAGAAGCTTCATAATCCATGTTCTGTCCTGACTATGATGCTGTCCTGTAGATCTTTGTGCAGCTCTATAAAGCGGGCATTGTATCCGGCGACTTTCACCGTCAGGTCTCTGTAATTCTCAGGCTCTTTTTGCGCTGTCCTTAACGTGGTTGAGGAGACGACATTAATCTGCATATGGTCTACCTTCTGGTCAACAAATACACGAACAAAGTCAGCTAGTCTTTTCAAACCGTCTTTTTTCTCAAAGATTACCGGGTCTATTCTTAAGTTAAGTGAAGAACCTTGATTAATCTCGGCATTGTTGACTTTTCCTACCGACTTGAGTATGGCAGTCGGGCCGTTCAAATCACTGCCTACGGTGGGTGTGCTCGCTTCACATAATGGTTCGCCAGCAGGGCGCCCGGAAGGAAGAGCACCCACTAACTTGCCTGCCGGTATGTAGCTTGCGCTGGGGACCTCCGTTACCACGCTGCAACCACCATACAGACTCTTGTACTTCTTTGCCTCCTCGTTGACCACGTGTGTTACCCAGGCAGCCTGTTCATCGACACAATTATCATCATTGCCAAACTTGGGTGATTCCAGGCATAGCTTGCGGATGTCCTCATAGCCTTCAAAATTGTGGTTCAGGGCATCGCAAAGCTGAACCATAGTAATCTTCTTGGCGTCAAACACCAGCTTCTTGATAGCAGCCAGGGAATTGGCGGCATCAATGCGACCCCATGTTTGAACTCCGTGTACGTTGTACCGGGCTCCCCCTTCCTCTTTAGATAGCCCTTTCTCAATACAGTCTTCTACCAGCGCCGAGTTAAACGCTTTTGGCTCCAGCGCTATCTCATACCTGTGCGAGGCTGTTATTCCTTCCCTCAACTGGAAGGCCATTTGCCTATGATAAGCCTCTTTGACCTCTTCAAAGGATTTGAATTGTCTGGCATCACCAGTCTCAAGCCCTATTTTCTGATGATCAGACCGCCTCACCCCGTTGGTCAGTACGAGTTCCATGACAGTAGCGAGGTTTAGAGGTGTGAAACTAAATCCCGATTCCATGTTAGGAATCACCAGCTCATGGCAACCGGCACCGGTGCCCGTCCTGGCAAGCTCCAGGGTTATAGCTGGTCCATCCATTATCTCATTACGGGCCAGAAGCTTCTGAACCCTGAGGTCCTGGTTAATAAACATAGGATAACCACCACCCAGCGAGGTCAGTTGACAGGCCTTAATAAGTAAAGACTCAGGCGTCTTACTGTGGACGAGCAGACCCAGAGTTGGCTCGGTCATCCCGGGCAAATGCATCATGGCCTCGAGGAACATATGGGACAGTTCATTGCTGGCATCCGTTCCATCCGGCTTCAAACCACCTACATCGAGATGGTGCCCCGGTGTGTGTGGGGTTAATGTGCCATAGCCCCCGGCATCCGACCGCCATATCATATAGTACTGGGAATATCGCATGAACCAGCAGTCGATTAGCTCCTGTGCCTGCTCTTTAGTTATCCTTTTATCTCTAATATCATTTTCATAGTACGGGTACAGATACTGGTCAGGTCTCCCCGGGCCCATACCCGTCCCATGGTCATTATCAATGGCATGCATTATGTGGACAAACCAGGTGGATTGTATGGCCTCATAGAATGTCCTGGCGGGTTGTGCCGGCACATGGTCGCAGACCTCGGCTATCTTCAGCAGTTCCGCCTTCCTGTCGCTGCTGGTCTCGCCAGCTGCCAGTTTCCTTGCCCCGGCGGCAAATCTGGTCCCTATCTCGGCAGCCGCCTCAAGAGCCAGAATAACAGCCTGCAGGAAAGGCGATTTCTTAAAGTCAGCGGACTTTGTCAGGTCAAGTCTAGCCAGCCTCTCCTCGGCATCCTTCTTTACGCCCAGAATACCCTTTTGTAGTACTTTCTCATAACCGGCTGTCCAGTGGGGCAAAGTACCCCCCCCGTGATGGGTCTTCCAATATGGAATTATCTCCTGCCGTAGCTCCTTCTTGTCTTTATCGGTAATGAGAAATGGGTTGATTTTCCTTTTACTGATGGTGTCCAGTTCGTCTTCAAGCAAAATTGTCTGCCACCAGCCGAGATTGGCGCCACGCGGCTCGCAATACAACCAGCCGACGAAAAGCTCGTCAGGGTAAATGTTGACTGGCATCTCTCTCACGGCGGCAGCGAAGGCTTTCGCTTGCCGGATTATCCGCGGCTGCCCCTCCGTTTCTTTCATTACGCGGGTCTTGATACGGAGGATGTCGATTACAGTTTTATCCTTGGTAGCCAGATACCGCTGCCTTAGCCTTTCGACCCTTGGCGTCGGTTGTATAGTTATAGCCCTGTCCCTTAAACTCTTTTCCCTATCTAATACCTGAACCATGTGCACGTGTATCCTTTATTAGTGGGCTATCCTATGGCAGGAATATTTTGTGTATTTATCAACGAGGCCGAAGAAGCTTCATAATCCATGTTCTGTTCTGGCTATGATGCTGTCCTGAACCTCCTTGGTCAGCTGAGTAAAGTAAGCATTCCAACCAGCCACTTTTACCATAAGGTCCCGGTATTCTTCCGGATCCTTCTGGGCAGCCTTCAGCGTATCTGAAGAAGTTACATTGAACTGTATGTGAAAGACCTTCTGGTCAACAAACGTCCTCATTAGGTCAGCCATTCTTTTGATGCCATCTCTCTTCTGGAAGACCGTCGGGTCAATTCGGGCAGTGAGTGACAGTCCGCCCAGTACCTCGATACCATCAACCTTGCCCATGGACTTCAATACCGATGTTATACCATTTCGGTCCTTACCTATACAGGGTGAGCCGGCAGGTGCCAGTGGCTCTCCAGCCAGTCGTCCCGAGGGAAGAGTCCCCACTATTTTACCACCAGAAATGTAGCCGGTCATAGAAGACCCACCAGGACAACCATAACCGCCGCGCAGGTTCTTCACCTTCATAAACTCGGAGGCCCACACATGTATCACCCAGGCTTTCAGTTCATCTACATAATTATCATCGTTGCCAAACTTGGGTGCCTCCAGGCACATCTTGCGGATGTCCTCATAACCATCGAAGTTGTGGTCAAGGGCCTCACACAATTGCGCCATGGTAATCCTCTTTTCATCGAAGACAAGTTTCTTGATAGCAGCCAGCGAGTCTGCAACATCCGAGGAGCCAACCTCGGTTGTTCCCGTGTTAAAGTTATAATGAGCCCCTCCTTCTTCCCGGCATATGCCCTTTTCGATGCAGTCGTCTATCAATGCCGATACATACACTACGGGATAGAAGTCGATCAGAGTCTGCTCGTAAATAATGCCACCTATTTGACTTTTTCTTACTATTTCAACAACCTGGCGGCGAAATGCCTCTTTCACTTCATCGAAGGACTTGAATTGCCCAGGGTCACCAGTAGGCACGCCTTCAGTGTCGGAGTAGCGCCGCGATGAGCTAAATCTGCCTGCGCCTGTTTGCTCTTGGACAAGACGAGGCTCTCCATTATTCAAGGCCAGTTCCAGTGCCAAAGCAAGGTTTTGTCCACCGGTGTAAAGATAGCCGGAGTCCTTGCCCGGCACTACCAGTTCCAGACACCCCACATTGGCGGAATCTCTGGCATCCTCCAGTGTTACCATGGGGCCACCCATGTTCCCCCGGGCAAGCATCTGAGCCACACCAACATCCATGTTTAGAAATTGAGGATGACCGGTTCCCATGGCACAAAGCTGGCATGCCTTAATCAATAAATCATCTGTTGTCTTGCTGTGAATCATTACGGCGAACCAGTTTGGTAGCCGGGTGTGCATCATGCCCTCAATAAACATGTACGACAGTTCATTGGTGGCATCGCTGCCGTCAGCTTTGAAACCACCCACGGCCACCGTGTGCGTTTGTTGAATACCTTCTCCCTGGTTTGCCTTGATCAGAAAACAGTCTATCAGTTCCTGCGCCTCTTCTTTGGTTAACCGCCCCTCGGCGATATCGCGTTCGTAATAGGGATAGAAATACTGGTCTACTCTACCCATACTTGACCAATCCTCCCAGCGCACCATCATCCAGGCAAAATAAAATGATTGTAATGCCTCCCAGAATGTTCTGGCCGGGTTAGCCGGTACCCAATCGCAAACCTCGGCAATTTTCAGCAGCTCTGCTTTCCTGGCAGCATCTTTTTCCTGGTCTGCGAGTTCCCTTGCCCTATCAGCATACTTCTTGCCGATTTCGGCTGCCGCCTGCATAGCTATGATTATCCCCTCTAGAAAGCGGATCCTCTTAATGTTATCGGGATTGGCAGGATCAAGTCTGGCCAGTCTCTCTTCGGCTTCCCTCTTTATTCCTAGAAAACCCTTCTTGAGCACCTTTTCCCAGTTGAGCACGTTGTGCCCATAATGGGTGATTCTAGGAGGCCGCCCCTGTTCCCTCCAGTACGGAGTCAATTCCTCGTCCAACTCTCTCCGGTCAGCCTCGCTCAGCTCAGTTGAAACGGTGTCGGCTCTATACCCCAGTAAGAACACTCCTCGCCCGTAAGCGTTGAGGTCTGTCCCTGGGTTAACTTCATTACACAGGGGCCTTGTGGCATAGCAACCGACGACAAGTTCGTCAGGATAAATCTCAACAGGCATCTCACTGGCCAGTGCCGCGAATATCTTCGCCCTACGGGTTATAAGTGGCTGCCCGGCTGTCTCCTTCATCACCCTGGTCTCAATACGCGCCCTGTTAATGGAGGCCGTTGGTTTGAGACTAAGGAGGGCTTCCCTGAGCCTGTTAACCCGTGCCGTTGGCTTGATAGTGAAGAACCTGTCAAACCTGTTGGAAGCATACTCGCCTTGCCGGCTCTTCGTGACCGTTGCGCTTGATTTCAAATTCGCCATTGTAACTCCTCTTTGTAACTCTATTAACAGGCCTTATTTTAGCACAACTATGTAGATTTTTCTAAGTTTATAGACTGTTGTAATGTACAGCATCTCTCTCACCAGGACAGAGGAAACATTGCCCGGCTGGTGAGCATTGGTTCACTTTTGCACCAAATATGTGAACTAGTATTTAGTAATATCATTCTTAGGAGTCTCGATAAATCCCGATTTATCGGGATGAAGAATCACCAGACCCGTTCTGCGCCAAGCGAGGGATTCTTCGCTTCGCTCAGAATGAAAGAAAGTAACAGCAAGTTCATGGTGGACTCTATTTGCGTCATATCTGGCCGAACTTCTTCACCAAGTCAGCGTTCTCTTTAACCATTTGTGTGTGAAACCTTGGATACATGCCCACGCAGACAGCGTCAGTGGCTTTGATATGTCCAAGGGCGTACTCAAAGGCGTAACTCACTTCCTTGGGCGTGGCACATGCCCTGCCAGCTGCCAAGAGCTTGAAGGCAATACATGTTTTGGGGGTCTTTCTTATAGTATCACACATCTTGGGAAGCTCCGATGGCAAGATTACCTGCATACATGACCAGCGATCGACATCGAGCGGTACCTCAGGCAGGATTTTCAGTACTTCGTCGCGGCTCTTCTCGAACCTGTATAACGCTGCCAGATAGAAATCAACATCCCAACCTTTCTCATCGATATATTCGATTACTTCTGGGGCGTGAGTAGCCACGCCGACCTGAACTCCAGCATCACGTACTTTGGCTAGAAAATCGCGGGCTCTGTCGAGTTCTCCTTCCTTCCATAACACGTCCGTTAACGAACCCCAGAGGGCAACACCTATGGGTTTCAATTCATTTAATGTCCTATCAAAGCTACTTTCCTGACGTTCCAGCATTATACGGGGAATGTGACGCAGTTGTTTATCAGTGAGTTCAGGAAGCTGGGGTGCGCCCAGGGGGATAACGTTTATCTCCTGGCCTTCCTCACGAAGTTTCCGGACAACATCCCTGGTTTTTTCTCCGTAGTTTCCCTGCCAGGTGTCTATGCCCTGTGCCATGCATTCTCGCAGGAACTCCAGTGTTCGGTCAACGGTGAAGTACTCAATCATGTGCGCACTCAGGTCCCGCAGGTTGTGGGATGCTCCACCCATCTGGTTGCTTCCGGCTATCAGCCGTGAGATTTTGCGGGAGCCGAAGGGTACTTGCGGCATTTTCTCCGTTGATATCGTCGAACTTAGCTCTTGTTTCATCTAAACTCTCCTTATCATGATTGGTTATTTATTGCGAAGGTAATCTTGTGCCTCTGGCGCAGGGTCACCTTATTCAGTGTTTCCAAGAGATAGAGCATTAAGTACGCTCCAAGGGTTAATACCCTAAGGTGCGGAACAAATTTACAATCCGTGTTCTGTCCTGGCTATGATACTGTCCTGCATCTCTCTTGTGAGAGCTGTAAAGTAGGCATTATGGCCAGCT
>SMTZ1_10004561_pt1 | contig 13912 bp, 9 predicted proteins | sample DeeMarSWOR136_30_FD_25667 | JGI IMG/M metagenome (IMG submission 25667) | reverse complement strand
GCTGAATTGATTAAAGCTAACATCGATCCATTATCTCCTGAAAATTATATAATACTTGGAGTAGGTCCGTTAGTGGGTACGATTACCCCAGGATCTTCACGAACTGTTTGCTCGAGTAAATTCCCAGCAACAGGAGCTAATGCCTATTCATGTGGCAGCATGAGTTTTGGATTCCAGTTGAAACAAGCAGGTTTTGACCATATTTTAATCTCAGGTAAAGCAGAGAAGCCAATATATTTATTAATATTAGATGATCACGTTGAATTAATAAATGCAAAGAATATCTGGGGAAAAGATATAATAGAATCAACAAATTATTTACAAAAGAACTATATTAACTGTGGAGTAATTTCAATAGGGCAAGCTGGCGAGAATTTAGTTAAAAGTTCAATGGCATTAATCGATAAGACATCCACATTTGGGAGAGGAGGCCTCGGAGCGATTATGGGATCTAAAAATCTAAAAGCTATTGCAGTAAAAGGCACTAAAGGAATTTCAATTGCTAATCCAAAAAAATTTAATGATTTATTTAATAGACTTTTAAAGCGCATTCAAAATTATCCCCATAGAGAATCGTGGCATCAATTAGGATTGTTGAGGAGTCTACCTATAGGTATGATTTTAAAAGCTTCGGGTCAAAATAAAAAAGCTAGACAATGTAGCGATCGTTATTATCTTAAAAAGTTAAAGAAACGCCGTATAGCTTGTCCCTCTTGTCCTATGGGTGATAAAGATATTCTCGAAATCCAACAAGGAAATTTTTCTGGATTATTAACCTATACTTCTTCTGTGATTAATCCTTTTTTAATGTATACACTTGAAGGTTTAATCGATTCTGAACAAGCAATTAAAGCATATGATATGGCTAATAGATACGGATTAGACTCATTAACTATTACTGAATTATTGAAATTTTGTACGATTTTATATGAAAAAGGAATTTTAACAAAAGAAAATACGGGATTAGAAGGGAATACAGAATTCAACACATTAATTAAATTAATAGAAATGATTACATATAGAAAAGGATTCGGTAATATTTTAGCTGATGGGTGGAAGAAACTTTCAGAAAAATTTGAATCAATTGAAACCAAAATGCTCACTGTTAAAGGTTTAGATGTTATATTTGAACCAAGATTTTTACGCTTAGGAACCATGGAATTTGAGCAAATTGTAAACCCAAAAGGAGCTCATGTTGCATCTGGGGGCTCACCAACATACTTAGGGGCAGGAGGTTCAATAGAAAAATTTAACATTCATTTTTCAAGAATGGGTATTCCTAAATCTGCAACATTTCGCATATTTTCTCCACCTTTAAAAGAAATGGTTGTAAATGTAGGAAGATTAACAAGATATTCAGAGGATTGGTATACTGTTTTAACTTCATTAGGTATTTGCGCAAGAGCTCAAATGAATCGCTTTTATGGTTTAGAATTAGTAACAGAATTCTATAATGCAGTTACTGGATTTGATGTTCAACCAGACCATTTACGGATAGCAGCTGAAAGAACTTGGAATTTACTTAAGATAATTAACATTAAGGAAGGCTTTTCTCGAGAAGACGATAAATTTCCGAAAGAATGGTTTAAACCATTAAAATTTGGAGATAAAATTCTTCATTTCCAAGACTTCTTTGGAGAAACAACAATTACTCCTGATATTGCAAATCAATTACTTGATGATTATTATGATGAACGGGGATGGGATAAAATTAGCGGAACTCCGACTCAATTAAAAATAAAAGAACTCGGTTTAGAAGATTTTATTTAATAAAATTACGCTTCTTTCAACCAAAATTATTAAGTAGGACTTTTTTTCATTTCCAAAAAAGTTAATTTAGATTTATTATAATATGAATTGATATTTTAAAGTTTAATAAAGCTAAAAAATGAATTAAGAATTGTCCCTAATGTGAATGATCCAAAGAACTAATGTTCAAATATTTTTATTTACAAGAAATCCAGAATTTAAGGTTCTAATTTTAAAACGAACCCAAGAAAGAGGTGGTTTTTGGCAACCCTTAAGTGGAGGAATTGAAGAAGGTGAAACTGTTTATGATACAATTAAAAGGGAAGTTTTTGAAGAAACTCGAATTCAAGATATAATAAAGATCATTGATTTGAATTATAACTTTACATTTAAGGCACCAATAAGTCGAAAATGGATGAGAGATATTTGTTTTGCTGTTGAAATAGAAAGATCATATGATATTAGGTTAAGCAATGAACATGATGAATATAAATGGTGTAATGAAAAAGAAGCAAAAAAACTATTAAAATGGAAATATAATTTAAAAGCTTTTAAAAAACTATTAAAAACAATAAGAGAATCTCATATTTAAAGTTAAATATTTTTAATCATTATTGAAATATCAATATAGGATTCTTCTTTTTTAATTGATATATTGACTTTTTCAATATTACAAATTACTTCTCTATGTAAATTCTGCAAATATATCTCTTCCGTAATTCCACAAGCAATATAGAAAAAGTATATATAAGGAAAATTTTTAGGAAACAATTTCAATCTAGATATAATGTTCGTAGCTCAAAGCGTTTAGTACTTCAAACTAAAACTTTTGGACACGGAAATGTCTATAAAGAACCTAAAATTGGAAAAAGAGATACAACACCTTTTTATAGATTTATTCGTGATAATATTGATAAATTATGGGGCCCTAAAGGTCAAAATATTGGCATAAGAGCAATTTTAGGTGATTGGGATCCTCTAGGTAAAAATGAAGTTATTAAGCAATGGAAAACTCATCTTCCTCAACTTGAAGGCCATGTTAAAGTCTTTAAAGATCAAGGACATTTCATAGAAGAGCTTAAACCTAAAGAAATTGGTGACTCAATTATCGAAGTTGCGAAATTACTTTAAATTTTAAATAAAATACTCTAATTTATATAAAAAGAGCTTTAAAAATTATTATTAATTTCTCATTATAATGCAATTAGCTCCCAAACAGATTTACAAAGAATATTTGACTAAAACCCTAGAAAAAAAAGCTGCCTTAGATCACTTAGTCGCTCTAATAAACAATTTTGATGATGAAAGCATTAGAGTTGAAAGCATAGAAGTTATCGAAAAAATAGGTTCTACTGATAATGAGATTTTTAATTTGTTAGAGAATCTCTTGATTTCTGACTCACATGAGAAAGTAAGAAATTCTGCTATTAAAGCAATAAAAAATTTATATATAGAAAAAGCATTTAAGCCGATGAACTGGGCATACACCCATGAAACTTCCATAAATTGCTTAACTTCAATAATTTCAACATTAGGAGAAATAGATAATAATAAATCAAAATCATTCCTTTTGGATAAAATTAAAAAAATAGATAACTACAAATTTAATGAAAGCCTTAGTGATTTGATTAAAACTGGAAACATTGAAAATTTAACGATAAAACAAATCTCTGAAATAATTAATAATTATATTGTTATTAAATATTTTGAAGAAAAGTTTCCTAAAATTAACTTCCAAGTACAAAACGGACTTGTTTCCTCATTAGGTTTGTCTGGAATTAGCAATAATATTTTTGGATGGAATATTTTACGTAAATTACCAGAATTTATAAATACTTTAAAATATCTTAAGAAATTGGATTTAAAGATTAATAAATTAGCGAAATTACCAAAATCTATTGGCACATTAACACTTCTAACTCATTTAGATTTAAGTAATAATAAACTCAAAGATTTACCCGATTCAATTGGAGCTTTAATATCTCTAGAAATTTTAAATTTAAAATATAATAAACTAATAAATGTCCCAAATTCCATTGGAAATCTGAAAAAGTTAAAAATTTTGGATTTAAGGCATAATAAATTAACAAAGATTCCTGATGAATTAAATAATTTATCATGTTTAGAGTTTTTAGATTTACATGGAAATCAGCTAAGGCAGCTACCAACTTCGATGGAAAGATTAACATCATTAAAAAAATTAGATTTAGGATTAAATAATTTAGAATATCTTCCAGTTTGGATTTCAACAATGCATTCACTAAGGACTTTAGGATTAGGTGGTAATAATCTTTCCATTGATTTTTTGATTCTAGGTAAATTAAAATCACTAAAAAAATTAAATCTATATGATAATAATATTAAAGAGCTCTCTGAGGAAATTGGTTTGTTAAATTCTTTAGAAATATTAATATTAAGAAATAATCATATTACTCGATTACCTATATCAATTAAAAATTTAATTTCTCTTAAGAAGCTTGATTTAAGTTGGAATAATTTTACAGAACTTCCTGAATGGATTGGATCCCTTACATCGTTAGAAGAATTAAATCTATGGGGAAACAATCTTATGTCTCTTCCAAAATCAATGGGTAATCTCTCTTCATTAAAAATTTTAAATATCAATTTTAATAAATTTATAAGAAAAATCCCTGAATCATTAAAAGCATTGGAGAATAGTGGATTAAAAATTTATAAATAAAATGTTATTAGAATTACAAATTAAAACTAACAATGGAATTAACTCCTGGAAAAATCTACGAGGCGTTTTTGAAAAACAGATTAGATAAGCCCTCCGCAACTAAACTTCTTTTATCACTAATTGAAAATAGCGATAACGATAGAGTTAGGATTGAAAGTATAAATGAATTGGTAAACTTGAGAGTTAAGGATGATAAAACTTTTAAAGTCTTGGAAAGTTTAATTATATCTGATTCTAGTGAATTTGTAAGAAATAATGCAGCTTTAGCTTTAAGAAATCTTTTTTTTGATAAATCTTTAGCACCAATGAAATGGGCACTCATTCATGAAGAATCACCTTCTTGTTTAAAGACTATTTATGACACTCTTATTCAAATTATTCAAAATTTTTTGAAGTGTTCAGCGAAAACAATTCTACTATCAGAGGTTAGAAAAATCCGAAAAAAAGAATTTAAGATAGGATTTGAGATTATTAGTGAAAAATATAAAGAATCAGATTTAAGCAAAAATGAATTAGCTAGCATACTAATTAATTATTTTTCCGCAATTTTTTTAGAAAAGACATATTGGAGATTAAAATATAAGATCGAAAACTGTAAAATTACAGAATTAGATTTTATTTTTAAAAGTTTAATAAAAATACCAAAAGCTCTTAAAAATTTGAGGTTCTTAAAAACCTTGATTTTAAGGTACAATCAATTAACAGAACTTCCTGATTGGATTTGTATGTTAACTTCCCTTGAATGCCTAAATTTAAATATAAATAATCTAAAAAGCCTACCTGAATCAATAGGTGAGTTATCTTCACTTAAAGAGTTACATTTATGGAAAAATGAATTAAAGATGTTACCATTATCAATTGGTTCCCTCTCATCATTACAAATTTTAAATTTAAGGCTTAATCAATTAAATCGTTTACCAGATACTATAGGAAAATTATCCTTTTTAAAGGAGTTAAATTTGCACGATAATTTGTTAACTACAATACCCGAATCTATAGGATACCTCAAAAATCTGCAAGAGCTAAATTTAAGTTGGAATGAATTAACAAGTATACCTATGTCTATAGGGCAATTAAATTCATTAAAAAGATTGGATTTAGGAAGAAATGAATTAAAATTAATTCCAGATTCAATTGGTTCTCTTTCTTCTTTAGAAATATTAAATTTGAGTGAAAATAAACTTGAATATATTCCCGAGACAATAGGTTCTCTTTCTTCACTCCGATTATTAGATCTCTCAAGAAATGAAATTAAAAACTTACCAATTTCTCTATCCAATCTTACTTCATTAAGAGAATTATATATAGCAGAAAATCCACTTAATTATATTCCCAAAGATTTAGAATATTTAAAGACCGCAGGATTAAAGATTTATATTTAAAGATTCATAAAAAAGAGAAATAATTTATTGAGTCTCATATAATTGCTTAATCTCGGCAATCGTTGTTATGTCTTTGGGATCTTTATCCGGTCTTAATCTAAGAAACACAGGAAACCGCATTGAATATCCTAAAGTAGCGAATTTATCACTGACGGTTATTTCATCTCCAGTAATTTCCATTACCACCTCAGGTTTAAACCATATATCAGGTTTATCTTCACAGATAACATTGTTAGACTTTTTATCTATTATATATTCTTTCATATCTTTTGTCAAAGATTCTGATAGCTCATCTGTTAACCCCGAAAAAAATCTAGTAAAAGCAATATAATAACCATTCTCAGGGTTATAAACAGCTCCAATATATGTCCCAAATACACCAGTTCTTCTACCCTTCCCATAGAAGGCTCCAACAAGCACAACATCAATATTATCTTTTAGTTTGCCTCCTTCCAAGCTTTTTAATTTAAGCCATTTATATCCACGATTTCCTGCTTGATAAAATGAATCATCTTTAATTGATTTTGCCATTATCCCTTCAACTCCATCCTCTCTAGCTTTATTGAAAAATTCGAGTAATTCTTCAGTTGAGTTTATTAATTTGGATTTCACTAACCTTAATTCATCTCTAAATTCAACAATTTCTTCAAGTTTTTTTCTTCGTTCAGGAAGAGCTTTGTCAACATAAGATTCATTAGCAATTTTTAAAAGATCAAATAGAAATAAACATACTGGAACCTCTTTAACAATATTTTCAACATCATATTTTCTTCGTCTTTGGCTTAAAACCTGAAATGGTAACATTTTTTCATAAAATGGATCCATTGCAACAACCTCACCCTCGAATATCACATTCTCGGTCTTTATACTTTCTCTTATGATCTGGCAAACATCTGGATATTGATCTGAAATATCCAATAACCTTCGTGAAAATAATATAATGTTATTCTCCATTTTATGGATCTGAAGTCTTTCCCCATCTAATTTATATTCAGCTATAAATGGAATTCCTAATCTATTTATAAATTCAGTATAAATCTCACGTGAAGCCAGCATGCTGAGAATAGGTGTTCCATACTCAATAGTTATCTTTTTTACTTCATCTATACCTTTCTCTGCTAACAATTTTGAGATGTCCCCAAGATCTGGATGCAATGTATAGGCTCTTTCGATAATATCTTTGTTAATTTTTAACCCAGTAAAAGCTAAAGCTAAACCTTCAATTATAGTAGGTGATTGTACTCCTACTCTCAAAGTAGATGTTATTATTCTCAATAAATATTTAGTTTCTAAAGGTGAACATTTTCTCATAAGACCTCTTAGAATTCCAAGCTTTATATCATGGGAACCGGATCCTTCTGTTAAAGCAATTTTTTCTAATGATGAATATAAGTCTGAAATATCTAATGATTCGTAAATATCATCCTCTTTTCTTCCAAAATCAATAAGAGATGTTTGCTTTTTTTTCTTTAAAAGAATAAATTCTGCTGTAGCACCAACATCACCTTCCTTTACTAAAACGTGTTTGATTTTCTTTTTATCAATCCCAGAGTGAACTGAAATCGCTTCAATTATCATCTTTTCAGCAATTCCCATCTTTGGAAATTGTTTTATATTAGATACTAATTGACCTTGTAAGAGATATATTATTTTGTCTAAATCAGTAAAATTGCTAATTTCTTTAATGTTTTTAAAGAATTTTGCTAATATATCAATCATTTCAAGTCTTTTTGTAGTAGCCTCTAAATCATAAAACAATTGGGCTAATTTATTGAATCTCATGAATCTGTCATTTGATCTATGTGAAATTAAGATTATAAACTCTTTTTAATAGTAACAAAAAAAGATAGTAATAAAAAAATTTTTAAAAAAGTTTTGAAAGTTCTATGAACTTCTTCTGAATCGTAATTTTGATTTTAGGGTCAATGCGCCGATAACTATCCGCTGTAAAGTTAATTTTTCCCTCTTTAACAGAGAATGCACATATTGGACCATCCATTTCCTCCACAGAATAAGTTCCATCCTTTTTTTTTGAGATCCAAATATCATCAAAATGGTCTAAAATTGCACTGAATACAAATGAAATTTTAGCATCTGTCTCTAAACTTGTTTTAGTAACTTGAATACTGGGAGTTGGTTTTGGTGTAGGTTTAATTGAAGGCAAGGTTTCTGCTTCTGTGTATTCTGATGCAACTTGGGGAACTTTTTCCGGTTTTGAAATTGGAGCTGGTGATAGAGGTTGAGGTTTAATTGCTGATACGGGTTGGGGTTTAGGTGCTGATACAGGTTGAGGTTTAGGCACTGAAACGGGTTGAGGTTTAGGTGCTGATATTGGTTGAGGCTTGGGCTCAGGCTTAGGTGACGGTTTTGGTTGTTCCCTAATTGCTGGTGCAATAACTGAGGGTGCTACACCTCCCTCTTGAAATGTTATAATAAAATTATCTAGTTCAGTAAACTTCGCATCTAAAATTGCTTGAAGTTCGTCATTTAGTTGAGTATCTTCAGGAACCTTCCCTACTTTTCTTGCATCTATCTCTTTTATGCTTTTGATGTCTCTCCCTATTATACTCTTCCCTACTGTATATCCATGCCCTTTAAGTGACTCGGCTTGCCTTAAAGCCGTTCGTCGAGCAACTAAACCCTGTTTAACACCATGCCATAAATAAACAGATTCAGAATCTTCATCTAAAACAATAATGGAGGTATCTGGGGCAAAACTATCCTTAGTCCATTTAATAGGATCAATCATACCTCCTTCTAGGACTCGAAACATTAACGCAAAACTAGTCATTACTTTTCATCCCTAAATGATTTTTCAAAATTCTCATTTATTATTATAAAAATAAAATGGGGTGCATAAATTTAAAAATTAGTTTTTCAGCAATTTTTTGTAATTAAAGAATAATTGAGTGGATAAAATGATAAATAATAAATTTCATTCTTCTATAACTTAAAATATTAGATTAATTCGATAAACATTCCAATAATTAGATTTAATTGGTATAGATCATGGAATTAAATGATTTAATAAGAGAGAATTTAAAAAAATTCAGTGCTTTTGAGCCAGAAGAACATCCAGCGGGGGATGGATGGATTAAATTGAATACAAATGAGAATCCCTATCCTCCACTTCCCGAAATATTAAATGATATAAAAGTTGCAGTAAATGAAAATATTAGAATTTACCCAGATCCTACATCTTTTGATCTAAGAAAAGAGATCTTAAATGTTCTATTGCGGGATAAGGATACTCTAACAAATAGGAATTCTATTTTTGTTGGAAATGGTTCTGATGAGATATTAGATATTATATTTAAAGTTTTTGTTGATCCGGGAGATGAAGTTGTTATTTTTTATCCTTCATATGGCTTATATAAAGTATTAGCTACACTTTATAATGCCAAAATTAATGAAATTCAATTAAGTAAAGATTTTTCAATCCCTGAATCTGCGTATAATGCTAAAGGAAAGGTAATTTTTGTTAATTCACCAAATAATCCTAATGGTAAATCGTTTAGTAATGCTTCAATTTTAAAATTGTGTGGAACTTTTCCAGGAATAGTTGTGGTTGATGAAACTTATGCAGATTTTTCTAATCAGACATGTTTATCTTTATTAAAAAAAGCAAAAAATCTAATAGTGAATCGTTCATTTTCTAAAAGCTTTTCTCTTGCTTCTTTAAGAATAGGTTATGCATTAGCTGATGCTGAAATAATAAAAGAAATGAATAGAGTAAAATTACCTTATAATACAAATTATTTAGGTCAAGTTGCCGCTTTATCGTGCATTAGAAATAGAAATAAAATATATGAACAAAATAAAAAAATAATTGAAGAACGACAAAGACTAACGGAAGAATTGAATAAATTCGACGGAATCAATGTATTACCTTCAGATGCTAATTTTATCTTTGTTAGATTTGAAGACAAATCTGAAACATTAAAATTCGTTTGGGATTTGAGAGAAATGAAAATATTGGTACGTCATTTCAGTAAACCTGGTTTATATGAATATATGAGAATAACTATAGGAACGAAAGAAGAAAATGATAAATTCCTTGCATGTTTTAAAAAGGTTGTTGACAAATATTTCTAACTGGTAAGATCCAAATATTTAAAATTTTGATTTCTCTTTTTAATATTGATTTATTCATAAGGCGAGTTGGTAAAAATTTCAAACATATTCTTTCCTTCACGTAAAAGAAAGGATGAGGTTGAATGTCCAAAATGCAAATATAAGTTCATAAAACCATATCCAAAAGATTTTTTATGCCCTAAATGTGGTAAATTTTTGCCTATCTTGCTTGAATTAACTTCAAAAGAGGAAATAAAGCTTCAACCGAAGCAATTTGAAAAAAAATCAACCACATTATCTTCAAAATTAAAGGGTAAAGTAAAATTAAAGGATAAACCTTTAGATATTTCACTGGATAGTGATAAAATTGAATTAGAAAAAGGAGAATACATTAAATTATTAGGGGTTACTTCAGTAGAAAGAACTCAATTGTATTGTAGTAATGAAAAATTAATCTATTTATTAGAATTGACAAATAATTTGGATTCTATAGCAACAAGTATTTTAGGTGGAGAGCTTGACAAAATGCTTTTAATTGAAGCTGAGACAGATGAAGTAGAAAAGTGTCAATTTTTTGAAAAAGATAAAATAATCTATTTAGTTTATGGTAGGTTTCCTGATAAAAAAGGAAAATGGATTCTTGAACAAATGGCAAAAAATTACTCTGAATTAGTAACTGGTAAGGATGCAGACAAACTTGATAAGTTTGAGAAATATCAGATTGAAACTGAATTTAAGAGAAGAACAAAATTTATTTTAAATGAATATTTGAAAATGCAAGAGGTTTTTACAGACCAAGAGATCCCCTATGTCGAAGATTCAGTACGAATAGATTACCTTGGTTTGTCGTCTATGTCAATTGGAGTAATCTCTTTATTATTAGGCGATAAATTGGAAATAAAATTTCCAGGGGAAACTAGGAGCCCTGAAGAAGAGAAAGAAATGATAGAATCAATGCTTACAGCTAAAATTGAAGCTATAGCTGCTAATACTCAAGGAAATACGGGTGCGGTTCCTCGTTGGATTGCAGTTAAATTAGGATTTCAAAATTATCGTTTTTTAACCTTTAAAAAATATCAAAATGATTATTTTTTATATCTACTATCTGAAGGGAATTTAGAAAAAATTCAATTAGTAGAGGACTTAATTGACCCTAAAATAAGTGAGGTAACAAATAAAATTTTTTCAGGAAATTTAAAACCATTTAATGAATTGAAAATAATCTTAGAGAAGGATTTTAATAATAGACGAAAATTTCCACCATTTAATTTTAACTAAAATTAAAATTTTAAATTTCTCTTAATTATAATGAATTCAATTCCAAAAAATATCTATAAAGATTTTAAAAATAAGAAAATAAATATACATACTGCTTTTGATTTATTAACTTCTCTATTCGAAAATGATGACAATGAATTAGTTCGAGAAAGTGCTATTAAAACCTTAGAAAATTTAGGATTATTTAATGATCGATTTTTTTTTATTTTGGAACACGCTCTCATCTCAGACTCTAATGTAAAAATAAGAACCCTTGCCACCACAATTCTGAGAAAAAAATTTATTGATAAGGCATTTAATCCTCTAATGTGGGCTTTAAAACATGAAACTGATTTAAAATGCTTAATTATTATAATTGAATCTCTAGCACATATTAACACTCATGATTCTAAGCTAATTCTATTAAATGAGATTAAAAAAATAATGAAAATCAAATGGATAAATAAGGATCGAAGAATTGAAAATAATAAATATAAGAAAATCATAAAAAAATTATATAAGTCAAAAGAGCTTAGTCTTTTTACTCAAAAGAAATTAGCAGAAATTCTTATTAACTTTTTAATTGTCAAAAATCTGTGCAATTCTTTCCCAAATGTATTCTTCGAAATAGATCCAAATAATGGTTTAGTAATGGAATTAGATCTATCAGATTATTTACAATATGAAGTAAAAGGAACACCCTTTGGTTGGAAGAATGATATAAATTCTCTTTCAGAAATAGTTGGACTAAAATATCTGAAGAATTTGAAAAGGATAGATCTCTCTAATAATCAAATTAAGGATGTAATGGATTTAATCTATTTAAAGAATCTTCAACATGTAGTTTTAATAAATAATAAGATAAGTGAAGAAAAAAACTTAGAATATCTTAAAAAATTACCAAAATTAGAATTTTTAGATTTAAGAGATAATATGATTGCAAAAAAAACTCAATTAAATGAATTTAATCCAAAGATACGGGTTATTTTAAAAGATTATATTATATTAAAATAAAAAAAAATAGAAAAAAATTTTATTCTATTAATTGTGTTTTTCCAGTTCCCCATACACCAAGAGCTACTCCTAATTCTTTTTTCTCTTTAGCAACCTTCTTTACATCCAAACCTTGCATAACCGCATCAATTGCTTGTCTAAATGCCCTTGCTCCTGCGATAGGTCCATCTGGATGACTATGAATTCCTCCACCGCTTCCAATTAATATATCGTTTCCCGCTTCCTTTATACATTTCTCTACCATACCCTGTGTAATTCCACCACTTGGCATAGGTAATGTTGGTTTTATGTGTTGTAAGGGATACCTTAAAGCTTTTAAATTCTGTTCATATCTTTCATCTAAAATTTCTGCTTTTCCATAGGGTGCAGGGATGACTACTGTATCAGCACCACAGATTCTAGGAAGTTTAGCAAAAGTTAACATGCTTGTCATGCCTGTCCATTCACCTCCAAAATAAGTACCTCCAAAGTCCATATGTCCTAAAATTGGAACTTTTATTGAAGGATCTTCTGCGATTTTTCTTAGTGCTTCATATCCAGTTGCAAGGTAATTGATCATTAAAGCGTTTGCCCCTAATTCTATCATTTTATCAGCATGTTCAAACATATCTGGAAATTTAGAAGTAATATTTATTGTGTATAATGTTTTTTCTCCTTTTTCTGAATCTGCTCGGTCTACTGCTTCCATAACCTTTACAATTCTTTCTTCTAACCTGTTAAAAGAGGGATCTGAAATCAATTCATCATCTTTAACAACATCACAACCACCAACTGCAGCTTTATAAACCAAATCTGCAGCTACATCTGCAGTATGGCCAGTACAAGGTTTTACCATATTGTTTAAAAGTGGCCGCTCTGGTATATTCATCAATTTCCTGATACCGTCAATTCCAAATTTAGGTCCCTTAAAATCTTCTAACCAAGCTTTTGGAAATGCAAGATCAACCAATTTCAAGCCATGTGTTATGCTAATATTTCCGATTACTGTTGTAAAGAGCATTGGTATCCCCATTCCCTTAATGTTGACTATAGGAAATCCAATTTGTACGAAATATGTTCTTTCTTTAATATCTTTTGGTATGTAATATTCATACATGGGGAGTTCATAAACTCCTAATACTCTTGCAACATGATATTTCCTAACTTCTTCAGTTTCTGCAGGAACTCTAACCCACGTTCCAGTTGATTGTTCAATTGCAGCAAATCGAGATAAATAATTAACATTTTGCCCTTTTGGTCGTTTGATAATATATGAAGCAATAATGTATTTTTCTAAATCGATTCCATCTAATCCAATCGCCTCTGGAACATCATAATATTGTTCACAGGATGGAAATTCTTCTTCCATTTTTATCACATCTAGTTTTAAAAAGATTATAGTTTTATTATGGAATGAAATCTTTGAGAATTCAAAAATTTTAGTATAAGTAAAAATAAGAGAAAAAAAAACCTAATAATTATTCAATTATTCTTTAGCTTTAGCAGCTTGTTTTTTTGCAGTTTTTAAATCAGAGTATGAATCTTCCAATACATTGAGATATTCCATTAATACCTGATCAGCTTTAGATTTCTGTTCATATTCCTTTTTAATGACATTTATTAAATACTTTGGAAAGATTAGATCTATATAGAAATCAGATAATAAGGCATAATATTCATTATTCCTTTCATCTCGGAATACTTGTACTAGCTTATTATCCCAAAGCTTTTTTAATACCTCATCAAGATCTTCAAC
>SMTZ1_10032314_pt1 | contig 13913 bp, 7 predicted proteins | sample DeeMarSWOR136_30_FD_25667 | JGI IMG/M metagenome (IMG submission 25667) | reverse complement strand
CGTCTAAATGATTAGAGTCGGGAAGATAACTAAGTTATTGAATATATGGTGATAACAGAGAACGAAGGAAAAAGATGAGCATTTTCATGTCAAAAAGGATATAACAGTTAAATAAAATCGCCAGGAAAAGAACATGCAAATTTCCGTATCTCAGCTTTCAAAACGCTATCCCAGCGGCAAACTGGCTCTTAAAGACATTGACCTGGACATCCCAAAGGGATTGTTCGGCCTGCTGGGTCCCAACGGCGCCGGAAAGACCACCTTGATGCGCATCCTGGTGACGCTTTTGAAGCCCACTTCGGGACAGGTGAAGGTGAACGACCTGGACATCCGTAAGAATCGTAAGGAGATCCGGCGGCAGATCGGTTATCTCCCACAGGATTTTTCCGTCTTCGCCAAAGGATCGACCTGCTGCTGGAAACCGTGGGCCTGTTCGAAGCCAGGGACCGGCTGACCGGGAAACTCTCAGGCGGTATGAAGAGGAGACTGGGCGTCGCCCAAACCCTGATCGGAGACCCCCCGCTTCTTGTTGTGGACGAACCCACTGTCGGACTGGACCCGGAGGAGCGGATCCGGTTCCGTAACCTTTTGTCCGACCTTTCCACTCAGGACCGGATCATCCTTCTTTCCACCCATATCGTGGGTGACATCTCCTCCACCTGCGAAACCATAGCACTCATGGATCTGGGACGCATCATTTTTCATGGCCCACCTGCAGAACTGGTGGACAGTGCCCGGGGAAAGGTCTGGACCATATCCACCGGTTATGAAGACCTGGACGGCTGGAAGGAACGATTCCCGGTCATATCCACGGTTCCCTCGGAAAGCGGATATGAGCTGCGGATCGTGGCGGAGAATCCGGACGCTCCCGAGGCAGCGCCGGCCGAACCTAATCTAGAAGACGCTTATATCCATTATATGCAGAAGGCAGCTTCGGGCAACCTGTCCAGGGTATTTGAAAATAAGGAATGAGGGTAGAGCCATGACATCCGTAATGATCTGTCTAAAAATTGCTTTTTATGAGGCCAAGATTCTGCTCAGGTCGTGGGGATTCCGCATATTTTCCCTGCTGGGTCTCATTATTCTAGGTCTTTTGACGGCCGGGATTGCGGCCCCTTCTTTTGCCTTCCCCTACTACTTCCGGTCTCTTTCGGGATCCATCCCGCTGTTCAGCTTCAAGCTTTTCAATATCTACCAGGGCATTATTGTGGTTTTCATGGCCACGGAATTCTTCAAACGGGACAGAAGAACAGATTCCACGCAAGTCATCTTCTCCCGGTCCTTTTCCAACACCAGCTACATCCTGGGCAAATTCTTCGGAGTCATCGGGCTGTTTGTCCTGATGAACATCCTCGTCGGGGTGATCACGGCCCTGATCCATCTCTTTGTATCGGAGACGCCTTTAAGCATCCAGGCTTACCTTCTTTACTTCCTGGCGCTTACCCTTCCTACTTTGGTATTCCTTATCGGCCTCTCCTTCGTTTTGGCCGTTGTCATCCGCAGCCAGGCGGCCGTCATTCTTTTGGGATTGGCCGTATCCTCCCTCAGCCTGATTGCCCTGGGAAACAAGGCCTACTTTATCCTCGACATATTCGGATTCCACACCCCACTGATGTATTCCGATTTTATCGGATTGGGCAACGGCGCACAGCTTTTTCAGCTGCGGCTCCCCTTTTTCTTTCTGGGCCTGGGATTCGTCTTCGGTACGGTGCTTCTGGCTAAACGGCTGCGGCAATCGCCGTGGACGACGGCTCTGTCCGGGGCACTGTCCGTGCTGCTCATTCTATCCGCTTTTGGACTGATATTCAGCCATATCCAATCCAACAGGGACATCGATTCTCTCCGCCGTGATCTTCTGGTGGAAAGCCAAAAATACGCCGAGATCCCTGCAATGAGCATGGAATCCTGTTCCCTCGATGTGGAATTTTCCGGCAATGTCCTGTCGGCCTCTTCCGAGATTCTTTTAAAAAACACTCAGGACAAGCCTGCCGAATCCCTCCTCCTGACCCTGAATCCAGGGCTCCAGATCCGCCGTGTCACAACAGGTGATTCGACTCTAGATCATGTCAGAGAGGGACACCTCCTCCTCATACAGCCCTCGGATCCTCTGGCCCCAGGTGCCGAGATCTCCATTCGGATAGATTATGAAGGCACCCCACTTGAGGCTTACTGTTACCCGGATATTGACAGTGAAGCCCTGCGCAAACCCTCCAAGCTGGGGCTTTTCCGCGTCCCGAAAAAATACATCTTCCTATCAGAGAAGTTTGTCCATCTGACTCCGGAAAGCGGCTGGTATCCCCGGGCGGGGATCCCTCTCAGTCACAGTTTTCCCGGGGCGGTGGCCCAGAATTTCTCTCAATACACGCTCAGGGTCAGTCTGCCGAAGGGTCGCACCGCCGTCTCCCAGGGCCTTCCGGAAATCAAGGAGTCGAGCGGCGAAAAAACCTACACTTTCCGCCCCACAACACCTCTCCCCCAGATATCCCTGACAGTCGCCCCCTTCGAAGAAAGGGCTCTCAAAGTCAAGGACGTAGAGTATAAGCTTTTCACCCTTCCAGGACACGATTATTACGCACAGTATCTCGATGCCATCACCGAAGATTTGCCCAAAACCGTCACCCAGCTGAAGGATGAGTTTGAGGTCACTCTCGGTTTGGACTATCCCTATGAGCAGCTGGCGCTGGTGGAGGTTCCCATCCACTTTTTCAGCCACAAGCGCCTCTGGAGCGCGGCGGACGAAACCGTCCAGCCCCAGATGGTTTTTCTGCCGGAAATGGGAACATTATGTCAAGGAGCGGATTTTGCTTTCATGAACCGCATGATGCAGCGAAGAGGGCGATTTATGGGCCGAGGAGGAGCGGAAATCACACCCGCCCAGATCCAAAACAGCTTTTTCACGCGCTTTGTCCGCAGCAACCTCCTGGGTTCCCAGCCTCAAATGGGAGGCTTTCGTGATACTTCCCTTTCCAGCGTGACGGAATCCGACGTGGACGCGGAATACAACCTGATACCGAATTATTTCGCCTTCACCTCCACGCTTGCCTCCGACCGCTGGCCCATCCTTCACTCTGCCATGGAGTCCTGGCTCCAGGACCGGATCTCCGCCGCCAGCTTCCGCTTCAACCGAAGCGGTGGTCTGACCGACCAGGAAAGAACCAACCGACTGCTGGACGGACATTCCATGACTGAACTTTTGGCAGATGATAACCTGGGCGGTGACCAGCTCTACGATATCATCCTGGCCAAGGGCAAATATCTGATGACCGCCATCGAATCCCGCATCCAGGAGGAAAACTTCGACGAGAAACTGCTGTCCTTTATCAAAGAGAAAAAGTTCAGCACCATTACGGAAGAAGATTTTCTTCAATTCCTTTTTGCTTATAAGGAATTCGATCTGGCCCCGTTAATGGCAGCCTAGCAACATCTCCGAAACCGAGGGAATCGTAAAAATCAGCATGATGTCCGGACGGAGCAGGGGTGGAATGCGAGGTGGCGGATCACAGTGGGAGATCGAAAGCACTATTCTTATCCCGCCCAAAACAACTAAGGAGGTCGGCATTCTCCTTGACAGCCAGCCTTTGATACTGATGATGGATACAACCATCTCGCGCAACGTCCCCTCCACCTTGAACGTTAACCTGTGGCAGCAGAGACCAGAGGAAGCAGAGAGCTTTTTTGAAGGGGAAAAGTCCACTCCTTATGAGGAGGGCCAATTCGATATTCCCGGAGAATATATCGTCGACAATGAGGATCCGGGATTCGCTGTGGCCGGCGGCGGAGACAATCGGCTTCGGACAGCTATCCGCCGGCTCTTTGACCGTTCAAGCGCCGAGACAGAGTATCTCGACTACAATCCCACCAATCCTCCCGGACGCTGGACCCCGGTAATCCTCCAGAATTTCTACGGCACTATCCTCCACACCGGTCACATGATCAAGGTTGGAGAGGGCAGCAACAAAGTTTCCTGGACAGTTAATCTCCCGGAAAGCGGCAGCTATGATATCTATTTTTACAACGAAACCATGAGCCGGGGACCGGGAAGAGGACAGCGGGGCGGGGACAGGGGAGGACGGCGTCGGCCCACCCAGGAGGAAAAACATTTCATCGTCCACCACGAGGACGGCACCGAAGAGATTGCATTTGACATCCAGGATTCGTCTCAAGGTTGGGTCCTGCTTGGGACCTTCCGTTTGGCGGCTGGAACGAACACGATCGAACAAACGGACAAGGGCAAGGGCGCCTTCCTCACGGCCGATGCGGTGAAGTGGGTAAAATCAGAACAGAATTAGGCTTATAAATACATATGTGCAGGACAGAAGATCTTGCAGGAAAATGGAGTTATCCATGAAAAAATCAATCCGGAACAATTTAAACCAGACACGTGGTTCTATTCTCAGGAAAAAGAGAAGGCTGTTATCAGTTTTATGTCTCGTCCTTATCTCCGTCGCAGGAGTTCTGGCAGGCGGTGAAGAACTGACTTTAGAAAAGGCCCTCAACATTGCCTTCCAGAACAGCCCGGCCATGCGTCAGGCCTCCCTTCAGCTGGAGGTCAACGAGCGCAACCTTTGGGCTGAGCAGGCTGGGTTAAAGTCCCAGTTCAGTTTGAGCGTAACGCCCTATCTCACTTCCAGCAGCAGGGTATTCAGTGACCTCACCTCCAGCTACAACACCCAGACCCTGACAAGAACGTCGACCGCCTTCACCATCCGTCAGCCCATCAAATGGACGGACGCCGAGTTGAGGGTCACTGACCAGTTCAACTGGCAAGAGGCGTCCAGTTCTTTCGCGGGTGGGGAGAAGCAGTCCGCCTTCTCCAACAGTCTGACCGTTAGCCTCAGCCAACCCCTCTTCACCTACAACAGGACAAAGATGCAGATCAAGGAGCTGGAGCTTGCCCTTGAGAATGCACAGCTGGCCTACGCCATCCAGAAACTTCAGATCGAAAGACAGGTTACTCAGCAGTTTCTCAACCTCTATTATTCCAGGATGAGCATCCAGATCTCCCAGGAGGAATACAAAAACGCTATGGAAAGTCTCGACATCATCCAGAGCAAGGTGGATGCCGGCATAACCGCACCTGGAGAGCTCTATCAGGCAGACATCACCAAGGACAACAGCCTGGCTTCGCTGGAAAACAAGCGCATGCAGCATGAAAACAGTCTGGATACCTTCAAAATCCTGCTGGGGCTAGAGCTGGAGGATCTGATCGATGTCTCCGCCGACATTCAGAAAACAATTGTGGAAGTGGATCTGAATAAGGCCATCGCCCACGGGCTGGAAAACCGGATGGAGCTGCGGCAGATGGACATCGAGATCCAGAATGCCATGCATGATCTCATCGTGGCGGGAGCCGAGAATGAGTTCAAGGCTTCACTCAATCTCTCCTTCGGGCTGACTGGAACCAACCCACAGTTCGCGGGTCTTTACGACTCGCCCAACACCGACCGTCTGATTGCTCTCACCCTGGACATCCCCCTATTTGACTGGGGGCAGAAGAAACATCACCTAGCCGCCACCAGGGCCCAGATCGAGACAGTCAAGCTCTCGGCCGAAGAAGAGATAAAAAGCATAAAAACGGAGATCCGCGAGGCCTACCGGAATTTGATGAACCAGAAACGTCAGATAGAAATTGCGGAGAAAAGCATAAAAAACGCGGAGCTTACCTACGCCATCAACCTGGAGCTCTACCGCAATGGTGATCTCTCGTCCAAGGATTTGCAGTTCTATCAGCTCCAGCTGTCCGAACAAAAGCTCAGCCTGATCCAGGCTCTGATCAACAACAAACTGGCCTTGCTTGACCTGAAGATCAGGACGCTCTGGGATTTTGAGACCAACCGGTCCATCTTGGACGAACTCGAAGATATATCGGAACAGGAGGATTAAAGGGATGAAAAAAGTCACATCAGGATTTATTTTTTTCATAGTATCGATTTCACTTCTGGCGCTTTCCGGTTGCCAGCAGGAACGGATGACGGAGCAAACCGACACCACCATCCCCGTCCGGGTGATGGAAGTGAAAAAATCCTCCATCCAGGAATTCGTGACTGCAACAGGGACGGTCTATGCCGTCAAGAAAACCATCCTCAAAACGGAACAGGCCGGGCGGTACACGCTTCAGCGAAATCCCAAGACAGGAAAATCCTTTGTCATGGGGGATTCCGTGGCCGCCAACACACTGCTCTTCTCCCTGGACAATCCCGAATATGTCAATCAGATTGCCATGGATTCGAAAAAGCTGAGCCTCGAGTCTGCGGAGAGGGAGTTCACCAAGCAGCAGAGCGTCTACGAAAAGGGCGGCATTACTCTGAAAGAGGTGAAGGATGCGGAAAAAGCCCTGATCGACGCCCGCTACAACTTCGACAACGCCGAAATATCCCTGGCCAAGCTGGAGATTCGCGCTCCCTTCAGCGGAGTCATCGTGGATCTCCCCCACTACACTTCCAGTCAGTGGGTGGAGGCCAACACCGAAGTGGCCACTCTGATGGATTACTCCCGCCTGTATGCCGAACTGACCCTCCCCGGCAAGGAAATGGACCGCATCCAGCAGAATCAGAATGTCGCCGTCAGCAACTACAGCCAGGAAAAGCAGAAGCTTGAGGGAAAGGTCACTCAGATCTCACCGGCGCTGGATCCAACCAGCCGGATGTTCAAGATTAAAATCGAAGCCTCCAACCAGGACCTTCTTCTCAAGCCCGGAATGTTCGTGCGCGCCGACATCATCGTCCAGGAGAAAGCGGATGTGATCGTCATCCCCAAAGACATCATCCTGGACAGGCGGGGCCGTAAAACTGTTTACGTCGTCCAGAGGGGGATCGCCCTGGAACGGAGGCTTGAGCTGGGCATCGAAACAAGAGACACTGTGGAAGTGACTCAGGGGCTCAATCTGGATGACAGCCTGATCATCGAAGGCTTCGAGACCCTGAGAAACCGGTCCCGCGTCAAGGTCCTAGAATAACCAAAATCCGATGAACACATGTCCTCTGATTTTTAAGTAAACCGGAGAAGAGATAAAATGAGGAAACTTGCACAGTTCTCAGTCAGGTACCCCACGACCATCATCATGGTCATCCTAGCCATCTGCCTCCTCGGCTACATCGCCTTCAAGAGGCTGGGGATGGACCTCCTCCCTCGTCTGAATAATCCGCGGCTCTATGTCTCGCTGGAAGCAGAGGAGCGCCCTCCGGAAGAGATGGAGGAACAGTTTGTTTCTCCTCTGGAAGCGATGGCGGCCCGCGGTAGCAAGGTCACGGGAGTCTCTTCCATATCCCGCGTGGGAAGAGCTCTGATCACTGTGGAGTATGAGTGGAACGCGGACATGGACGAGGCCTATCTTGAACTCCAGAAGGCTGTCACCGATTTTAACCAGGGAAAAGACCTGGAAGAAATCAGCGTCAGCCAGTTGGATCCCAATGCCCAACCCATAGTCACAGCAGTGCTCTGGCATGAGGATCTGGATGATCTGGACAGGTTGCGACAGACTGCGGAAAACAACATCCGCAACGACTTGGTCAGGCTTCCCGGAGTGGCGGCCGTGGAGCTGGTGGGGGAGCGAAAAAGGGAGATCGAGATCCGAACGGATTCTTACACCTTGGAAGCTTACGGTCTGACTTTGGACCAGGTGGCCTCCGACATTCAGTCCAGTAACCAGAGTATATCCGGCGGGTCCATCATCGAGATGGGTTTACGCTACACAATACGCGGCGTGGGTGAGCTGGAATCACTGGAAGACCTCAGGAACCTGATTATCGCGTACAAGTCCGATGAGACTGGAGAAACAACCGACCGAACTCCAATCACTTTAAGGGATGTTGCAGAAGTGGGCTATATGCTTAGCGAGCCGGAGAACATCGTCCATTACAACGGCCGCCGCTGCATTGCCCTCGAGATCTTCAAGGAAGCCCGGTTCAACACAACCCAGGCCTCCGAGTATATCCGCAGCCAGCTGGAAAGCCTTCAGAGGTCCCTTCCCGGATATGAACTGCACATCATCCAGGACCAGGCAAGTTTCATCAAATCCGCAGTCAGAGAAGTCGAGCAGACAGGACTGATAGGTATTTTTCTGGCCGTTTCCCTTGGAGGCCTGGCGCTGGGAGCCGGTATGCTGGTGGATAACGCCATCGTGGTGGTGGAAAACATCTTCCGCCATCTGGAGGAAGGATTGGGGCTCAAGGAGGCGGCCGTGCGGGGAACAGGAGAAGTGGGGGGAGCTATCACCAGCTCCACCCTGACTACCATCATTGTTTTTCTTCCCATCGTCTACCTGCATGGCATTGCCGGCGAACTGTTCAAGGAACAGGCCTGGACGGTGGCCTTCGCCCTTCTGTCCTCTCTCTTTGTGGCTCTGTCCGTCATCCCCATGCTCAGCTCCAGGATCTTGAAGGCCCCCAAAGGAAAACAAACGCGGTCATCTCTTCAATTTCCCTTTTACGCCCGCTTTCTCTCCGACGTGCTGAAAAAAAGATGGCTGGTGGTTATTCTCGCTTTTCTCCTGGTTGTCTCGGCGGCCTTTCTGGCGTCCCGTATGGGCAGCGAATTTTTGCCCCAGACGGACCGGAACGAGCTGGAGATTTCCCTCCTTCTGCCGGAAGGATCAAACTTGGAGCGGACGGAATCCGCGGTCCGCAGCTTAGAATCGCTGCTGGAGGAAAACCATGGGGAATCCATCCAGTTCATCTTCTCCCGTATCGGCCCGGTGGGGACCGCTCTGACGGAGTCGGAAGTGCTGGCCGGGGAGAACAGTGCCATGCTTTTGATCGGTGTCAAACCCGATTCCATGGACCTGGACTCTCTGCAGGAGTGGCTCAAAAATCAGCTGTCCGACATCCCGGGCCTCAGGGCCCAGATCATGAGGGCTCAGACAACCCTGCAGGTCACACTGGGAACGGTGGAGGCTCCGCTGGTTGTTGAAGTCCGGGGGAAGGATATGGATATCTTAAAGTCCCTGTCGGATCAGGTGACGGTCATCCTGGAACAACAGAAGGGATTAACTGCTGTGGAAACAAGCTTTCAGGAGGGACGGCCTGAAGTGGAGGTTGTTATCGACAGGAGCTCTGCCACCTCCTATGGTCTCACACCCTATAGCATCGGCGCTCAACTGAGCGGCCTGCTTTCCGGACAGGAACTGGGTGAATATGAAGACGAGGGCGAGTACATCAACATCATGCTGCGCTCGCCCGAACCAACACTCAAGGAGCTGGAAGGCCTTCTGTTGGACTCGGCCGGAGGACAGAAGCTGAGGCTGGATGATGTGGCGGTCCTGAGGCGTTCGGTATCCCCCAGGGAAATACTGAGAAACAACCAGGTGCGGACAGCAGAGGTGACGGGCCAGCTCAGTGGGGAAGAGGCCTTTAATAAAATCGTAGCCCGTGTGGAAAAGGCGCTGGCAGGAGTCAGCCTGCCCCAGGATTATTCATTCGCTGTCACGGGTGAGGAAAAATTGCGGAGAGAATCTTTCAGCCATCTGTGGTTCGCCCTGCTTCTGGCTGTTATCCTGGTCTACATGGTTATGGCCTCCCAGTTCGAATCCCTCCGCCATCCCTTTGTTATCCTCCTAACCATTCCTCTGGCTATGGTGGGAGCAGTGGGGTTGCTCGTTATTCTTGGGTTGCCTCTGAATATCATGTCCTTCATCGGTATGATCATGCTGGCCGGGATCGCCGTCAACGATTCCATCATCCTGGTGGACCTGATCAATCAGCAGCGGCGCGGCGGCATGGATATGGAAGGCGCCATCATCAAAGCAGGGCAGTTGCGCATCCGGCCCATCTTCATGACATCTGCCACTACCATCCTGGCTCTCTTCCCTCTAACATTGGGGATTGGGGAAGGGGCGGCACTCAGAGCCCCGCTGGCCGTGGCCGTCATCGGTGGTCTGGTCACATCCACTCTCCTGACCCTGGTGGTCATTCCCTCCGTTTATCGGATTCTGGGCGGACGTATGAAGATGAGAACGGAGAAGGTGTAGCCTATGATTCGATGGATCATAAGACGGCCGGTCACGGTTTTCATGTTTATCATCGGGCTCTGCTTGCTGGGAGCCGTGTCTGTTCAGCAGCTGCCCATCGAACTCTTCCCGAACACGGAGCTTCCTCAGCTGATCATCTATATATCCGGACCGTCGAACGCCGATCCTGCCTATGTGGAACGCTATGCGGTGATCCCGCTGGAAGGCGCCATCGCCGGGCTGGAAAACATCGAAAAGATCGAATCTTTTGTGAGCAACAGACAAGCCACCATATTTGTCTACTACGACACATCCAGCCGTCAGAAATACGATTATCTGAAGCTCGAGGACAGGGTCTCTGCGGCCTCTGCCATGCTGGATGACTCCTTTCAGGCAATTGTCATAAAGACCGATCCTGAGCAGCTCTCCAACCAGTTTCTCTCTTTTCAAGCCCGGGGGGAGGGCGGTCTGGATCAGATCCGCAGCGTCATCGATGAAAAGGTCACTCCCCAGTTGGAAACCATTGATGGGGTGGCCAACGTCAACGTGTATGGAGGCCGCAAACGGTCCATCGAAGTTCTGCTGAACAGCGAGCTGTTGACCGAGTTCGGATTGACGGTCAACCAGGTTGCCTCTCGTATCAACCAACAGGGCGGACTCAAACAGTACCTGGGAGTCGCCAGGGAAGGACGCCAGAAGTATTTCGTCAATCTGGTCAGCGAGTACACGGATATTCCCGACCTGGTTGATGTTGTGGTCAAGAGCACAGGCCCCATAACACTGGGCCAAATCGCTGAAATCCGGGAAGGCGGGGCGGAAGAGGAATCCATCTCGCGGATCAACGGCATGGAGTCCGTCACGGTCTCACTGGTGCGCAGCTGGGACACAAACCTCCTTTCCCTGGCCGCAAAAACCCGGAAGGCCATCGGGGACATCAACCGCCAGATCAGTGCCGACGGGATCGAGCTGGTCATTCAGGTGGATGAAGCCCGGGTGATCGAAGACAACATCCAGTCGATCCTTATGTTGGCTCTTTTGGGAAGCCTTCTGGCCATAGCTGTCCTCTGGGTTTTTATACGACGGCTCAAATTTGTTTTTATCATCGCTCTCAATATTCCCATCTCTGTCCTGATATCCATGAATCTTTTTTACGCGCTGGGGATCACCATCAACACACTTACGCTCGTGGGAATCGCCATCGCCGTGGGGATGTTGCTGGACAGCAGCGTTGTGGTGCTGGAAAACATCAACCGCCACCTGAGCAGGAATCCGGATGCTGGCAAAGCCGTAGTGGACGGGACCAATGAGGTGCTGCGGGCCATCTTCGCCGCGACACTGACACTGGGCTGGCAGATCGGTGTGTCCATCATCGCCACTCTTCTCGTTTCGCTGGTTGTGGCCTTCCTTCTGATCCCCACCATCGCCTACCGGATTCTTTCCGGAAAAAAACAGCTCACACCTACACCCGTGCTCAGCCCCAAACAGCGGCCCATGCAGATCTACACCGTGCTTCTCAAAACGGGCCTGCGCTTTCCGGCAGGAATGCTGGCCGTGTGTGTGGTAGCCTTTTTTCTCAGCCTGGTCATCTGTCTTGGGCTCAGTATCAACGTCCCCCAGGAGGTCTCGCTCGACACATTCAATCTGTATGCCATCCTCCCCTCCGGAACAACCCTGGAAACGGCGGACGAACAGGCCCGGAAGATGGATGAACGGCTGAAAGATATTCAGGAAATTGAGGAAAGGACATCCTCCATCCAGGAGGACAATATTGTCCTGACATTTCAGCTTGTGGAGAATTATGAAAAAATCGCCGGCCGCTCCCTCGAGGAAATCAAGGACTCCATCGAAGAGATGCTGGATGACTCCTTCCCCCGTGTCGATTTTTCCTATGACGAACCCACGCAGAGTGTCGGCTTCCAGGGCGGCAGCGGCCGGAGCCAGGATTTCCAGCGGCTTCTCGGTATGGGTGCTAGCCAGGAGAAAGTCGTACTCAGCGGCCAGGACCTGGAAATTCTGAGGGCTATCGCCGAGGACATCCAGTACAACATCGAGGAGCTCGATACGGTTAGGTCTGTCAACCTGAACGTTTCCAACCAGCAGCCCAGCATCGATCTCCTCCTGGACAAAGCGGCACTCAAACATTTCGATGTGGGACTCCAGACCGTCATGAACGAACTGAACACCTTCCAGAAAGAGATTTCCTCCACCGTTAAATATATGGATGGTCCGGAAGAAGTGGACATCATCTTGAAGACCGAAGAGGAAGAGGAAAAGACCTCGGATGACCTCCGCAGGCTCCAGATCCCGGCCGACACGGAAGGCCTGGTTCCCATCACCCAGATTTCCCAGCTCCTGTATACAGCAGGCTACAGCCGGATCATTCGGACGAATCAGGAAAAGCAGGTAACGGTGACCTACCGGTTCGAGTCGGATATCGAGGATTCTAGCTCCCTTCTGGAGCAGGCTCGGGCGGAAATAGACACTTTGGTGGCAGGCATCTACCCACCGCCTGGGGTGGCCATAGAGGTGGTCCATGACGAAAGCGATGTTTCAGAATTTTACTTCCTCATCGGCATCGGAATCCTTCTCATCTTCATGGTCCTGGCTTCTACCTTCGAATCCCTGATCACTCCACTGGTGATGATGTTCACGCTGCCTTTGGCTGCAGTGGGCGCCTTCCTGGCCCTCATCGTGACTGGAAATTCCATATACAACGCCAACGCGCTTATCGGATTCCTGATCCTGCTGGGCGTTGTCGTCAACAACGGAATCATATTGATCGATTACTCACGCATCCTGCAGCGGAAAAAATTCCGCCTGTCCCGCGCCCTGATAACGGCCGGCCAGATCCGGGTTCGACCCATCCTCATCACAGCAGTGACCACCATCCTGGCCATGCTGCCCATCGCCATGGGAAGGGCGGAGTACATCTCTCAGATCGGCGCCCCCTTCGCCATCACAGTCATCGGTGGGCTGGCCTTCGCCACCCTCTTCACGCTGGTGATTATCCCCACGGCCGCCTTTGGCCTGGACAACACACTGCGCTGGCTGAGCAAGCTGCCGCTCAAAACCAAGCTCTTGATGATGGGCCTGTTCATCCTAGGCCTGGTCCTGATAGTCAACACCATCCATTCGGTGCTCTGGCAGTCCGCCTATATACTGGGGCTTCTGGCCGCCGTGCCCGCCGGCACCTGGTTTGTCCGGACCAGCCTCCGCCGCAGCCGCACCCGGCTCTTCGCCGATGATGCATCCATTACCATCACCATCCGCAATGTGTCCAAGGTCTATGATGACTTTATCAAATTCGCCAAGGAGTGGAGAAAAGGGCGCAAAGACCGGGAGACATCTTCAGGAAGCCTTCCTTTTAAGGAGCGTATGGCTCGCTGGCTTTATATCCTGCCCCTCTACGCCTTTCTGGTCTTCTTCCTGTTCTTTTACATGAGGGGGGGATTGTGGCGGTTGGTCCTGGTCGCCATCTTCTATCTGGCTAGCCTGAGCCTGTTCCGCACCTTCAAACCCGCACCGGGACCGGACCGGCGCCTGCGTGACCGGATATTCATCATGGGAGAGAAGGTGGTGCGCTGGGGACTGCCCCTCCCGGTACTCCTCTGGCTGAGGGGACAATGGAGGGATACATTTTCAGCTGTGTTTTTCGGCCTGATCTGGTATCTGGCCATTCTCTTCCAGGCTGTGGCCAAACGTCTGGAACTAAGGGGCACCATTATAGACCGCCTGACCGGCCGGTTCGGCCGGCTGAGACGCGCCTTTTACAGGTTTGTTCAGAGCATCCCTTTGCTCAGCCGAAAGAAAAAGCCCTTTGAGGCGCTGGACCGCATCTCTCTCTCCATCGGAAGCGGCATGTTCGGGCTGGTGGGTCCCAACGGCGCGGGGAAGACAACCCTGATGCGCATCATCTGCGGCATCCTGGGCCCCAGCCGGGGCAAAGTGTCCTTCAACCACCTGGACCTGG